>ERZ1106943.1570-NODE-1570-length-22591-cov-6.291134_pt1 | contig 22591 bp, 38 predicted proteins | sample MGYA00403671_ERZ1106943 | MGnify/ENA primary metagenome ERZ1106943 (study PRJEB35170, sample SAMEA104062427) | human gut metagenome | biome: human gut; feature: human-associated habitat; material: faeces | place: Denmark | collected 2012-06-14 ...
TGTATAATTTCGTTATTAATATAGTTGATAACTAAAAAATGGGGAAACTCAAAAAAATAAATTATAAAATACGATAAAACTACTGCTGGTGGAGATAGTAGAATCGTATTAAATAAACAAAAACTGATTCATTACAAATCAGTCGTAATTAATATGGCGTCCATAGTGCGATTCGAACGCATGACCTTCCGCTTAGGAGGCGGATGCTCTATCCAGCTGAGCTATATGGACAAAAAAAGTTAAAAGCATTTAGATTTTAACACTTTTAACTTTTTAATTACAAGTCCAAACATTAAAATTGGAAAGGAACGGCCAAAGAAATGCTTCAGCCGCTTAAAACTCAAATTTTACTATTATTTCGGATGTGTTTCGTAGAAAATAATTTCGCCTCTATTATCACCATTTGTTGCATCAAAATAAGTTGGAGTATCACAAAATCCATCACGTAATTGAATCAACCAAATATTTGTTGTAACTGTTAAGCCAATAAATGAGACTACTTTCTTATAATATCGATATCCTGTAATTGCTGCAGCAAAATTATTACCATAACAATCTGTGCTTGTAAAATGCATTAAGCCTATATCGTTATTATCTAACTCTTCTTTTAATTGTGCAGTATAATAAGCTAATATATGCTCTTGGAATACTTTCAATAAATAGTCTGATCTTCCACTTACATGAAATCCTTGAATCAATAGATCACTATCACTTGCCCCTGCAATGTCTACTGTTTCAAGATACTCAAACGATAATGCCCTCAATTCAGCTTCCATCGTTGTTATACGACGATTAGTTGGAATATAACCTCGACTAGTTAAATCATCATAATATGATTTTAAATCCATTGTGCTAACATCATAATCAATTAATGCATCACGTGGATAATAAGAAGTTGCATAACTTTTATCAATATAATCACATATTACAAGAGCTACTAAGAATGGTGGTAATTGTTCATAATAGAAATCATCGCCATGCGGTTTCTTATAAAGTGAACTATCGTAAGCCCAAGGTGCTAAAGGACTATAGCCATAAGCCGTCTTAATAACTTTAGCATTTTGTAAGATAGCCTTTGATCCATATACATCTTTTACATAAGCATCTGGGTCATAGATATAGCCCATTCCATCACGAAGTTGACCATCTTTTTTTGCATCAATGCTAGCATCCGGCTCAATTTTTGGTAAATATTTCCAATCTTTTATGGCTGTATCGTATTCGTAAAATCCCCCAACATCAAAGAAACGGATTGCCTGCAAATTGACGCCCCCATTAGATAGGTCAAATGCGACATCGTTTTTAAAAGACATTGCATGAATCACATTGTCTTCACCTGTTAAAACATAACCCGTTTCAAACTTCACTAATTCTCCTTGTATTAGTTCTCCGTCGACAGTTGAAATCGGACAAGATTTTACGAACGATACAGTTGTTGCACTATATCCCTCAGCGATACGAGCTTCATTATAATCACTCATATGATTAAGGATATAAGTTGTAACCGGTAGATTATCATTTTTTATAATTAACTCCGTAGCTACACTCGTGCTATTGTCCTCTTTATTATAATAAGCACTTTTATTCATACTATAATTATTGTTTGATAGTCCACCAATTGCCATTGTTGCAACCATTAATAAACTTTTCATATATAGAGTTCCTCCTTTCCGCTTTTATAGTATATGGAAAGTCAACTCTACTACTATCTATGAATTTACCGATTAGAAAAACAAGTAGAAAATGTCAAGAATTATTAAGAAAATTTTTGTAATTATTTTTATTAACTTATTTTTAAATATACCAACATTTATATCTGTAAACATGATAAATACAAATATGAAAACTGAAAATATTATATCTTCTAGGTATGCTGAATAAAAGCTCATATTAGTAAAAACGATGTATTTGAATATTAAAACCAATATTACAAGTAACACGCTTATAATTGTGTTTATAATCATAACATTTGGACTAAATTTATTTAAATATTGGTCTGGCTCTTTATATAACATATCGATTAAAGGAATATTATAAAGGTTGGACAATTTATCTAATGCTTGAAGATCAGGATAACTATCGCCATGTTCCCACTTTGATAATATCTTTGGTGAAATATGAATATTTTCGCTTACTTCTACTTGCGATAAATGTTTTTCATTACGAATTTTTTCTAATGCTTTCCCAAGTTGGTATGATGATAACATGTTTTCTTCACCTTCTCCTTCTTGATAATTAATACTAAATTGCAAACATATAATGATATAAGAACTAGATTAGTAAACATTGCAAATCGATAAGTATCGCGATAATAATTAGGTTTTAATAAAGTAAGAGCAAAAGTAAGTATTAAAAATATTAATGTAAAAATTCTTAATTTTTTATCTGGTTTTTTCTTAGTAACATTAAGAATTAGTGTTGTGATAGTTAATACACTAAGTATAATACTAGAAATATAATAAATTTCTTGATTCACAAAATAATTATTTGCATCTTCAAATTTGCAAACATCAACAAATTCATTTGCTCTTGCTAAGAAAACAATAAAAGTAATCAGGAAGAAAATATTAACAATTGTGCCTAATGTAACGGTAAAAACATTTAACTTTCTTTGTAAAACACGTAATTTTGATGGCATGGTGTCAACTTTATCAATTGATAAACCGAAAATATCGCAAAGACTTTCCATGTTTTTATAACTTGGTACGCCCGCGCCTCTTTCCCATTTAGATATGGCTTTTTCACTTACACCAATCATTTGGCCTAATTGCGTTTGTGTTAAATTCTTTTTGAGTCTTTCGTTTTTGAAATCTACTTTATACCTCATAAATCATTTCACACCTTTGCTTCGTTAATAATTATAGCACGGCAAAAAATAAGATAAAAGCAAAAAATTTTTTTACTATAATTAAGTAATTACGTAGTTTTTACAAATAGTAAATTTCCATAATTTTTATTATTAATTATTCTTTAAATTTATTTAACAAATATAAATATTAATGAATATTTGTATATAAAATTTATTCTGACTATAAAAATTAATTTCAAATATGTTTTTATGCAAAAAATTCTAAATAGTAACGTTTTTAAACACTTTAATCCGTTCATAAAATTATATCATTATAAATTATACCAAAATCATATTCTTTAGAATCTATTATGTAATAAGTTCGAGATGTTGAATTTTTTTGATTATAGGTCGATCTTTTTTCTTGCAATTCTATCGCAAGCATCAAAAAAGTCCGATACAATCGGACTTAATTAATCTTATGGAGCAGGCGACGGGAATTAAATATATTGGTGTCTCCTATGCAAATACACGATATAACGAGCCTTTTGTAACTTTTCTTGTGTCTATTGTTGCATAGAATGTTAAAAAATACAATATTTTTCCCTTACATTCCCTTACACTTTTTTACTTGAAAACTTTATCAATTATTCCAACTGTTTCGTTTGGAAAAATATGTGAATAAGTATCAAGAGTTTCTTTGACTGAACTATGTCTTAAATGCTTGCTTACTATTAGTGGTGATATCCCCATGTTAATCATTCTTGAAGCACAACTATGTCTCAATCCATGTGGTGAGATTTGCGGAACGCCACTCATTTGAATATGTTTATTTAACACTCTTCGAACACTTGTTTTAGATGTTCTTTTAGTAGCAAAAAAGATAAAATCATTGTCTTCAGCTTTCATATCAATTTCCTTGAATTTTACTAATTTTTGAACAAGTTGTTCAGGAAGAGTAACAGTAGCATTACTACTTTTATTTTTTGTTTTTCTTGCTTTTCCACTATTAGTAATTGATTGTCGGATAAGTATAGTTTTCTTATCTCTGTCAAAGTCTTTCCATTGTAGGCCAATCAATTCTCCTATTCTTAAAGCTGCCATGTATTCCACTTCAAAAAGTAGTCGCCATGGATCATTATCGTCAAAAGAAGCATAAAATTTATTCCATTCTTCGACAGTCCAAAATTTCAATTTCTCTTTAACTTCTTTATCAGTTGAAATTGGCTTTAGTAAATTACATAGCTTTCTTGCTAAATCATATGAGATGTAATCTCTATCAGAAACAAACATCAAAAATTCTTTCAAAAATCTTAAAATATCATTTGTCCTTTTAGAAGTAAGATTTTTTGACACAATGTTTCTTTTATAATCTTCGATTGTTTTGATAGTGAAAACCAAATCTGATTGCATATTGATAGGAACAATTGATATAAAGTATTTTTCTAATCCTATTATTTTTGCATAAGCAGTTTGCTCGGCCACTTGTAATTGAACTTCGGTTTTATACATCTCAAATAATTCGCCTACTGTAATTGAATTATTTTTATGCATGAGAAGTTTTCTAGTCTTTTGATCCTTATCAATCTCATCTTGCTCAATCATTTGAACATATTTTTTTCCACGTTCTTTTGTCCATTCTTTGTTGTAAATACTAAATGTTTTAAATGTACCATCAGGTAATTTTAAATCATAGCATATAAAATATTTTTTTCTTGTTTTGTTATAACAAACACTCATTGAAAATTCCTCCATTTCTTGATATAATGAAGGAGTTTAAAGGGGTAACCTTTTAAACTCCATTGTTGAGCCCACTTCTAAATACTTTGGTCGGTAAGGAGAAGTTGGCTCTTTTTTTATAGAATAATAATTCTATCTTAAATATTTTGTGTTATAATCACCTACTTTGCTATAAGAGATTTAATTACTCTTAAAATTGTTTCTAACGTTTCACTATCTTGACGTGAGCAAATATCATTTATTTCATCAAGAAGTGCATTTTCTGGTATATATGGGCTTCGTTTTTCAACATCATACCCCATCAACCAAACTGGATTAACATTTAATGCAGAGGCTAGAATATATAGTTTATCGTTTCCTGCCTCGGTTATACCTCCTATATATTTATTTAATAAGGATTTAGAAATTCCAGTCATGTTAGCAAGATCAATCTGTCTTAATCCTGATGAAGCAAGTGCTTCTTTAAGTCTTTCACTAAATGTTGTGATTTTTTTCATAATGCCTCCTTCGCTTATTATTGTAAAGCATAAGTTGAATGAAATCAATATAAAATGGAACTTTTTTCAACTTGTTATTGACAACGATTTGAAACTCGTTTAATATGTTAGTGTAGTTGAAAAAAATTCAATTATGAAAGGAGACAATATGCAAAATAGAGATTACTCATTTTTGAGAGGCAAAATTATTGAAAACTGTGGTACATTAGCAAATTTTGCTGAAAAATTAGGCGTTTCAAAGCAATGTTTAAGCGATAAATTGAATAAAAAAGGCTGTTTTTCGCAAGTTCAAATGGAAAAGACAATTTCCATTCTCAATTTATCAGAAGGCGATGTTTTGAAATGCTTTTTTAATGCTTCGAAAGTTGAAAAAAATTCGACTGATTAAAAGAAAGGAGGAAACAAATGCCAATGCAAGAAGAACAAAGTTTATCCATTAACGATAAGGAAAGAATCCTAAATCAGTTGTGTGTAAGGGTTAAAGATGTAATGTTGTTAACTGGTTATGGCAAGAGACAATGTTACCGTTTAATGAAAGAATGCAGAACTAATTTTAATGGATGTGCTGGTATTAGAACTGATGCCGTAACGACTGAATCTCTTTGTAGAGCACTTGGCACCACAAAAGAAAAAGAACTACGTGCTATCAGCATTGCGAAAGGTTATGTCGAACAATGAAAAAGCTATACAAACGTGAAACTTTTAAATCAAAAGAAGAATGGCTCAACAATAGGGGATTTGGTGGAAGTAGCGCAAGTGCCATATTAGGATGCAATCCATATATAACGATTATAGATTTATATAAAAGCATTGTATTTGGAAAAGCTAAAAAAATTGATGAAACAAATGAATCAATGCAGTATGGGACACGTTGCGAGCCACTAATAAGAGAATTATTTAAATATGACTTTGAAAACAAATACAAAGTTCATTCACCATCACATTATGAAATGTTTAGGCGAAAAGATAAGCCATATTTAACCGCCACGCTAGATGGAATAATTACCGACCTATCATCTGGCGAAAAAGGCATTCTCGAAATAAAAACACATGACATAAAAAACATGAAAGATGCTGAATATTGGAGCGATTATATTCCACAAAATTATTATGTTCAATGTCTTCACTATTTAGTCGTAATGAATGATTTTTCATTCGTTATCTTATGTGCAAAACTACGTTATTTTGATTACTACGATCCAAATGGCAAAAAGATTTTAAGGCAAGAGATTAGATATTATCGATTGGAGCGTAAAGAATTGGAAAAAGAACTAAATATGTTAGAAAAAAAAGAAACCGATTTTTATGAAAACAATGTCTTAAAAAAGATAATGCCGACTTTAAAAATTAAATTCTAGAAAAGGAGAACAAAAATGGAAAAAGAAGAAAAAGAATTTGAACTTGTGCCTGAACAAGACAAAAATACAGGAGTTTATGTTGTTGCTAATTATGAAGAAAACAAGCAATTAGTTGAAAAGTTTATTGCTAATGATTGTCATTTGAATGACAAAATTGAATCAGATGCTGATTTAAAAATTATTAAAAATACAAGAACAGATATTCGAAAAAAAGCTGATGTAATTAAAAACGCTAGAATAAATGTTACAAAAATGTTGACTGGTACATTTGAAGAACAATTGAAAGAAATTGAAAAAATGCTTACTTCAGCCGATAACACTTTAAGAGAAAAAGTAACAGCTTATGAAGCAGAGCATAAAAGCAAAATTGCAAAGCCTAAGAAAATTACTCTTGTTGTTAAAAGTTACGATATGAAACTTATTGAAAAAGTTAAGGCCTATGCAATCAAAAATGGCTTAGAAGCCAACATTGATAACTAATCGGAGGAAATAAAAATGAGTTTTGAAGAAGCTTTAAAAAAATTAGAAAAAGGGAAAGCTCTAACTAGAAAAGCATGGAATGGAAAAAGAACAATAAATCCTTATAAAAATAGAGTTATAACTATTGAAAAAAGCGATATGTTAGAAAACGATTGGATTATTGTTGCTGATGAAACTGTTCTTGATGAAGAAAATTTAAAAGAAACAGTTGTTACACATGAAGAAATGGCTGAAATATTTGCAATAGCAACCATGTGTATGGCTGGTAGCGATGGAGAACAAGCATTTAAATACATTAAATTTTCAACTATGGTTATGGATTTAATGTTTGATAAAAAATTATTAAAAATGTTCAAAAAAGAAAAAGGAGAAACCAAATAATGGCAGCATATGAAGTAGGAAAAAAGCCTAAATTTTCAGCAGCACTTAAAAGTGAAAGCTATCAAAGACTAATTAACGATACTTTGGGAGACAAAAACGTTGCTCAAACATTCATTGCAGAAATTTCAACAGTAGTATCCCAAAATTATCAATTGCAAGAATGTGATCCAGCTACTATTTTAAGCGCTGGCTTAATGGCTCAAACATTAAAGCTACCATTATCTCCAACGCTAGGGTTTGCATATGTCTTACCATTTAAATCTAAAAATGGTTTAAGTCGTGCAACATTCCAAGTTGGCTATAAAGGTCTTATACAACTTGCTCAAAGAAGCGGACAATTTGAACGTTTAGGTGTTCGAGAAGTTCATGAAGGAGAGTATATCGGACAAGATGAATTTGGCGATGATTTATTTAAATTTTCACATGAGTTTGACTCCAAACCAGTAGTAGGGTATTTTGCATATTTCAGATTAACAAATGGATTTAAAAAGACGATGTATTGGACTGTAGACCAATGCAAAGCTCACGCTAAAAAATATTCAAGAAGTTATGGAAATGGTAAAGGAACAGATTTATGGACTGATAATTTCGATTTAATGGCAAGCAAAACTGTTTTAAAACTCTTATTAAATCGATACGCTCCATTAAGTGTTGAATTACAAAAAGCTGTTGCTGCAGACCAATCTGTAATTAACCAAGATGGTTCATATTCCTATGTTGACAACACTGATGCAGCTGATGTTACAGCAATACCAGAAAGAAAAACCACTGTTGGTAATTCGATTTTAGATGATACTGAAGATGAGAATGATGCCGTAATCCCAGTAGTTGAAGCAGTCGAGCAATAAAAACGAGTTTTCATAAGCTTTCTCTAAAAAAGCTTATTTAGGAGGTTCAACAATGGGAAAAAGAAGAATGTTTTCCAAGGACATTGTAAGAAGTGATGCGTTTCTCGATTTACCTATATCTAGTCAAGCGTTGTACTTTCAATTAGGGATGGACACTGATGACAGAGGGTACATCTCTAATGCAAAAAGTCTTATAAGAATGCTAGGCGCTAATCAAGGCGATTTGGAGCCATTAGTTGGCAAAGGGTTTGTACTTGTAAGAGGCGATAGTTTGTTATTACAAAAACATTTTAGACTAAACAATTATATTCAAGCTGATCGTTTTAAAGAAACTACTTATTTAGAAGATTTAAAAACTTTATTCATTGAAGAAAACGGTGCTTATACAATCGATGAAACAAAAGCAGCAAAAAAAGCATATATCAAAGGAAATGTTGCATGTATACAAAATGTATCCAATGTGGATACTCAAGTAAATATAAGTGAAGTAAATATAAATAAAGATAACATAAGTGAAGAAAATTCAAATATAAATGAAGAAAAAGAACAGATAGAAATAGATAAAAATAGATATAAGCAATCGCCAATGCCATTGCAAGTGACATTAGCATATCAACTTGTTGAATGTGGATATATTACAGATAATGAACTTTTACTCGATAAATATGACGAATTAGTTGGCTCATGGTTGAAATATAAAGATCTAATCGATGTTAAAGTTAAAATTAGCTATTTTATAAGTCAAGTAACACATTTAACACCATGTGGAAGAGATAAAGAAGATCGTCCTATTTTTAAAAGAAGATGTGACCCACAAGAAATAGATAGCAAAATTGCAAATAAATATTTTTATTTTAAAGAATCTGTTGAACGAAGTTTTAGACAGCTTGATCCAAACGAAGATAATATTTACTAAAAAAAGCAAAAAGACACCGACCTATAGTCTTTAGCTAAACAATGGAGGAAAAATGAAAAGAATTAGTAAAAAAGAACTTGATGAAATATGTATTCAAAAAGGAGAAGGTAACTATCTTTTACCATATCATTGGGATTTATATAATTTTATAAAAAAATCTACTCAAGAGGGTAAAGAATTAACAGTCAAAGATATTTGCGATAAATTTCCTGAAACATATCATTTAAATGCAAAAGAATGTAATCACACTAATTGTCCTAGTCTCTATGAAGATATTGATTACATAAATGGAAGTCCAAGAATTGAAAAAATAATTATTAAGAATAGTAATTCCTTCAAGCTTGGAACTGAAGAAGAGTGTGAAAAATATGCTCTCAATTTGCAAAAAAGAGCATTAAGATTATTAAAAAAATATTGGATAATTCATGACAAAATGTCAACTGATGGACAAATGAAACTTATCAGCAATGCTGGAAAAGCGATAGATAGTGATTCTAAAGCTAGACGTTTTAGAGAAACATTTGTCAATAAATAATATGAATAATTCAGAAAAATACTATAGAGAACTTATTTTTAATCAATTTGAATTTTGCGGTCGTTTAATGGAAACACCTGTAAAATCTTTTACAAAAAATAAACAATTATTTACTAGATTTTTATTAAAAACAAGCTGTGGTAAGAACGAAATCCAAATACCTTTGATAATGTTTGGCAAAGAAGTTGATGTTGCTTGTACAAAGTTAAAAATTGGAGACATTGTTTGTTTAAAAGGACAAATAATGACACGTGAAAATAAAAATAAGTTACTAATGATTGACATGATTGTCACGGAAATAAAAAAAATAGCATCTTCTAAAATCAAATATGAAAATTGCGAAGATAAATTCAAACAAACAATTGCTCTATACGATTTAAAAGCAATTGATAAAAGAATGAATGATTAGGAGGAATAATGGATTTTACATTAAATAATTCGTTTCGTTTGATAGGCACTATTGTATCACCATTTAGAGAATTAAAACGTGGACAATTTACAGTGCTAGAAACTGAAATAGAAGTTCAAACAGCAAAAAAGCAACCATTTCTAATGACGCTAACTTTCTACAAAAAGTCAAAAAATCAAATATGCGATTTTAGAAAGGATCTTACGACAAAACAAGTAGTAGTAGAAGGATATATTCAAGGTAATAAATTCACTACACAGGATGGTAAAAAAATCAATTACATGTATTTAGTTGTAAGAGCAATTGCGGTTTTATCAGATGGCTTTGCTAACAACGAAGAAACCATTCAATGTGATGGAGTGGTTATTAACGATGACGATTTACCTTTTTAGATATGGAGGAAAACAGCAATGAAAAAGGAACAATTAACATTAAAATCAACAAATGAAAGAATAGATTCTTTGGAATCAAAATTAGATTTGATTATAAAAAAATTAAATACTTCAGAATCAACAAATGAAGTTAAAGCAAGTAAACAATATTGCATTATTGATATTGAAGAAGGAAAAATCATTGATGGAAAACTAGAGAATATTTTATCAGAAGAGATTATAGATGATTTTGATAATTATTATGTGAGACTTACTCCATTATTTGTAAAAACGTTGGATAACAACCAAGTTATGGTCTCTCATGAAGAATTTGAAAGCTCAATTAAGTTAATTCCACAAATGATTTCAAAATATAAAAATTCTTTAATTAACGGTCAATGTAGAAGTATTCCAAACGTAGCTCCTAATTTCACACAATTTTCTTACAATAAAGCAAAAAAATTTGCTGATTGGGTTGATGGAGAAATTATGAATTGGGAAACGCAGCTTTACATTCAACTAGTCTATTTAGCAACTCATGGAACAAAGAAAAATGATGATTATATTCCAAATGAAGATTACCATTGGGATGCAGAAAGAGATTGTGCTTTTGGAGATACTGGAAAAGGAATTGGTGAGTTCTTAGAAATCGAACAATTATTCACTTCTGGAAGAAACTTTATTTCTTTCGGTGGATATGATGACGAAAGCAAATCATGTTTATGGAATATTTACAAATCATTAAATTACGATGCTAACTTTGATCCTTCAAATAAATTTGGAGTGTGGGGCGATTATGACAAAACTAGTGATTCAACAGCTCCGTTCTACTCTGACTGGAACTACGGCTTCTCCTACGCTTGGTACCTCGACGGCTGCGACGGCTTGCGCCTTTGCAAAGCCTTTGAGAAAGGGTGTTAGGGCATAGCCTTAATCTATCAGTACGATATATGGCAAAAAAAGAAAATATCGTAATTAAAAATGCCGCTGACTCAATTCGAAAAGTATTGTTCAATTATGACTTAGAACTTGTAGCAGCACAAGGAGAACTTAAGCTCGCAGAAGCAAAAGTTCTCCGCTACAAGGACGAGCAAAATAATAAAAGCAAAACGTTGTGGGCAAATGCACTAATCGATGAAGCAAAGTTAAATACATTTATCGAACAATTAACTAAAGGAAAAAATGAAACATATGCGGCATTGGAAGAAATCTTAAGCATTTACACACCAAAGTATAAAAAGATTTGGCTAATGTACTTTATCGGTAATTATACCTATGAAGAAATAGCAGAAGCTACCAATTATACAATTGATGGAATCAGTTATACGATTAAAAAAATCAAAAAAGATTTAATTGATCGTGGATTATTAGAGGAGGAAGAAAAATGATTGTATCTCAGCAATTTATAGTGCAAGGAACTATTGTGACTAAAGCACGTCCAAGAGCTAGAATAGTTAACAATAAATACGCTCAAATGTATACGCCAAAGACGACTGCTAATTATGAAAATCTAATAAAGGTTCAATATGAAAATCAATGTAATCATTATTTTGGAGAATCACCATTAAAGGTCGATATTTGTGCATATTTTGTTTGCCCAAAAGCAGAAGAACATCTTTTACCATTCGGATTGCAATGTGTTAACAAAAAGGATTTAGATAACATTGCAAAAACAGTGCTAGATGCTTTGAATGGGATTGCATACAAAGATGATAAACAAGTTATATCTTTAACTGTTTCTAAAAAATACATAAGCGAAAATGAAACAGAGCGTATCGAAGTATCTATTAGTAATGCTTCAGGAACTTTAGAAGAAGCAAAAAAAGATTATTTGTATCAAAAACAGTTAAATAGATATTTGGAACTAAAAAGCAAAAACAACAGATCAAAAAAAGAAGAAGAAAGAATGCTCGAACTTGAAAAAGAAATAAATAAATATCGAGATTATGAGCTTCCTTTTTAGGAGAATAGGAGAATTATATGGCAAGTTTAAATGAAAATGATAAGGCAGGTAAAAAAACAAAAAAAGAGCCAAAAGAAGATAATGCTGTATCAAATGCTTTTAAAGAGACAATAAAAGATTATTTAGATAATTATTCAAAAGAAAATCCTATGTTTGCTAGTAAATATTCTAACAAAAACAAATCTATTGATGAATGCTGCAATTTTATAATTAACGAAGTTAAAAAAATGGGAGTAATGGGACTAACTGATAATGAAGTATTTTATCTAGCTAGACATTACTATGAAGAGGAAAAAATCGAAGCAAGCAAACTACCTTCTGGATTGAAAGTAGTTGTTAATCATCACGTTGAATTAAGCGAAGAAGAAAAAAAGAAAGCTCATGAAAAAGCCGTTCATGATTTCGAAGAATCTGAAAGAAAAAAACTTGAAGAAAAGAAGAAGAAAGATGAAGAAAAAGAAAAACTTAAGAAAGAAAAGAAATTAAAACAAAGTAACGATAATATGCAAATGTCTTTGTTTGATTTGTTAGGAGAATGATTATGGCACATCGTTGTGATTTTTGTGACCGAATTGAACTTCGTGAAAACAAAATAATTAGAATTGTAACAGCTAAACACAAAGAAAAAAAAGAAGATGTCTATTATGAAGAATTAGAAAGTGAAAAAACTTTTGGACGTTATGTTATTTATTCTTATATGGCAGGATATCTTGTAACCTTTCCTAATGAACGTATTAGAAAATATGGAATTATACCTGAACAAGATTTTGAAGAATATTATCAATTAAACTTAAATTGTTCATCTAATTTAGAAAATAGAAAAGATGAATTTAAAAAAATTGAACAAATTCATCCTGAACTCCATTACCTTTTAAAGAAAATCAGTGAAAGCGATACGTATAAAGTGATTAACAACACTAGTTTATTTGCGATTATTAGAAAATATTGGAAACATCCTGAATTAGAAAATTTAATAATGTACGATCAATTAAGTTTAGCAAGGGATGAGAGATTTTATAAACTTTCGAAATCTAAATTAAAACAGATTCTTAGTTATGTTAAAGATAACTATAAAAAATATAAATCAATGACATATAACAATATTCTTTTCGCTATCAAAAATAACATTCCCTATGATTCAGTAGATAACTTTAAAAAGTGTAAAGGTAATTTGTTTCTATTCAAATACCTTTTAAAGCAAAAAGTATCTTTTGAATATTATACTGACTATTTGGAAATGGCAAAAAAAGCTGGACATGATTTAGAAAATCGGTATTGGAAATTTCCAAACAATTTAGTAAATTCACATAATAAAGTGTTAGAAGAATTAAATAACATAAAGCAAGTAAAAAATCTAATTATGTTAGCACAATTAAGTGCGGTTTCAAAAAATGTTTTAAAGAGTCAATGCTCAACAATCAATGGTTTTACTTTTTATATTCCACAAGATTATAACGATATTGCAGACCAAGCAAAAGAATTAAACCAATGTTTGATTAGAGCAGGGTATGTAAAAAAAGTTATTAAGCAAGAATCTATTCTTATTTTTGTTAAACAAGGGGATAAAAGAATCGGAACAATTGAAATTGATTATTCAAAAAAAATACTCCAAGCATATGGAAACGAGTTAGATAGAAATCATTGTTCTTTATCAGAAGAAATACTTCAAGCTGCTAGAGAATATATTAAAAAATTAACAGTAAGAAGAAAAAAATATAAAATTCCTGACACAATCTTTTTCAAAGGGCTTTATGAAAATGATTCATCATTTAACAAAATTAAGTTTGAAGAAGGAAAAACGTATTGTACTGAAACTACTGATGAAGAATTAGAAAAAATCGGTTCAAAAGCAATGGCTTCAAACAAAGTATTTCACTTTTGTAAAGATGTTGAAGATGTAAAAGGTTGGATATCTAATCCATCATCTTATGCAATTGTAATAGCAAAAGGTCCTATAGTAAGTAGAGGAACTGCATTTGGATCAAACAAAATTAAAATTAAAAAAATAATGACAACAGAAGATGTTGCACTAGCTTTATTAGCTAAAAATTTGATTATTGAATAAACATTTAGGAGGAAAAAATAATGGAAATAATAAAATCAAAATTAGTATTACAAATTATCAATTTATGTGATGAAAACGAAAAATTAAAATCGGAAATTAAAAGATCAAAAGAAGACAAACCTGAAAAACTTGATGAATCTTTAATTGATTCTATAAAAGAAAATTTAATGGTTGTAGGAATGAAAGAAGTTTGTGGATATCGCACTATATTTAATTTTCCAGATGAAGTTTTTAATAATGACACTAGACAATTTATTCCTTTTGAATCGTGGCTTATAGGAATAACTAGAGGATATTCATATAATGAACTTCCAAAGTATATTTTGGACAATATGGGATTTAAAGATGTTTTAAAACTATTTAGACCTTACTTAAAGAAGAAATATGAAGAACTCAAAAACAGTAAACAAAGTGAAATTATGGAGGAAGGCAAAAACAAATGAAAAAGAAGTATAGAGTAACATACAATTGGCATTCAGGCGAATGCTTTGGTGTTACTCAAAAAAATGTAAATATTTTCGTAATTTCAGATGAAGATTTGAGTGATTGGAAAAAAGATTTTGAAAAAATTCAAATCGATGGTTCTTATAATTCTATCGATAATATGGAAGTGATAGAAAATGACAAATAAGAAACATATGGTTCAATTTAGCGGTGGTAAAGATTCCACCGCTATGCTTAACCTAATGATTGAAAAAGGAATGCAAATTGATGAAGTAGTTTTCTTCGATACTGGATGGGAATTTGATAGCGTTTATGCAAATGTAGATATTCATGAAAAAAAGTGTAAAGAACTAGGAATTAAATTCACTAGATTATATCCATCAAAGCCATTTGACTATTTAGCTTTTGAAAAAGAGGTTCATAAAAAGGATGGCACAGTAAAAAAAGGTTATTCATGGTGTGGTGGATTATGCAGGTGGGGAACTACCGAAAAATTAAAAGCACTTGAAAAGTATTGTAAAGGATCAATCGAATATGTAGGACTTGCTTATGATGAACAACAACGAATTGCAAAAGAAAGAAAGGGAATAAAAAAATTTCCATTAAATGATTGGCAAATGACTGAAGCTATGGCTTTAAATGATTGTTATAATCGCGGTGTAATGTATCAAGAAGGAGAATATAGATTATATGATTTACTAGTTCGTGCATCTTGTTATTGTTGTGGAAATAAGAATCTAAAAGAATTAAAGAATATATATCATTGTTTGCCATGCTATTGGGAAAGATTAAAAGAAAAACAAAGTAAAACAGATAGACTATATAAAAAAATAGGAATAGATGCCTTAGAACATCGCTTTGAGGAGGAATTGTTATAATGAAAGTATTATTAAACAAACCTGTTTTAGAAGATTGAAGGAGTGGTAATATGACATTAAAAGGAGCAATAATACTAACAATTGTTATAAGCATTTTAGTTAGTTTTGTAAGTGGTTTGCTAAGTGTTTTCATTGATGAAGAAGATACAATAACCAAAAAATCAATAATTATTTTTATAGTAATCTTAACACTATCCTTAGGTATTAGTATTCCGCTAGAAACTAAATGCTATAATAGTCAATATGAAAATGTTGTTTATGAGATAAAATCATTAAAAAGCGAAGTTGGTGCATCAGGAAGATTTTTTCTAGGTAGTGGGCATATTGAGGCTCGAGCATATTACTTCTTTTATGTTGAATATGATAAAGGTTATAAACTTGAAAAAATATATACTTCAAGCACCTATATAAACGCATTAGAAGAAAGCGAATATGAGACACCTACATTAACAAAAAAGAAAAATAAAGGCGAGTGGGATGCTTATAACATTATTTACATTCCACAAGATTATATTGTGTTTGAATTTAATATTTAAGGAGAAAAAATATGAAAACAACTAAAGTATTATTATATTGTACCAAAGGAAAACCTTATTTATTCAAAGAAGATAATGGCGAATTCTGCTTATCTTATAAACCATTAGCATTAGATACCTTAAATGGTAAAATTGTTGCAAAATGCGAAGTAGAAACCGAAGAAATTAGCTTAAGTGGCTATCCTTATTATGAAGATTGTAGTGTTAATTTATTTGATACTTCTACATTAACAAATGATGAATTACTTTGTGAAAGTGGACTAAGCGAAGAAGAATTAGAAAACTATTTGACTAGCGATAAAGGATATGCTCTATATATAACTAATTTAGAATTATTTGAAAAACCACGACTATTGAATTATTTCTTTAAAGGTAAATTAGGTAGCGAAAACTCTTTAGTTGAAGTTACAAAAGCTCCGCAAAACATGATGTATGTATATACAAGTTTTGAATTGCCAGAAATTGTAGAAACAGAATATGTTTTAATCTCTATACGTCCAGAATGGCTATGCAAAATTTTAAATGGAGAGAAAACTATTGAAGTAAGAAAAAAAGTTTTAAAGGAGATGTTACCTAATGAACAAAGAAATACGAATGATAACGCTAAATAGAATAAAGCGATGTAAATTAAGAATATTCGCAGCCGAAGATGAAGATTGGGTTAATTGGAAAATAGTTAGAGCAAACGAAAGAGCAATTGAACATTACATGAAAGATTATTCTAAAGAACAACAAAGAGAATTAAATGAGTTAATTCGATGGGAGAATGATAATTGCGTTTCAAATTTAGAAAAATATGGTTGGAAAGTTATAAGAGAGGAAAATAAAAAATGAATAATAAAAAAGGCTTAAAAAAGTTAAACTTAAATAAAAATTTAGAAATGAATGAAGATTTTAAAAAGGAAATTACATCTGCAGAAGGAGGGAGATATAACTATTTTGATTACGATTTTCAAACAATCGAAAAAATAGCTAAAGTTGATCCAACAACTGATGAATTTACATACAACAATGCTGCAACATTAGTTCAAGCATTGTTTCCAGAATATCTTATATGTAGTGGTCTATTTGATTGCTTTGTTATATTTAAAATTGGCAATGGATATAGAGTTAATCCACCTAAATATTGTTATTCAAATTTAGTTAGTTACTTAAATAACAATGAAACCAAAAAATATAATTTGTTGATTGAAGAAATTATTGATTTGTTCAAGAAAAATAATATTGCTTACAACAAGATATGGGATGAATTATTAAACAAAGTAAACAAATTAAATTAGAATTATAGGAAGAGAGATTACAAATGAAAAAATATTATTTAATGGAAATATACAAAGGATTACGTATTAGTAAAAACGAAATTAGTAAAGAACGAGCAGAAGAAATTTGCGATATATCTAAACTAATCTATTGTGAACATAAACACATAGATTTAGATAATGCAACTGAAGATATATTTTTAAATATATCAACTGGTGTATGTGTTAGATGCGAAGAAAAGGAGGAATTAGAATAATGTATTTAATAGATTGGGTTCAAGAATGGGCAAAATTAGAAGTTATCTTTGAATATGCATTTTGGATATTTATTGGATTATTATTTATTATTTGGATAGTGTATACAATTGCCATGGCAATTAAAAACAAATTAAAGGCAAGAAAGAGAAATAAAAATGAGTAAAAATGATTTAATATTGATAATATTTTTAATTCTTGGAATGTTGTTTGCTATTTCATCTATACTAGCAATAGTGTGTATTTGTTATTCTCAAACAAAAAAAGAATTGTTTGACACTAAATTAGAATTATTAAAAAAGCAAAGTAAATATAAAAAAGTAAAAGAGAAACAAGCGTTTAAAATTGTTAGTGAATTCATTAAAAAGTATTATCCATTTAGATATGGTAAAAATTGGGATAAGAAGCACGGAAAGATTGATTTTACTTTAGGCGGACACGCTTTAGAAGAATGGATTGATTACTTTGCTGATGATGAAGTTGATATTGAAATATTTAAAAAGGAGATAGAGAAATGAGTAGTATACAAAAGCCAATTGATGATATTATCAATCACATTCGTAAAGCTGAAACGGAAGCGTTGAAAAGAGATATTAAAATAAATCAAATCATCATTGATGAGGATTTGGCAATTACAAATAATCTTTATTTTAAAAGTTTTAATAGAAGCATAAAAACAGCAGCTCCAATGATATTTGGATTAGCAGTAGATTATCAAAAAAATTTAAAAGAAGAAGGGTATAATTTTATAATTGGTTATAATCCTAGACTTGATGAAAAACAAAAAACATTAGCGGATTATACAACAACAGAATTATTAGAAGAATTACAAAGGAGAAACGAAGAAAACGAATAGAAATCAAAAGCTAATACTAATGTAATAGAGTATTTAAAAAAATATGATATACTTATTGCGAGTGCGAGGTACTGAAATGAAAAACACAAAAATAACTTGGTGTGATGCAACTTTAAACCCTGTTATTGGTTGCAAACTAAATTGTCCATATTGCTATGCTAAAGTCATGAATAATCGTTATGGATTTATTGATAATTGGAATGATTTATTATTTATTAGTGATAGATTAAAACAATTAAATACAGTTTATCCAAAATCTATATTTATGAATTCAATGTCTGATATTGCTTTTTGGGAAAACGAATGGATTGAAAAAGTATTTAGCTCAATGAAGATTAACTCTAAAAATGAATATATCTTTCTTACAAGAGATGCTGCAGCAATTAGAAAATTTGGAATATATCGCAATTTTGAGTTGATGTTATCAAATAAGATATTTTTAGGATTAACAATCACAAATCAAGATGAAATGTTTTCTTTAGATGAATGTGAGCCTGATTTTGTTGCATTTGAGCCTTTAGCATCAGAAATTACAACTTTAGACTTTAGCAATTATAATTCAATCAAAGTTATAATAATTGGTGCTGAAACAGGCAATAGAATTCAAAAAATAGTTACAAATAAAATGTGGGTTCGACAATTAGTACAAAGCGCTGATAAAGCAAATATAAAAGTATACATGAAAGATAGTTTAAAATCTTTAATGGGCGCTGAGTTTAGGCAAGATAACCTACCTTGGACAATACACAAATAAAAAAGACTGTGTTAACCATTCTTTAATAGTTTGGTTTTCACGGTCTTTTTAATTGCTAATTAGTTTTCCATTGTTGAGCCTACTTTTTGTTTATCTTGTTGGTCGGAATTTACAGTAGATAAGTATTTATTTAAACTGAGTAGGTCATTTTTATTAAGATTGTTTGCATTACACCATTGAATGTAGCTTTCACATTCTTCTTTTAATGACATTGATTATTTTCTCCTTTCCTTAAGCCATTTTTATGAAATGAGCGCCCATAAAATCGAATTTGATTGCTATGTTGTTATCTTCTAAGAAGTCTAAGAAATCTTTATCGTTTTCAATTTCTTGTTTGCTACTTCCAAAATCAATAAGAGAAGAGAACTCTTCGCCAATATCGATATTTTCGTATAATTCACTATTAACAGTGGACTGAAGATTGTTTCTTAAGCTATTAGTTAAATTAGTCATTGCTTTCACCTCCTGCCATAATTTGTTTGATATCTCTAGACAGATCTGTTATGTTAACATCTTCGTCTTTGATAAAGCTTCTTAATGTTTCAGCTATATCATCTTCACTATAGTTTTTGCAAATGATAAAGTCTTCTTCATAATCATAACTTTCACCATTGAATGTATAGAGACTAACTTCATTATTGTAATCATAGTATCTAATGATAACCTTTTGGCTTTGATATACAATTTTTATCTCTTGAATTGAATAGTAGAAGCCATTAGTTTGAATTGTTTCTTTGCTTGCATTAGTCTTTGCTAGTTGATATTTTTCATCGCTTTCTTCTTGAGAAAAATCTTCTTCTTCAACAGCTACATCTAAATTGTATCTTAAGCTTTCTAACCAAGGCTTTTTTGTTGGATAAAGTGCACTAGCACTATAATCATCTTCAACTACATAAAATAACTTTGTTTCCATAAAATTACCTTCTAATAAACGCGGCTAATTCCACCGTTTTTTCTTACAATCCCAATTCTACCAATTTCAGAAAAATCTGGTTCATTTAGATTTGCAACATATGCATATGTGTCTATAACTCCATCGTATGGATTTGTTATTGCATCTCGCTCCATTTTCCATTCTTCTTGGTATTTAGAAACAAATAACATCGATAGGCAAAGACCATAACTAAATCTAGTCAATTGTGCGTGATACACAAGCGCATCATAATTTTCTTCAAACTCTTTAACTAATCTTTCATAGTCTTCTTCATTGCTAATCCAATAGAGAATACCATCAAAGATTTTATTTTGTCTTTCAGAGTAATAAACTGTATCATTGTTTTTAAAATCAGTAATCACGTTTGGTAGAAGTTTAAGAAGCTCTAACCTTTTAATTGCTTCAGCTTTTTGTAATTGTCTTAATTCTTGTGTCATGTTTTTAACCTCCTTACATATAACAAGCTTCATCTATAAGAACTCTTCTAGTGATATTAGAGAGAGTTTTTTTATCTTTGTAAATGAGTTTAGAAAGTGCTTTTGCAATTTGATTGATGCTTAAATCTTCACTTTTTAAATATGCTTCTTCAATAATGCTACAAGCATCTTCAAATTTTTGTTCTTTTAATCTTGGTAAAACACTTTCAACTTCGTTTGCAATATCTATTGCTAAAAGGTCTATTTTATTTTCTCTTGCTTTCTTTAATTGTTCTTGATAATACATATGTTTTTCTCCTTTTTTCTTTTTATATAATTTTTCTTTTTTTAGCGGTGTTATAAGTGTTATCGCCTCACTGTTAATTTATTCTTCAATTCCTAGTATCAAATTTGTTGCTTTTCTGGATTGGCTAATAGTGCTGATGATGTTGTGTTTGATGCCATCTTTAAGAGCATCTCCCCAACTCTTCAAATAAGCAATGCTATTTTTTAACAAGTCATCATTCATGATGTCTAATGAAATCATTGAGTATAAACTAGATAATTCAGCAACCAATTCTTCTTTGCTATAAGTTGGTGAACCAAAGCCACAAGAAGCGGTTAAAGTTTTTCTATTTAGTAAACTTGGGTGGCCTGTTGAGTGTGCGAATTCATGAAGCATTGTTTGATAATAATCTTCAATGGTTTCAAATTGGTTTTTGGTAGGTATAACAACGCTATGATTAGATGGTCTATAATAAGCTCTATCTTGTTCAACTTCGCTAAAATGTAATTTTGCTCTTTCGATGTAAGAAGCTTTTACATCTTCAACCTTTTGAATTCTGATTAAATCGTTTATTGGCTCAGCTTCTCCATCGTTGATTTTCCAAAGAGTTTTTACATCAATTTCACAATCTTCAGCCCTGAATAAATATTCAAGTACGAATTGGAATTTACGATAAACAAATTTTTGTTGTCTACTATTCCATTCCAAAGTTTCGTTAAATTCTCTTTCATTACCTTTAGCATCCTTGTACTTGAAAGAAACTTTAACACCTGATTTTTTACCTTCCATAAGCTCTTTTATTTCTTCTTTTAATTCTTCTTTGTTTTCAATCTCAAGTGCTAGTGCTTCTTGTTCAGCTGTTGTAAGATACTTATAAAAAGAGCATGGCTTATAGTTTGCTACACCTTTAGCACCTTTTTTGAGATGTAATTTATTGTCTTTAATTTGTTTAAAAGTAACATAAAAGCCAGCTTCAACAAGTAAAGGATTGTAACATTGCATTGTATAAACGTTAACAGCTGCCATTCCTTCAAGTACTAAACTATAAATAGTTGAAGCGCCTTTTCCTGATGTTGTTGTCCAAGTTTTGCGCCAACGTTGAACGTCTCCACTTTCTATTATTTCTATGATTTTATCGGCTATTTCTACATTCATTTGATAGTCATTTTTAATTGCTGGGTTTTTGCTTGTGTTTTTCATATTCATTCATTCTCCTTGTATGCGCCTTTTATTTTTGATACAATAGAGAAGCCAAAAGGGCTATTTAAAAAGCTTCTTTACTGGTGGGCTCTTGTTCTGTTCGTGGTCGCCAAACTTTGAAACAGTGCAAGAGTTTTTTTATTTTTCTCTTAGCTTACTAATTATGTAAGCATTTTTTGATGGGGCTTTTTCCAGAGCTTCAATAATATCAGCATCTTTAGTTATATGAAGTCTTAATAATATCTTCTTATAAGTCTTTGCTTCATATTTTATTTTGGCTTTGGTTTTGGCCTCTCTTGATTTTTGTTCTTTGCTCTTTCGTGCCGTGGTTCATTCCTCCTTTTGACACTAAAATAATAATATAGGGCTAGCGCCATTGTCAATAACTTTTTTATTATTTCTTTCTTCAAGCATACATATAT
>ERZ1106943.1582-NODE-1582-length-22438-cov-2.670822_pt1 | contig 22438 bp, 38 predicted proteins | sample MGYA00403671_ERZ1106943 | MGnify/ENA primary metagenome ERZ1106943 (study PRJEB35170, sample SAMEA104062427) | human gut metagenome | biome: human gut; feature: human-associated habitat; material: faeces | place: Denmark | collected 2012-06-14 ...
TTGAACTCCGCAGTGGATTTGAAGAAGAAATAAACTTCATCCTCCAAATTTTTTAAAACTTCATACGCTGTCGGATCATTGCACCCCGATGCGTTCTTCCTCAGGTCTTTATCTTTTTTGTTCAGCATCAGTTGCCTCCTTGTCAGAGTTTTCATCAATGAAATCTTTTAAACTGCCACTTTTTAAAGTTAGATTGGTTTCTATGATTTTTTCGTAAGCTTTCACGGTCGCACATTTTTCTATGCAATTTGTAATCCTTTCAACCAACAAGTATACACATAGATTTGTAGTTACTATTAACAACATTACTTTTGCAAAAAACATTCTTTTTCACCTCCTCTGATATTAATAACGCCAACGACATCGTCTACAAATATAACTTTTGCGTCCGCTGGAAGACGTTCTAAGACTTTGCTGATATCACCTGCACATAATGGTTGATTTAATCCATCATCACCATACGTTCTCAATTCTATAATGTTTGAAATTTGCGAATATGCAATATCTACTATGTTTTTTCTATTTGTTTTGTTCATTTTCTTCCTCCTTACCGCTCATTTCACTCTTACCTGTAATAATCTCTGAATATGGCAACTCCTTAATCCAGTCGCAGAATATACGCCACTCATCAAGCTTATGATTCTTACGAGACTTGTAAATATTTGCCAAGACTTCGTAGTTCAACATGACCGTCCGTCTCTGATTATAAGAGCTCGGCAAGAGCTGGATTATCTGCCACCAATATTTTTTGTCTTTGGTTTCGAGATACTTTTCGCGATAATGATTTAACCCCGCAATAGTGCTTAACAAATGCATCATTGGTGTCCATTGAGGTTTTCCATCGCAAGTGGGAGCGCAAGCTAAAGCCGAATAAAGTTCGAGTTGCGTCGGAGAAGATTGCAAAAGATGCTCACAGCTGAAATCGTCGAGTGTAAACTCCTTATCCGCAATCTTGTGCATTGTTGAACAGGAATTGGCGACTGTACCAACCTTATATGTGTCAAATTCTTTCCCATTAATGGACTATCTTTTACTATTGTTTTTGTGTGTTTATTTTTTTATATTGATATTTTATCCATGGATCATCTGGAAGAACCGAGGATTCATCCAATTCAAATCCTATATCCTTGGCGGTTTTTATAGATCCAATGTTTTCTTTTCTTGCCCACCAAACAATTTGATCAAACTCATCATAATGTTTGTCCAACCATTTTTTACCTCGTTTAGCGACAGCTTTAGCATAACCTTTGTTTCTATAATCATCACCTGATCGAGTTCCTATTGTGACGGCCACGCCAGTAGAATCTCCAGTTAAATCAAAAAATGAAACTGGAATGTTGTCTACTTTTTTAATAAATCTCTTAACTATTTGTTGGCCTTCTTCGATAGTTTGATATTCCTTTCTATGAAGACCTAGCAGTTTTTTATCTTTATTATTCATGGTACTAACAATATCGTTTACATCGTTCATTGTTTTTCGATTTCTACCCATGTTAGTCAAACTTCCGTCCTTATTCTGGTAACGTCTAACACCCCACTTCTGACCCTTTACTCCATGATGGGCTAAATATCGTTCATACATTCCATATCACATCCTTTCTATAAAATATAAATCCACCATAATTTTCACACACAATAATATAAACAATAGGACACCATTTCGGTTTTCATGGGCTTCGTTTCCTAAAACCCAGCTACGTATCAATAGTAGCCCTACTCCCCCGCCCAGAAGGCATAGGGGATAGCCTCTACAGGTTCATTTCAAAACACACATTTTAAATGTAAAACTTTAATCCAAATCTAAACTATAGCCTTCAATCTCGGCCTTGATTTCAAGCTGGTACAAATATTGCCCCATAGCACTTGCTTGCGATTTCCACTGCTCCATAGGACACCTCGGTTCAAAATCAAGCTTACCGGCCTCTCTCTTTATAATCGCTGAATGAAGCTTATCATACTTATCCTTAACAAAATAATATTCTCCAATAGCTCTACTCTTATAATCATCAGATTTTAGTAATTCAATAATCTTATCAAAATGAAGCTTATTAAACTCATCCTTAACAAAATAACATTCTCCAATAGCTCTACTCTTATAATCATCAGATTTTAGTAATTCAATAAACTTATCAAATGTCATAATAATTACCTCCTTAAAATAATAAATTCTTAGTTTATAAATAATATACGTGTGTGTTTGAAATGTTTCCCACGGGATTCCAATGGGTGGTTCCCCGTTAGCCACGCTAAATATAAAAAAGAAAAGACCCAACGTAAATTACGCTGAGTCTCAACCATCAAAGTTTTAGGTTATTTTTTACGCAATAAACCTTAAGCGATTCAAACATTGTTTTTTCTACATCAGGATAATTACTATAAACTTTTTTCATACCTCTACTAATGCATAACTCACAATATTTACTACCAAGCATAAAGCATCCGATGCCTCCACCTAATATAAATAATATTTTGCATGCCTTTTTAAGGTTCTGTTTCTTTTTACAGCCGTCCTGTGACTTAAAATAGGTTTTCAATTCTTCGCTTAAATTCATTTTAACCTGCTTCATAACTGTCACTCCTTTCCATAATAGGAGATGTAAATTTTGTGTGACCCCTAGCGATAACTAGGAAAAGTGTTTCATTGGCAGAAAGAATTCTACCAGTAAAGTGGTGCAGTAATATCAACATACACCGTAATCATCCGCATAAATTTACGATGGTCTGTACCAGCGTTGCGAAGTTTCTTCATGAGGTCGAGGTCATTGGGGCCAATATGAAATGGTCGCCATTCATCTGGGCAAGCCCCACAGTCAGGCCATTCTCGTGCGCTATCACTATTCTCCCAAGAGTTCATCGGATTCCGCATACCTCTAATTGCAGCCTTCCAACCCATTACTTCCACATTTTCGAATTTAATCATCTTTGCTCTCCTTTAGCTTATCAGCCATTACCTTTCTCTTCATATACTCGTCAAAATTAATTTCTTCCCAACCACTATCGTTAGAAGATTTTTTAAAATATCTTTTTATGTCCTCTTTACCATCATCAGTCTTGCAATATATAATCCCGACAGTATCAAAAGTACCATTCTTAGGATCTGTCAAAAAATCCTCGCAGTATACCTCGATAGTATTTCCAGGCATATAAGGAAAAGTTATAGGAAATTTTTCTTGCATAACATCGTCGATAAGACCTAATATGTATGTACTTCCATCATGAATATCAACGTAAATAAATTGATCACGATCACGGTATTCGATTCTACCGTCGTCATAAATAGTCTTAAACAACGATGCTTTTCTTTTGCATTGATACTCAGTGCGATCGTCTTTTTCACATGTAACACGAGACCAAGTATCATCCGTATCCTCAATGGAAGTTAATGGCTTATCGTCCATCAATCTTTTTAGAATAGATGCGGTTACGCCCCAACTATATCCACTATGACCATCTTCGGCTAAACTTTTATAAGCCTTTAATGCACTCTGATAGCATGCACAACCGTAATCAAATTCTCCCTCTTTGAGACCAGGATGCTCTTTTTCGCAAGCAATTTTCACTTCATTTTCTGCCCAATTTACCATATTCATAATTATTTACTCTCCTTTCGTTTATGTGGATTATCAAATTTTGCTGCTGTTAAACCGTAAACTGAATTAATAGCGATTTTCAAAGACTGTTTTCGTGCATTTGTTAATATAGATGTAATTTCATCATCGTTTTTCGCCTGTCTGATTTTTTCAACTGTTTCTTGCGGATAACATAATTCTTTTGCTGCTCTAACAGCATATTTTTTATAATCGAAAAATGTTATCGGAACTTTTTCTTTTTTAACACCCATAAGCAACTCACCTCTCTACAATTTTTTTACCGCAATGTCTGCAATATTTGTCATGTACATCTATACTTCCACCACAATTACCGCAACTAGTCCCTAAACATTCTTTCTGTTTTATCCTATTATTTTCTTCGTTTTTTACCCTTTCACACCATCGCTTATACTTTTTCATTGCCATGCCACCTATATCGTCATATGATGCTATTCTGGCATCTACTAATTCGTTACAGCATAAATTAACATCCGCTATTTCTTCATTTAAATTCTCCAAAATATCATTGGTGTCTTTGGGGGTTGGATTTTCGCCTCTTATTTTTCTTGCCATTTTAAGACATGCCTGCGATAATTCAGAAGCTTCCTCAGCCGTCTGTTCCAATAAAGCTGCTTTGCCTATATAATCTACAATGTGTTCATTCATGTTTTCGTCTCCTTTTTGTAATTCTGTGGTATATGGGAATTTAGAACATATGGTTGCTCTATACATTCATTACACGGCTCTTCGCGTTCGTTCTTATTTTTATGAGCACACGTTTTACAATACATATTGAAATATACTTCTTGATAATCTATTTCCATTTAACATACCTCAATTCATTAAACTTTTTCTTGCTATCCAATGCTTTGCTGATAGCTAAATCAATTCCGCTTCTTGATTTCAAATGATAATAATATAAATCAGAAAACGGTGTATTTAATCTGTCTGTTCGTCCGGCAGCTTGAGCCATAACCTTATAACTATAATTTTGACTATAAAATATAATAGTATCGGTTTTAACACAGTTCCACCCCTCGCAACCTGCATTATACTGTACTAAATATACCCAACGGGTACTCTCTGGAATAGGCTGATGTTTGTGTCCGTTCCATTCTGCGATTTCAACATCGTCGCCATACGAAATTTCCTTTAATATTTCCAACTCGTAATCAAAGTTGTAAAATATAATTAGTTTCGGATGTTTTTCGAATAGTTCACAAACTGCTACTTGACGTGAGTCATCGCTATTAACTATTCTCCTTAATAAATAACATAGCTCGCTCGCGGTTTCCACCGGTTTATCTTTATATGGGTTCCAACGATTACGCATAGTATCCTTGTATGTCGAAATATCATACTTGGTATATATATCTTCATGATGCGATACTGTTTTCCTATGAAAATCCATGTTTATCAAAATTCTATTTCGTAACCGGATTAAGCGTCCTGTATTAATGTATCTGTCTATTTGAGGAAATTTACTGAATCGTTTATATACGATGTGTTCACGAGTAAATTCTGTTCGATTTTTATAAAAACCATTAGCTATGAATACCGGAATATAATCTTGCCAAGTATCGCCAGGCGTCGCCGACAATAGAATCCATTCATTATCTTTGGTTATCTTTAGGAAAGCCTTTACCCAAGTGCCACTTCCGACAACTCTTTGCTCATCAAATATAAAGAACGCATTCTTGATATTCTCATATTTTTTTATGTTGTTCCATGAATCAACTATAACTTTATTGCTGTATAAATTTACATCCTTATTTGTAGAAAGTAAAAACGGTATCATATCAGCTTCCCATTCTTTCGTATCTCTTTTTCGTGCCGTAGTGATAACATATAAGTCTTTTACATTGTTATCGTCCATTGGCACATATTCTTCGCTATCAATATCTCCACCATTTTGAACATAATAATATCCGAGTGCCGTTCGAGATTTACCACTTCCCACACCACCACACAAGATACATCCATTTTTCATTCTTTCGATTGCATTTTTTTGATAATCCCGTAATCCGATTTTTGACATTTTTATCCTCCGTGTTTAATACTCATTTGGAAATAGAATCGTTGTTACACTTCTGTCCCACTCTGTTATAATCCAGATTGTAACATCTGTATTTTTTTGTGTATAAACAGCTAAAATTCTATCGCCATTTCGTATAGCATCATTATTCATTTTCGCATCAACATTACATGTATCACCCCAGTCACTACTGGTATATCTAGCCAAAGATTCCTCTACAAATTTTTTAAATTCGTTATCTTGCTCTATTTTCTTATTTACCCCATTAGTACATACGAGTTGTCCTAAAGAAAAATTGGACAACATTGGAATTTTTATAGTTAGCATAATTATAACTCCTTTCGAATAAAACAAAGAGTGCCTATTTTAGCATAGACACCCCTTGCGAATATCTTTTTTTATTGTTTAGATGCATACTTTTCCGCAAATTCATCTTCTTGAATAGTTACATACATAGTTTTCAGATAAGCCTTTATGCCGCTTTTACCGGTTGCTTCCCATTCATAAGGATTCAAAATAAGATCCACGTTAATTATATCTGCAAAATCAAGCGTCTTGATACTTTCCTCATCAAGTTGTGTCTGTGCCCTTTTGGTTACCATTATGATTTTGGGCGGAATATTTCGGAAGCTTACCGAAACCTGAATATAATGCTTTGATTCTTCATCTTCGTCTCTAGCCGGAAGAATTTTCACATTCCATCCATCTCTGGCTAATCGTTCAGCCTCATCCGCGTCATCTATTATCACACAAAAATTTCTGTCTCCGGCTCTGTTGTATTTACTCTCATTTCCTGCGAAATTTCTAAATATAATTCTTGCATTTTCTATAGCTAAATTTTCTACTCTTGCCATTTTTGTTACCTCTTTCTTCATTGTTCTTAATTTACAAACCATTCAAAATCACCATATTGTGAAATATCACAAATGGCATCGTTGACCATATTTTCATAATAAGAGCGATCGATATCTGCTTCTTTTCCGAGTTCTTTTACCATCTCGGCTTCAAGCCATCTGTATCCCTTACTACCTCCTGCGGCATAATATTTGCCGTCTTTTTCTCTCATTAAAAGTCCGCCATTACATCCCTGTTTTATAGGACAAAATTGCCCGACTTTTCCGATAAATACATAGTTATGTGATTCTTCCTCTTTTTTACGAAGTTCAGAATACCTCTCGCCGGCATATTCAGTATCATACTTATACGATTTAAGCACTTTTTCCATATTCTCAGAATCTTCAGAATCCCAAGCCTTATGTAATTTTGTTAATTCTTTTTCCTCTTCAATTGTTAATTGAGGCAATTTCTCATTCATATCCAAATATAAACTAGAAGTCACACTATTTGTTATGCACATATCCTCGAACTCTATCGGTTCTTTACTGAAGAGTTTCTTGAAAATATATGGAACTGCAAATTCTGTACCGGTCGCAGTCCATTCGCCACCATGCTTTTTACAATCTTTGACTACGTCTTTACTTTGATTAACGTAAGTCTCACCGTAAAGTTCATAGCAATGCTCGATCGTATCATATTTAGCTATATAAACAGCATCGTTTACAAGGCACATTCTATCGTATGTAGCCTCATGCTCAAATATATAACCATACATTTTACCATAATCCGATACGAACTGAATGATCTCTGGTGTTGCATTTGGAATTTTTATTGAATCAGTTTTTATATGAGCAACTGTGAATCCTCTTGCTTGTACTTCATGTTTTAGGTTAACCATGAATAAAGCACCACGTTTTGCGACAATATTATCGACATTTCGATTATCTTTAAATGGATTATCGAATTTTGCTGCTGTTAAACCGTAAACTGAATTAATAGCGATTTTTAAAGCCTGTGCCAAATCTGCTGCGGCTCCCTCGTCTGTAAGATACTTTGCCAACTTTCCATCCAGCATTGTTTTAGCAGTCTCAAAATCATTGTGCTTAATCGCAATACGTGCATCTCTTATTTGTTGAAAACGTTTTGTGTATTCGTCACCAAATAACAGTTCGGCTATAATGCTACTCGGATGCATGGAACCAATATCCAATAACGCAACGTTAACATACATACCTGGTTCGGAATATACATACCCACCCTCGGTGATTTTTTCACCTCTATACGTGGATTTTCCGAATTTAAATTCGTAACCGGGAAATATAGGTCTATTCTGATTATCAAATCTGGTATAATCATCAAAGCCGTCCATTAGAATATCATCACTCGATGGAAGTCCCATATCACGATAATTAAATTGATCCTGCGGCTTTCTGTTCTTACCAAATATAATTCTTGTTGTAAGACTATTTGTTGTATCGTTCACAGTCATGCCCGCTACATCAGCTAATATCTCTCTGGCAATAAAATCTGCTTTTCTGGCATTAAATACAGCTTCCGTCGCAATAACATCATTATCACAATACTCTGCAACTTTTGCCCATAATTCTTTAGGTACCGGTTGATCCCATGGTAGTCCAAGTTCTTGGTGATGAATACCCAATTCAATTTCAAACTTCTTTAATGATTGTTTTTTACTTGAAAAATCATAAACATCTGTATATGATACATTGTATGCCTCTCCAAAGAAACAATTAGGACTGCCATTAATTATTTTCTGTGATAAATTATACAACTGTTCATTTGTATAACCCATTAGCCGTGCGTAAAGTATATGGTTATCATATCTTCGGCAGTTAAACCCAACCAGTCTGAATCTCATAAGTTCTTCTACCTCAGCCGGTGACGGATTAATCATCCGTACAACAGGCTTACCCTTACCCTCAAATTTCCAATTGACTAAGAATAAATTAGGGAAGACTTCTACATCGTAGAAAATAAGCTTTGCATCGTCATTATTTTTTCCGACAGATGGTTCCTCTGATTTAAAATTCATTTTACTTACAAGCTTTATACAGTAATCCGATTGATTTGTACTATTAGCAGCAAACGCTAGTATAGCATTTCTCATATCGGTAACGTCATATTTCAAACCACTATTATAAGCATCGTCCAATATTTTATGTATAAAATCAATACTCGGTTTTGTTGCTGGATGGATTTCTTTATTAAGATTACGCTTTATTAATGTTCTAAGTCCCTTTTCGCTTTTAACAGCTTCTATATTTATCATTTTGTTTTCTCCTTTCAATGGTAATCCAGAGCTAATTGTTGCAATAGGTAAATCATTACACCTAGACAGTTTACGTCTTAATGAACTTTTTCCTATAAAAACTTTAATTTCTATATCTTCGTCATATATTCTACTCAGGCGTGTTGGATCTCCTGTGTAAATATAATGAAGATGAATACCTGCTCCGCTTTTACTTAATTCGGCATAAGTAGCCGGCCATTTACTAGCCGCCTCTAGATTCTTCTCAAATGATTTTTTACCGTATTCGTCTTTAATATCGAAATCTATAACTATATGATTTACTGGGAGTTTAACGTAATGAAGTTTCGATGTATCGAGTTCTTCCAATTTTGTTGTGACATTATCCCAACTTTCATATGGAGTTTCATTACTGGTTGCGTATTGAGCAACGCAATCGGCACATTCTTTATCGAATATAGATTCCTGCTTATCAAATACAATTAAATAGCTGTCATTTTTTTTCTCGGCATCAATAACAGTTAAATTATCGATTTTTTCAGTTTTGAAACCACTATAATATGACCTGACACGAACGCCATCACTTAACGTATGACGTTCTTTATAATCCTTAAAGTAATTCTTTAGCTCTTCCTTAAAAGCTCTTTGTGATAACGGATAAGGTACTTTTGCCTCATCACAATACTGCTTGTACATTTCCCAAGCCGCTTTCAACGTTGTGCCGTTTTCTTTAGTGAATACGTAATATGAATCCATTATATAATTATAAAAGTCATTAGATGCACTCATCATACTTATAGGTACGTAATCGTCATAATATCCTGTATTGTCTAAATATAAATTCAAACAATAGTCAGCAATAGCTCCTAATTCAAACCCAACTTGTTTCACTATTGTTTTGTACTCTTTCGAATTTAATTTATTTCCAGATGGAGAAACATCAATCAATCTTCGAATCAACCCCGACTTTGCATCTGTGATTTTAACTGGTTTATTCGTACCCATAAATAAGAAACATTTGAACTGATTTGAATATGTTGATTTAAATTTTTCGTTTACGGTCATGAGCTCATGCGACACCAAACTGTTTAATCTGGTATTATCCTCAATTCTAGATAAATCACCGTCATGTTGAATAGCAACTAGGGGGTTCGTTTTAAATGCCTCTAACGCAAAAGAGTTACTACTCGAACCTAATGCTTTTGCATCAAATACTGAATAGTAACCCTGAAATAATTGCTGTATAATGTTTAAAACTGTTGATTTACCCGTACCCGCCGCACCATATAGAACCATAAATTTTTGAATATGTTTAGAATCTCCCGCCACAATTGAACCAATAGCCCATTCGATCTTATGGCGTTCTTCTTCCGAATATAAAGTAGACATTAATTTATCATACGCTGAAATATCCCCTTTTTCCAGAGGATAATTAAGTCGTTTACTTGCATAATCTTTTTTATTTGTGGGACTGTTTGAAAATATAAGTTTTTCGTCAAGCATGTGAAAATTGTCTCTCATTTGTTTTTGACAATACTTATGCCATGAGTCTATCATACCGGACTCGGCGTCCCACATATGCAGTATCTTTATAGTTCCTTCAAAGCGGTCTTTGTTCTCTTTAGCAAATGTGTCTAGCTCCTTATCTATTAATTGCAACGCGTCTTGCTCGTCCGTAGACCATAATCCCCGTTCTTCAATCCAAATAGCATAGAAATCGCCTCCTCGAATCATAAGATCGGAACTCTTTTTAATGATGAACTTTGGATATATTTCAATCACGCCTTTTTTGCTGCACTTCGTAGCAACAATCATAAAGTCAATCATTATTCTGTTTACTCCTTATCTTTTTATAAATTACATAAGTTCCCGCAAGCAAAACTGCCACTGTTACTTTTCTTCGAAATGCGATTTGTTTATTCAAGCATTCTTCAATATTTTTCAAACGATCTACTGTCATATGTAGCTCGATAATTGTTTTGTCCATAAAAAATCACCTCCATTATAAAATATCATTTAAGTACCATAACATTTGATACCAGATCTCAACATTTCTAAGATCCCCATGCCCATGTACTATGAATAATCCGCCTGATCCATCTCGTTGATAATTTCTATCAAGGAATCGAAATATAATTTCCTCAACATAATCAGTATCAATTACAGCATCGTGCATGTTTTTCAATCCGAGATTTTCTATCATCTTCCAAAACCATAAACCCGTTCTGTTGCCAATATCGGGATCATCCATTATTTGTTCTTCGATTTTTATTGCGAGAGCCACCATCATTTCTAGTACACTACATGGACGATTGTCGAGACAGGATGCAATCATTGCGCTCTCGTAACCGTTTTCATATCCAAAACGATATCTAAGATTTATACCATCTTCTGCTCTATCAGCATCCATGTCAATTAAATTATAAAAATTTATACCATGCAATTGACAAAGCAATATCTTATACGATCCATGTGATGGTCTTACGAGCTGATACATCCATTTAAAATATTCGTTATCCAACTCGTCTTTTGTCATTTATACCTCCACTTTATATGGTGTTTTAGACACCACATCCACATAACGCCTTGTATCTCTTACGATTTCATAATAAACTTGCAATTCATGATTAACAACCATAACGACATCTTCCTCATATTCGCCAAAATGCTCAAGTGCATCACCTATTATTTTTTTCGAATCATTAATAATTTCATCATTATCATCTGTTAAGAAACCATCATCATAATATGACAATTCAATCTTTTCATAATCTGGCTCATCTCCAAATTCATCTGGAGATATCACTTGTATTGATTTCACAGCTCCATATCGTAGCGGATTATATCCGTTTTGATTTATTATCGAATCCGCCTTATCGATCGGAGATTCTTCGGTCTCTTTATCTTTAACATCTTGGTTTTTCTTATATACCGCTTTGACCGATTCAATTTCTTCCTGAATCAGATTTTCATATTTTCTTTTCAACATCATATATGACACACCAAAGCCACAAATAGCACCGCAAGCCCAAAATATAAAATTCTTAGCACTCATAATATTCTTCTCCTTTACTCTTCTTTACCAATAGACATCACTGTTATAGCCAATCCGCCAAACAAAGCGGAAATACTCAATAAAATTCCGCCAGTAATATGACGCTTTCTTTTTGTGTCCAGCATTTCATCTAACATATAAATAATATTATCCAATCCCTCCATGATTAGCGTCCTCCTTTCAATACAGCTAACCCACCTATCAAACAAATTCCAGCCATCGCCGCAAATATAAAAGTCAAACTGTTATACATTTGTAACACCTCCTTTTCTTCTTAACGCCTGCTTGAACGCATCATCGTCTAAAAGATTACTGCCACCTTTATATACAACATTTTGTTCGGCGACTGTATATGTAGGCTTAGGATGTTCCTTATTCCAACGGCACATCTCTTCAAACATTTTGTTTTTATATTCAAATATCTTTTTTCTGCGTTCGTATTTTTTTCTCGTCTTTAATCTATTGAATTGACAATTTTTAAAATGTATAATAGCACTGATGCTAACAAGTATCAATCCAAATGCTATTGTCTGTCCCATCTGTATACTCCTTAAAATATAATTTTTTCGATTTTGGCTATCTTGCCGTTAAGAGGCATGTACACATTACAATTACCATATAGTTTTATCACATTAGGCAATTTACGAGTGTCAACTATAAACTCGATAACGTCATCATTATAACTCCACTGATGAGTCGAATTTGTGTCACTGTCGTCTTTTTGATCAGCCAAGCAACCATAGAATATATTACCAGTATCAGTTGTAATTCTATATTTAGAGCCAATTTCTGTACCGTAATGACTGCCCATCGCAATAAGATAATAATCACTTTCGATTCCCAAATCACGTTCGCCATCACAACGCATAAAACCGTCATAATCAGACCAACCCCAACGATCAATATATTTATACTGATCGCTGGACTGACTTGTAATTGTTCTATAATCCATGTATGTCTTAAACGAACTATCAATATTCGGTGTCGATATATCTATGTACTCTGTTGCCGAAACTGATACTGAATTCAATGCTACCGTCGCTAATAATATAGCTAATATTTTTCTCATGATCTTTCCTCCTATATTAAATCGTATATTGGTCCGTCCACGTTAAATGTTAATATAACTGTTGGATCGTCCCCGTCCAAGAAATTACGATTTTCTTGTTTTGTGTAATCGTAAATTCCAAAATCAACATAGCCATCGCCTTTATAATCAGGATCATCCGGTCTACAAACCCATCCAACTATCTGTCCGGCTTTAGTTCTCTCATATCCGAGTTGATCATATATCTCATTCAGGAAAATATGTCCTCTACTTTGAAGTACATCATTTGCCCAATTTTGAACCGATCGCAATACATATAAATTATGGTCTGCATCTTTTTCCCAACCATCATTACCAGCATCGTAAACTCGTCTATACTCGGATGAAGCTATATCATCGATAATTGTAACAGTTTTTTCAACTGTTTTTTCTTCACCATTTTCGTCCACGATTGTTTCGGTAACGGTTTCCGTTCTCACTCCGCACTTTAGCTCTTTATCGATTTTCTCACCAAATCTTGTGATAACACGTTTGCGATAATCTTTAAAGTTGTTATCAATAGCCGTGTATGCAGCCATCAAAGCAACGTTACGCTTACGAAGTATGTTGTGAGCGGCTAATATGGACGCGATGCTTATTGCTCCTAACACAACTGCCGGAGCATAAATTTTTGCTAATTCCAAACCTGTTTTAGCATATGTTATGCTTATATCTTTTTTACAATCTTCTTCCGTATACTCTTCGTTCACAATTTCATTTTCCTTATTGACCGTTATATATCCTTTTTCTTCCGCATCATGCATTTTCTCAATATTGTTTCTTGCATCGTCTAATACAGTATCAATTTTAGTAGTAGCTTTGCAAGCCATAACCGCACTTACCACTGTTCCGGCAATACCTGCAACCATCATGATTTCAGGGCTGTGTTTTTTTATTTGTAATCCTATTCTATTTATAGTTCTTGTAATTTTCGCATTCATAACTATTTATTCTCCTTTTCTTTGTTTTCGTTTAAAGATCTCACATGATCTATTAGATGTGATAAATACCACATAGCTTTCTCCAAATCTTGGATGCCGTTTTTATTCTTCCAACGGCAAATATATTTTATGACGTTTCCCGTATCCGTAGCTTCAACACCTTTTAATTCAGAAGTAAAAGCCTCAATCACATCAATTACTTCCATACCATTTTTCGATTTATAATGCGATGGATGACTCACCATCACATCTTTTGATTCATACATAAATCATCCCTCCTTTAGAATTGCCGTTAATCCTCCAAAGTTCTTTTCAGATTCCAAATATAATCTTTTTATAGCTCCTTGTAATGTTTTCGAACGTACTTCTTTCTGCTTTCGTTCCGATACCAACATACCGTCTATAATTCTTGTGTATACTATATACTCCAAAATATATGTTTTCATAATAATCTCCTTTCTTAATCTATCGCTAAAGCTCTTGGTAATTTTAAAATATAACCGTCTCGCACCCGAACAACGCTTGATCCTCTTAGATCTATCCAACCGTAGTTGTTACAAGTATAGTTGTGTGTCGTTATGCTTGCCAAGTCATATAATTCGGCTACTGACACGACTTTATATTGATTTAGAATATCATACATCGCATCTAGTACAGCTTCTGCATCGCCCCTCGTTTCGAATATAATTTCATCATAGTCAAAATTATTACGAACCACTGGTGATCTGTAATCTCTACTTCTGTCATCATAATATCGACTGTAAGAAACTTTAGACGAATTACCTTTCTTATTTTTTATTTCGCCATACAACAGCATATTAGTGCCATTAGTAACAATATCCGATACTAGCTTTTTTGCAGCCGGTAATAATACTTCTGAGAAAATATAACTTTTCACATTGCTGACATCTTCACTAAGAAATGTATCAGATAACTTGCGTATGCCTGATTTTTTCTTAGTTGATGTTTTTCCTGAAACTACTTTCTCTACTTTTTTTTCTGCAACTTCTTCTCTAGCTTTATGCGAATTAGATGGATAATTTTCCATAATTGTCCTCCTTTTTATTGAACTAATTCTATTTTTCCAGGCAGTGAAACTCTTGCCCCTGCTGTCAAATTATTGTTTTTCTTATACTGATACGCCAAGTTACTTCTAGCTTTTGTTTCTGATGCAGCATATGTTGTCCCGATCCAATTTGTTTCAACGATTGTGTCAAATCTTTTTATCGGACCTTTATATATGTATTTGTTCATGTTTTAATATTCCTTTCAACAAAAAATAAAAGAGAAAATACCTAGTTAAAGGTATCTTCTCTTTTTCGAACTCTGTTCAGTTTTTATTTGGATCATTCTTCCTCTTCAACGATTTCATTTTCATTGTCCGAAACCACCATAACTGGCTGTTCATTTTTTGCCTTGTGCTTGTCCCATACTCGTTTTACTTGCTTAGCACCCATAATAGCTGCACATGCCAATGCACCTCCGATTATTATGCCCAAGCCTATTGGCTTTCCCGAACGCCTTTCCATTACGTTTTCCAATGTTTCCGCAACAGTGTCAACTGCCTCGTTCGTCATAAGTTCTTCATTCATTTTATTTTCCTCCTTAAAATATAAAAACTTGAAAGATTGTTCTTCCATAATACAAATTGTTTTTTTCGCGTGCCCAGTTTTAGCAATAGTCATACTCTGGTGACACTGCGTATTCTATAGCTAAGCATGGATTTCCATCGTCCGCCAATAGTGGCACATATGATATATCTATTAGACCTCTATCTATATTCCAACCTAATTGGTCACCCATTTTAGTAAAACTCAACCCGAGTTCATAATAGAAATCGTTCAAAGATATATATGACTCGCTAAGCATTCGCCTGTTTAGTTCATTTACTATTTTTTTAATAGTATCTATATCAGACTTAAAATATCGACCACTCACCGAATCATAGCAAAGTGTATCTCCTTTTGATGTAATAATAACCTCTTTATTAGCCATTGGATTATTCTCTATTTTTTCTTTTACGATTTTTGTTTTTATTTCTTCAGCCTTTTTTTCGCCTACAGTCTCTGCTACTTTTTCTTGATAACTTTTTAATGTAGCTTCTGACATAGCATAAACACTTGCTAATGCCGTATTTCTCTTGAAACTTACTGTTGACGCTCCTATCAAACATGTCGCCGACATCAATATCGTTATTGCAGACGGAATATAACATTTCCAAGTACATTTTACAACCTCTATCGGCTGTAATTTACTTACTTGTTGTTCGTCTTTTTCGCATTCGATATTCTTCAAAGCTTTAGGTGTGGCTTTTACAGCCATCACTGTAGCAGAAATCATACCGGCAATTCCTATACCTGTTAGTATTTCAGGACTATGCTTTTTTATTTTTCTACCTATATTTTTTGTTATAGCTGACAAATTTTTGTTCATCATACTTCTCCTTTCAATTATTGATTAACTGGTCTATTATATCATTTGATACTGTAACAGCTGTTGCAAATATGTGTTCTGTTTTTTCATTCAGTGTTGAAAGTCTATACATTTCATCCCTAAATCTTTCAACCGCACATAACGGTGGTGTTAATTTATCTCTTGATAAAATATCAATGAGTTCTTTTGCCGCCCATTTAGAATTTGAAACGGTCAGAAAAGAAAAACCGTACCATGTACCTATTTCATCCAGATAATATATATAATTTTTTATAATTTCAACCGCTGATTCATTTGGCGACTTCATATGCATATCTCCCTTCATTAAAAAAAGAAAAGAGTCCTTGTTAGGACTCATCTTCTTATTGTTTATCGGCGACTGCCTTTGCGACTTCCTTTGCAATTGTTACTTTCATTTCCGCTTTTTCTATAAAGCTACTTGCGATAGGTACCGCAATAGCTAATATAGATATAATCGGTTTTGCTACTTTCATAACTTGCTTAATGTTTATCATAATGCATTCACCTCCCTTCATAATAGAGATTGTTATTTACGCGTGTTCACAACCAACCATCGAGATAATCCGATGTTGGAGCAAAGGGCATGGAAATTAAACATACTTCCATTCCATCATCTGTTGTTATAAAATCGTGTTCAAAATCAACCCAGCTATAGCCATAAAACGCCATACCTGCATCTATACTCCAACCTATCGTGTCTCCACCTTTGATCTTATCTATTCCTAAAAAATCATATAATTCATTTAACGTAGCATATCCGCGTAATGTGAAATTCCTGTTAAAATGATACTCTGCCGTTATTACGTCTACTTTATTTGATTCAAAATATCTTTTTGAAAACATATCATAAAATAAACATTTTTCATCAGACGACACCGATGGTTTTGTATCACGATAAATATCTTTTGCTATCTCTTTATCTACAGCAGCATCATCTCCATACATTTCATTAACTTTATCTCTATACTCTGTATATGATTTTTGTAATAATGCATAAGCGCTTATGAGAGATGCTTGTTGCTTTTTATTAAGAATATTAGCACCTAATATACAAGCTATAGTTGAAACACCTATAATTATAGTAGGTAGATATATATGAGTCGTAGTTATGATTTTTTCTTTATTCGATAATTTATCACCTTTTTCTTTTTCTGCCTCTTCTATAGAATATAAAGCTTTAGGTGTCGCTTTAATTGCACTAACAGCAGTAATAACTACACCTGCCGTACCTATACCAGTAAGAATGGTAGCTACGTTTTTCTTAATGAAACATCCTGTTTTACTTAATAATTTATTCATTCTATTCACCTCCTCCCATCAGAAAAAATAAAAGAAAAGAGCCCTTGTTAGGACTCTGTTTTCTTATTGTTCATTGGGAACAACAGAATTGAGTAATTTTTCAAGTCTGTCTGTGAATTCCCTTTGTTTATCCACACACGCCATTCCTGTTATAGATAGTTCGGCGGTTTTTGAAGCGATTATAGCTACTAAAGGATCGTTTGGTCTCTCCTCAATTAGCTTACACACTAAAAATCCTACCTCTCCAATCTCCCGGAATAATTTTTTTGTTGTTTCTAACATAATAATTCTCCTTTCAAAATATAAACTCGTGGTCTATTGTTTCCATAATACAAATTGTTTTTTATGCGTATTTCAAATATCACGTCTATCGAATACCGTTTCCCATCTCTCTCGTGATAAAGGCTTCATTTTCAGAGCCCACATTATTTGCCGAACTGTAACCGTTGGATATAAGCCGTCGTCAGAACACTTTTTTGATCGTTGTTCAAAATATCTTTTAAAATAAGGATGTAAATATATTTCATCAGTAAGCCACGGATCGACTTCACTCCACCATGTACTTTTTGTTTCAACATCATATCTCTGCTGTATTACAGCTAAACCTTTTTCGTCAATTTTATATAACGTACAACTGTCGTAAACCGGATGATTACAAATATAAAGTTGACCATACATTGATAAGTAAATTTGCGGTTTATTATAATGATAACGCATTTTATGCCTCCAAGGATAAAAGTAAAAGACCATGTTGATCTTTTACTCCGGAACTATAACTTATCAATTACTTCCTCGGCTTAAATTTACTCCATAAACTTCTAAATGTTGTCGATGTAAATATACCTTTTTCCTCAAACTTAAAACCTTTCTTTAGCCAGACACTATAAAACACAATCGGTATTATGATTTCTGCCGCCGCTATTCCCGCTTTGAAATATCGATCTTTAACCTGTTCTTTAAGCTGTTCTGCTTTGAATTGTTCCTCGCAACTACGAGCATCGTTTTCCGCATCTAATTGTTTTTCTTTTATTATTAACTCATCAGACTGCAGAGTATTTTCCATCTCGCGTCGTTCTTTCTTTTCTTCAAATTCCAGCCCCATTTTAGTCTCATCGATTTTTAAACGGTACAACTTGTTTAAATCATCTATTGCTGACTGCTTTTCTTTCGATCCGTCATCTAGCGTTTTTAGACTTTCAATTTGTGCTATAATTTCCTCATCTAACAAATCTTTAATGTTTTTTTTCATTTTAGCTCTCCTTTCAAAAATATAATTTTTCATAGTTCCATAAAAGAAACTGTTATTTATGCGGTTCTTATCTATCCTTTACCACAATAATAAAATAACATATATTATTGTAACCTGTGTGCTGAAAAAAAAGAGAAGTCCAAGTTTCCTCAGACTTTCCCCTTTTTTAATTAGTGGTTAATATGTTATCTTTTCTTTATGTAGTAATCAACTGTTATACCATCAATTCCGTAATATGATCCCGATTTGTACATATGGTTTTTAACTTCCTTTTCGATTTCTTCGTTTCTCATGATTTTTCCATACGTAATTCCACGTTTGTAACCATTACTAACTCCGCTATCGTATCCGGCTTTATATAAACCGATACAAACTGCTATTGTCACTAATGCTATACTAATTAATACTCTTTTCATAATTCATACCTCCATTTTTAGTAATATTAACTACTATTTTCTTCATAAAAAGATATGTTTTTTCGCGCAAAAAAAAGGAAGAGAGTCCTTGTTAGGACTCAATTCTTTAATCTGTTGAATAAATACTACCGTTCATAGTTTTAGGAATACAAGAAATATCCCAAACTCGAATAACTTTCAGTTCGTTTATCAATGAGCACCATTCGGTATTAGAAGCTTTAAATACTATATGCCATATACGACCATCTGACCAAATCCTAATACGTCCGTATAATAATGTTTTGACGCAATTCCGATTTTTGTTAATAACCTCTATGGTTTTTAGTACATCATCTTCAAATACAATAAAATGATGAATTTTGATTATGAACTTATTCATAAGTTTGCTAAGTGTATTGTTCATATTTATCTCCTCCTATCATAATAGGGTATGATAAATATGCGTAGGTTTATCTTCTATACTTACTTAACAAATAGAAGAATCGTCTATATCTATCATAATATATATCCCTTGAACAAGGCATATTCATTTGTAATCGAAGAGCTTCATATGATAATCCTTGTGTAACAGCTTTAAATATATAACTTGCCAACTCGATATCTGCATCATTTGCCGCCTTATTAACCATATCCATTCTTTCGCGATAGTATAATCTTTTTTCCACAGTTTCAGCTGTATAGTCCGTTATTTTATTTGTTTGACTGTTTTTCTTTAAATCAGAAATCTTAGTAAAATCTGATAACTCGTTATATTTTTTTTCCCACAATGGGTACTGTAAGCAAAAATGTTTTAATTCGTAATAACGATGTTTATCGATGTAGTATTTGTTCTTTTCAGAAATTTTTGGTCGTATAGTCGTGCTCATCTTATCTTTTTTCTCCCTTCCATATGTAGCCAGTGTCTTCGTATAACTTCTTAGGCGAAATATAATAGTTGATTCTACCATATCTTGAATCCATTTCTTTTATAGTTTTTACAACCTGACCCTTTCTTGTAGCTGTTCCTATTGGCAACCAACCAACTATAATTCCAGCTCTAACCCAATGTGCCTCTTTTCCGTATACTCTTGCCGCTACTGCAACCGGTACAGATCCATCGGCAAATTTAACATCATTCATTGGTTCTTTTTGGTTAATGTTTTGTTTTTCCATCTGCATTTGTCTCCTTTCAACTGCTATTCTAGCTTAAAAATGACTTCTTGTAAAAACACATCGAGTGGAAATATCCACTTTTTCTGTAATCAAAAAACTCCTTTCTTAAATATAAATTATGATGTTGGTTTTTATAAAAAAAGAGAATGGCATGCAAGACTTGAACTTGCGACCCTCAGATAGATATATCTGCCGCTCTACCAACTGAGCTAATGTCTTTCTCTTCATAATACACCTTGTAAATTTCGCGTATTAGTGTTAAAATATGTTATGTTATGATTAAAATAAATGAAAAATATTGTCCTATTTGTAAAAATAAGTTGAAATATTACGACAGTGTAAAAAGAATAGTAAAAACAAAAAGAGGAAAAACTAAAAAGATTGTAATTCGCAGACTTCGTTGCAGCTCGTGTAAATCATTACATAGAGAGCTCCCAGGCTCGATATTACCATATAAAGAATATGAGTCTGAAATAATCATGGGTGTAATCGAAGGTCTGATTACTCCTGAAACTCTAGGATATGAAGACTATCCTTGCGAGATGACTATGCATCGTTGGATGAACGAAAAAAATAGACTTTTAAAAATATATTTTTAGATGTAGGAGTTGACAATTCCTACACTTTGATGTATAATTTTTGCTAAAAACTACGACAGGAGAGAAAAAAATGTTAATACCATGTCCCGAATGTGCTTTAAATGTTAGCGACAAAGCAATATCTTGCCCTCATTGTGGCTTTCCTTTAAAGCCGGAGAAATTATCAAAAAAAACGAAAGGAAAATATAATAAAAGAAGAAGATTGCCAAACGGTTTTGGTCAAATAAGTGAAATTAAGAATAGAAAGTTACGTAATCCGTTTCGTGCAATGATTACTGTTGGTAAAACAGAAACAGGAAGAAGTATTTGCAAACCACTCAAACCGCAATCATATTTTCCTACTTATAACGCCGCATACGAGGCATTAATAGAATATAATAAGAATCCATACGACCTTGATGTAGCTATCACAGTCTCAGAACTATACGAAAAATGGACAAGTGAATACTTTAAAACATTAAAATCAGCATCAAGTATTCGTACGATCACTTCCGCATGGTCTTATTGTTCATCGATATATAATATGAGAGCCAAGGATATTAGGGCTCGACATATCAAAGGATGTATGGACGATGGCGTAGCTATAATAAAAGGCGAAAAACGACTACCTTCTGCGAATATGCAATCCCGAATAAAATCGTTATTTAACTTGATGTTAGACTATGCTTTAGAATACGAAATAGTAGATAGGAATTATGCTCGAACTTTTAATACTTCGTCCGATGTTTTAAAAGAATGTGAAGAAAACACTGACAGTCATATAACATTCTCGGACAAAGAAATATCAATATTGTGGGACAATCTTTATAAGGTTCCATATGTCGATATTTTGTTAATACAATGCTATTCTGGATGGCGACCACAAGAACTTGGTTTAATCGAACTAAAAAATATAGATTTTAAAAGCAATACTTTTATTGGTGGAATGAAAACCGAAGCTGGAACAGAAAGAATTGTACCAATACATTCAAAAATAAAAGAGCTTGTTAAATTTAGATATGACGAAGCAGTGAGCCTGCATAGCAAATATCTTTTTAACTGCTCAGAATCAAAAAACAGTATCAAACTTACATATGACAAATATAGAAGCCGTTTCAAAAAAATTATAGAATGTTTAAATTTAAACCCCGAACACAAACCACATGATGGTAGAGTATATTTTGTTACAGCAGCAAAAAAATATAACGTAGACCAATTTGCTATAAAATATATTGTTGGACACAAAATCAATGATTTAACAGAAAAAGTCTATACAAAAAGAGAAGTATCCTGGTTAAAAACAGAAATAGAAAAGATTAACTGAACTACAGTTTTTATAGTGTAGGAATTCGCATGTAGGAGTAGTGTAGGAGTAATGTAGGAATTGCATACATTACTCCACTTTTTTCAACTTTTTACCACTCCGTAAACACGCATGTTTACTATGTTTATTAGAACTTACCAGCCTTTGCAGCT
>ERZ1106943.1599-NODE-1599-length-22135-cov-4.500634_pt1 | contig 22135 bp, 10 predicted proteins | sample MGYA00403671_ERZ1106943 | MGnify/ENA primary metagenome ERZ1106943 (study PRJEB35170, sample SAMEA104062427) | human gut metagenome | biome: human gut; feature: human-associated habitat; material: faeces | place: Denmark | collected 2012-06-14 ...
CGCTCTACATCCTATGAAATATAGGGATGAGTCTCGTTTGATGGTATTGCATCGTAATACAGGTAAGATTGAGCACAAGATGTTCAAAGATGTGTTGGACTACTTTGATGATAAAGATGTGTTTATATTCAACGATACGAAGGTATTTCCTGCCCGTTTGTATGGTAACAAGGAAAAGACAGGTGCTCGTATCGAAGTATTCTTGTTGCGTGAGTTGAATGAAGAACTTCGTTTGTGGGACGTATTGGTCGATCCGGCACGTAAGATCCGTATCGGTAACAAACTGTATTTCGGTCCGGACGATTCGATGGTGGCCGAAGTGATTGATAACACCACTTCCCGTGGACGTACGCTCCGTTTCCTTTATGACGGACCTCATGACGAGTTCAAAAAGGCTTTGTACTCTTTGGGTGAGACTCCACTTCCCCACTCTATCATCAACCGTCCCGTAGAACCGGAAGATGCAGAACGCTTCCAGTCTATCTTTGCGAAGAACGAAGGTGCGGTGACAGCTCCGACTGCTAGTTTGCACTTCAGCCGTGAGTTGATGAAACGTTTGGAAATCAAAGGTATAGACTTTGCATATATCACTTTGCACGCTGGTTTGGGTAACTTCCGCGACATCGACGTAGAAGACTTGACAAAGCATAAGATGGATTCGGAACAAATGTTTGTAAACGAAATGGCGGTGAAAACCGTTAACCGTGCCAAAGATAACGGCAGAAATGTTTGTGCGGTAGGTACGACAGTGATGCGTGCTATTGAAAGCGCAGTCAGCACTGACGGACATCTCAAGGAATTTGAAGGATGGACTAACAAGTTTATCTTCCCTCCGTATGAGTTTACCGTAGCCAATTCAATGATTTCCAATTTCCACATGCCGCTTTCTACCTTACTGATGATTGTAGCTGCTTTTGGTGGTTATGACCAGGTGATGGATGCTTATCATGTAGCATTGAAGGAAGGTTACCGTTTCGGCACGTATGGAGATGCAATGCTGATTTTGGACAAATAATGGCAAAAGTATATTTGGGACTCGGCACTAACCTTGGAAATAAAGAACAGAATCTCCGGGATGCCGTGCAAAAAATAGAAGAGCAGGTAGGGAAAGTACTTTCCCTGTCTGCTTTTTACGTTACTGCTCCTTGGGGATTTTCTTCCGATAACAGTTTCCTGAATGCAGCGGTTTGTGTAGATACCGAATTGGCTCCCATAGACGTTTTACAGAGAACGCAGGCGATTGAACAGAAATTGGGACGTACGAAGAAATCCGTTAACGGCATATATAGCGACCGCCTGATTGATATTGACTTGTTGCTTTATGATGATTTGATACTTTCCACCACTTCTCCTTCAGGAGCAAAGTTGATCCTCCCCCATCCGTTGATGGCAGAACGTGACTTCGTTATGAAACCACTAGCGGAAATTGCTCCGGACATCTTGCACCCTGTGTTGGGAAAGACAATGAAAGGTATTTTGAACGCACTCTAACCCCTGTTCGGTGGGCATATATACTCACCGTATTGGGCATATATGTACAGCGTATTGGATATATATATCCAGTATGGTGATTATATATCTACACCACACTGGATATATAGATCCACCGGCAAACGCAAAGAGACTGAAAGTATTGAAAGTACTCCTCCTCCTTATCTTAAATCTCTCTCTGTAGGGGATATTGTAATTCGCTTTTGGTTGCTATCTTCTTCTATCAAGGAGTTTGTGAACAATACTAAAACGACTGAAACTAGATTATGATGTAAGTTTATCAGGAACGATTTAGCCAGATTGCATTGGAAGGTTTACCCGTTTGAATAGGATATTATATGTCGCTTTTCTGGCTATATATCATACTCTTATCAGAAAGTAAAAAGGGGATGCATCACATGGACGCATCCCCTTTCTACATCAATACTATTATGAGTATTTATCGGTTTATTAAAATGTAAGTTGTACTCCTAAGTTAAACACGCGCTGGTTCATGTATGCATCACCGGCGGAGTTGGACTTGATTTCCGGGTCTTGTTGATACTTATCAAAACTTGTCCATGTAAACATGTTGTAAGCATTGAGATAGACACGGAGGTTTGTAAGCCATGAAGGCAACACTTTTGTGGGCACTTGATAGGAGACGTCGATGGTTTTCAAGCGGATGTACCAAGCATCAATTAACCAAAAGTCGGACATATACGCTGCTGCGCTGTTTACAGTTGACGGATTGCTTGTTAAGCGCGGAAATTCGATGGCTTCACCGTTCAGGTAGCGTTCCAATGTCCAGCGTTTCTGGTGTAGAGGTTGGAATTGACTCTTGAAAGGTTCGATACCTGTGCCGTTTACCGAGAAACTGTAGTTGAACGAACCTTGGAAGAGTACGCTCACAGACAATCCTTTCCACGAACCACCGATTGTCCATCCCAGTGTGGTGTTGGGTAAGTTTGGCTTGCCAATAGCTCCCTTGTCGAAGTCGTTGATAACACCGTCTCCATTCAAATCTTTGTATTTCAAGTCGCCGGCTTGGATAGGCACGTCGGTATTGGGCACAGCCGGTGCATTTGCGGCTCCTGCATGAATCAAGTCCACTTCTTCAGGTGTATAATAACCTATCCAAGTGTAACCGAATGGTTGACCGATAGGACGACCTGTTGCCGACAACCAATCGTATCTTTGTTGTGCTTCGGCATTAAATTCTACCTTATTCTTAGCATACGAGAATACAAAGTTGGTATTGAAGTTGAACTCACCGAAACGGTCTTGATAACCAATTTGTCCGTCAAAACCCATATTGCTAGTGCGTGCTACATTGATAGGTGAAGTACCCACACCTAGGATTTGCGGTATGTCATTGCGTTTCACAAGCTGATTATATCGTCTATCGTAGAACCAGTCGAAAGTAAATGAGAAGCGGTCGAATGCATTGAAATCGAGACCTATATCAAACTTCTTAGCTTCTTCCCATGTCACACTGCTATTACCAAGGTCACCTTCCGTAATAGCAGTGGAAGTGACATCGCTTTGTCCGAAATTATAAGCATTATCAGTTGCTGTATATATCTGGTTGTAAAGGTAGCGGTTACCCATAGCTACGTCCGAACCTACAATACCATACGAAGCTCTGATTTTCAATAGTTGGATGAAAGAAATGTTATCCTTGAAGAACGATTCTTCGGAGATACGCCAACCCACACCAATAGCAGGGAATATTCCGTAGCGGTGTCCTTCGGCAAAACGGTCGGTACCGTTGTATGCAACATTGAAGTCGACCAGATATTTATCTTTATATTTGTAACCTACGGTAGCGGTAAGACCCTGAAAGTTTTCGGGAATCTTTTCTCCTGTATCGTCTGGATTTTTTTCTACGGTACGGCTTTGGCGGCTATACAGTAACGTGGCACTAACGTCGTGTATTCCATTGAATACGCGTGCATAGTTGATGGAGGCCTGAACATCCAGATTTTTCACAGCCTGGTTGGTTCCGGCCGTCAGAGCATACTGTGAATAAGCATATTTACGGTTGGGGTTGATGTTATACTGATCCGTAGTAGGATCGTAGTGGTAGGTAGGGTACGCATCTTTTCCACGGTTTACTTTGCGGAAGACTTCGTCAATGGTAGAGTAAGCAATACGAGCATTGGCTGACAATCCTTTGGTGAGCCAATCCATCTTCCAGTTCACACCGTAGAGAATGTTGTTATCGTTACGGCGTGTACGCGTGTAACCTTCGTTAGCCAAACGTGCATTCAATGTAGGTCCGTAACCGTCCACATCTGAAAGATAAGCATACGATCCGTCCGGATTGAGTACCGGTGCCGAATAGGGGTGCATGGCGGTGAAATTGTAAATCTCGCCTGTAGCATTCAGACTACTCGGTTCGTTGATGTTCATGAAGCGCGAACTGAAGTCCAGACGCATAGTCAGATTATCAGTAACAGTAAAGTCCAAGTTGGTACGGTAGTCAAAACGGCGGTAGAAATAGCCGGTATTCACATCGTCATCCGCTTTAGCAAAGTTACGAACCAAACCACCTTGTGAGAAATAACCCCCGGATACGAAGTATTTCAAACGTTTGGTACCACCCGATACGTCGACATTGATGTTCGACTGCATAGCTGATTTTTTGAACACTTCGTCGTACCAGTTTACATTAGGATGTCCGTATGGGTCGGAACCGTCTTTAAACAGTTCCAAATCATGTTGTGTAAATATTTTAGTCAAACCATCGTTAGTACGTGCCTCGTTAACTAACAGGGCGGTGTTGTATGAGTCTAAGAAGTTGGGTTTACGGACAGGTATCTGACCGCCGGCTTCTGCACGCACATGGATCACTGGTTTTCCTTCTTCACCGCGACGTGTCTTGACTACCAACACACCGTTAGCACCCTTGATACCATAAATAGCAGTAGTGGATGCATCTTTCAAAATAGATATGCTTTCAATCTCATTGACATTGATTTGTGATAGCTGTTCGTAACTGTATTCCACATCATCAACCATAATAAGCGGCTTGTTGCCGTCCTCATTCAAGGAACTGACACCACGGATAAAGAAGTCGGAAGCATCTTTTCCCGGTTGACCGGAACGTTGCTGACTGAAGAAGCCGGGCAGTTTGCCCGATAATGTATTCTGTAAGCTACTTGTAGGAACTCTACGCAATTCGTTGGCTTGAATACCGCTCACAGCACCGGTCAGAGTGATACGTTTCGCGCTGCCGCGACCTGTGATAACAACTTCGTTCAGGTTGTTGGCTTCGGAAACCCTCAATGCGATATTCAGTGTGCGCTGATTCGTTATTGCGACTTCCTGATTTTGATAGCCCACAAACGAAAATACCAATGTTTCGCCGCGTTTCACTTCCAGCGAATATTTTCCATCTATATTGGTGATGGTACCCCTTCCGGCTCCCTTTACCAGAATACCAGCTCCGATAAGCGGTTCGTTGCTTTCCCCATCAATAATGGTACCGCTTATCGTAAACGATTGGGAGTATGCCTGTACAATGCAGAGGAGGCACAAGAATGTTATAATTACTCTTTTCATAAGATATTACCAATTAGGGTTTTGAACCATATTCTTATTTTTTATTACTTCCGAATAAGGAATCGGATAGAAATAACGTTTATTGTCCCATTGTACATTGAGTACAGATTGCGGAACATAGGTCGTGGAAGTCTGTGATTTAGTGATGTACATTCCTTGAATAGGCTGTGCATAGACCTGTTCGGCAAGTCGCCAACGACGAATGTCCCAATAGCGATGCTCTTCAAAAGCCAATTCAATGCGGCGTTCATTCTGAATCACTTTGCGCATTTCGGCTTGCGTCAAATTGTGTGTCTGCTCATTGGTTGTTAGTCCATACAAATTCTTTTCACCAGGTTCGATACCTGCACGTCGGCGCAGGGCGATGATAGCATCATATACAGCTTGTGAAGGAGTAGACAAATATTCGTTTTCGGCTTCGGCAAAGTTCAGAAGTATTTCGGCGTAACGGAACATCACCCAGTTGTGTTGTGTGTCTTGATATTCGTTGGCTGCTTCGAAATCACCCATAAACTTGCGCATGTAATAACTCGTGAGCGAGTACGACGAACCAAGAGGATTATTGGCTCCACCCTGCCATGTTTCCATCGTAGAGTTCACCCATGACGAACCATTGTGTATAATGGTATATTCCAAACGTGGATCACGTTGTGCGTAAGGAAGTTGTTCATTGTATTCATATTTACCTTTATCATTGATAAAGTGACCGTCTTTCATTAAAAAGGCATCGACTAAATTCTGTGTGGGATTGGTGCGGCCGTTTCCTTGTTTGGCACCGCTAAGTCCCAATGGACCGTTAGCTGTTTCCACCGTCTTATCCATTGCGTTTTCACGGAAGAAGATAACTTCTTTATGTTCGTTTGAATACCAATTGGTAAATACATTCTTGAAATTATCGTCAAGTCCCATGATAGCTCCGTCACCTGTTCCGTACGTGTTAATAAAGTTGAGGGCGGCATCGGCTGCTATTTTCCAACGTTCGCGATCGTAAGAGGCATAACCTATCAACTCGTTACCAGATTCAATGGGCTTTTCGTTGAATAACGGACTTGCTGCATAGAGCAATACACGAATCTTCAGTGCCTGGGCAGCCTGTGTGTTTACTACGTGTGCGCTAGCGGCGGCGTCAGGTAGTGGCAGCGAACGAAGGTCATCTTTGATATCGTCAAGCTCACTTACAATATACTTGATACATTGCTCGAACGTGCTACGTGGCAATTCTATGTTTTCGTTCAATTCGTACACTTTATCACCGATAATGGGCACTCCACCGTAGCGCTTCACCAATTCAAAATAGAAGTAAGCACGCAGGAACCGGGCTTCGGCTTTCATAGAATCATTGAGCCTGCGTGTATTACCGAGTGCATCAGTGTAAGTAGTGTTGAAAGGTACTACGTCAATGCCACTCAACAGAATGTTCACGCGGCGAATCACCAAATAAGGGTCGCTCCAAATCATATCCGAGTTAATAAGATTGGAGGCACTGTAACGTCCGATGGCCAGTTTGTATACATCGGACTCGGACGAAATAACAGAGAGCGCATCGTCGGAAGCGGCATCCAGGTAGTCACCATTTACGCCGTTGTGTCCATTACGCATGTAATAGTAGATGCGGTTGAGGTATTTACGTACTACAGTTCCGTTGGAGTCGGTCTTCGAGAAGAGATAATCTTCTGTAAACATATCTACAGGCGTACTCTCATAACTGTCTGTACATGCGGCAGCACTCAATAACAGCATAAATGCTCCTACTGCCCATGTGCCATATTTATTTTGTTTCATATCCATCATTTTTATTAGAAGTTAAGATTGATTCCAGTCGTAATGGTGCGCTGTAACGGATAGCTGGTGAAGGTAACTTCAGGGTCTTGCAAACGGGTACGTGACCATGTGAGTAAATTTTGTCCCTGTACAAATATCTTCACGCGCAGTCCGCCTAAGTAATTACGGCAGAAGTTTTCGGGTAGTTTGTACGATACGGTGGCGTTCTTGAGACGAATGTAGTTTCCGTTCTGTACAAAGAGTGAAGAGTTCCAGTTGTTTCCGTAGTTGTACATATTGCCTCCGGCAGTCAGTCTCGGATACGTAGCTGTTTCAGCAGTTTCGGGTGTCCAACGATTCAGCAAATTGGTGTAAGCTTGTCCGTAGCTTTGTCCGATCACTTGGAATCCTTCGAGCAACGTGCGGTCGCTATTATATAAGTCGCGGTTGTAAGCACCTTGGATAAGTGCTGTAACTTCCAACCCTTTCCATTCAAAGCCTAAATCAATACCAAAATAGCAAGTCGGTTTGTCGCCACCAATCACAGTACGGTCGAATTCGTTGATTTCGCCGTCACCGTTCATGTCTTTGTATTTCACGTCACCCGCTTGAATATTGTTGAAGCCGTTCATTACGGGATAACCATCGGCTATGTCTTTAGCTGTGAGGAATCCGGTAGCTACCAATCCGTAGATGGTACCGGTGGGTTGACCTGTCATTTTCAGATAGTCGTAAGGTACGTATTGCTCGTCCATGAACAACCGTTTGTTCTGTTCCATACTCCAGTTGGCTGATACATAATAGTTCACCTTACCGATGTGATCTTGCCAGCTAAGTTGTGTTTCCAATCCGTAGTAACGTGTTTTTCCGATATTTTCTGCCGGATAAGCAATACCTAATAATTGGATACTTTTACCACGTGATTGCAAAATATCGTAGTAGTAGTCATTGTAATAGTCGGCCGAGAGAGTCAAACGATTCTTTAACAAGGTTAAATCTAAACCTACATTGACCTTCCTTCCTTTTTCCCATGTCAGGAGGGTATTAGCCAATGGGGATATTTCCGACACTGAACCTCCGTTGCTCATGGATGTACCATTGCTATACCAGAATCCGCCATCTTCATTGTATCTCTTTAAATAGCTGAAGTAACCGGCATTGTCGATTCCGTTTCCTGTATGACCGTATGTGGCACGTAACTTGAGTTGGTCTATCTTCGATGCCTCCATAAACTTCTCTTTGCTGATATCCCAACCCAGACCTACTGCCCAGAATGTTCCCCAGCGACGTCCATTGTCATAGCGGTTGTAATAACTTTCCGTTACGGCTGCTTGCGCGAAGTATTTGTTATCGTAATTGTATTCAACTTTCTGTCCGATGTTCGACGGAATCATAGGCAGGTCGTAGTTGTTGAGTATAGTACGTGTATCGCCCCAAAGTGAAGCTTTTACACCATGCATACCGAATTGGCGTTCCCAGTCTACATACATTTTGCCATACATATATTGGTACGTCGATACTGAACGGTAACTGTTGGTTTGTGAACTTACATCTCCATACTTGTCATAAGCCTCGTTGCCTTGTTGGGTTATGCTGTATTGAAATACTTGTGCCTGTTTAGTACGAACGATAGCATTACGCACTTGCGATGAGATGTTTCCCGTTGCACCAACAGAAAGTCCTCTCACCAATTTATCGAAGTCATATTTCAAATTAATGGTTCCTACGACGTCGCGGGTATTGCTTGAGATATATCCCGAACCAGTGGTCTGTGCATAGAGGTTTTGGGTATACGAAGCGTTACCACCATACGTACCGTTGGGATTTAAGACGGGATAAGCATTGTTGGGAGTTTGCCATACGTTGCTCAAAAGGTCGCTGTATCCTGTCCCCGAAATACCTCCAGGTTGGTTTCCTTCCTCTATACGTCCCATTAAAGACATGCTTACCTTAAATTCATCTGTCACGTTGATGTTTACCTTCGATGTGATGAGATACCGGTTGTACTTGAAATTGGTGTTGTAGCTATTAGCATCGCTCGTCTTGAACAATCCGTTTTCGCTGTAATATCCCAAACTTACAAAGTATTGAGCCACCCGTCCGCCACCTGTTACATTCAGATTATAGGCTTGCGACGTAGTAGAATTGTTCATAATAGCATCTTTCCAATTTACGTCGGGATGCAGATAAGGGGAAGTTCCATTACGATAGGCTTCGAAATCATCATACGTATAGAGTGGTGATTTGCCATCATTGAGCAATGCTTCGTTGAGCAAATAAGCATATTGATAAGCCGAAAGTGGATTTGGGCCGGATTTCAATGCACTGGATATACCAAACTTTCCGGTGAGTGAGAGATGGAAACCACCTTTTGCATCAGGATTTTTGGTAGTAATAATCAATGCACCACGTGAACTGCGCATTCCTAAAAACATATTGGAAAGGGCATCCTTTTGAATGGTAACCGATTCAATGGCTTCGGGATCTATGGAATACAGGTCACGTTCTACACCGTCGACAATGGCTACAGGCGATTGTCCGCGTGCTGAAATGAGAAACTCCGAATTATCTCCGTAGATACCTCCACCTACATTAGGAATAGCTCCCACTATATCGGATTTAGTATTGGCATCAGTCCGTAACAGTTGCATGCCACGGAAAGGTGATACATTAAGACCTTTCAATCGTCCTTGCAATCCGGTAAGGATGGTGGCTGACTGATATTTTATCAAGTCGTTGGTATAAACCGTTGAAGATGCTCCTAGGGTATTACTTTTAGTGTGATCCACACTGTCTATCGGTGCATCTTGTGCCTTTAGTGCGACGGCAGCTATACATAGTAGTCCCGTCGTTATCATTTTATACATATTCTGTTTCATTATCAGTAGAATATAAGGTTATCACTCGCAATAGAACGTATATATGAATGGTTCCTTCTGCGGAGGAAGAGGTATATTTAACATTACGAAGTCATCATCAGACTGTGTAACGGAGATAGATCCATCGGCATTAGTGAAGGCATATTCAATACTTACAAGCTCTGTTCCTTCAGGTACATTGAAGAACCCTTCCGGCCAGAATGTGATATTGTATGTTTTGGTATACTGATTCTCTCGTTTCATCAGGGTCTTGTCACTCTTCTCATTTACGGTATAACGGTGTCCGTCGCTAGCTACCGCCGTTCCTTCAAAATAGATCTTATCGGCCTTGACAAGTGCATTTTCGTCGTCCATGCCTCCAATGAAGCTAAAGGTTACAAAGTCGTTTTGCAATGCTGTTAATGGAGTGGTTTTGTTGAAGTGTTCGCTACAGAAGTCAGTGACAAGTCCTTCACCTTCTACTACCTCAAAACATCCGGCTTCCTCACATTTCTTTGCATCTGCACTTGTACTGAAGTTATCGTCAGTACTGTTAATAAAGAATGATGGTTTGAAACGCAGATTTTTGTTTCCTACCGGTACACGGACATAGATTGTAAAATGAATTTCATCTGCGACACCGTTATAGGGTCTTGTCCAATAGGCTGCCCATTCCATATCTTCCAGAATATTGGTACCGACACCGTATTCCTGCATGAGAGCAGCCGACCACGACAATCCTGGTTTGTTGCTAGGTTGTTCGGTCAATGGGATAAGCGTCATGTTTTGCTCACCTATATTCGGATCAAATGTATCTTCTATATATGAAACTCTGGCATTTTGTGCCAGATTCCAACTCTTAGGAGCCAAAAAACCGAAAACAAGTCGTTTGTCATTGCGTGGGTCTCCTTGAACCTTAATGTGTCCATGCATTTTGAAAGTAGCAGTCGTTCCGGCCTTTGCATAGTTTACGGCTTTTCCATCTATCATTTGGGTTATATCGACAGAATCGATAAAGAGGCAACTCATAACGATGAAAGTCATAAGTATAGTTGATAACGCTACGATGTGCCGTTTGCGTTGAAGCAAGCTGATTAATTTCTTTTTCATAAAGCGTTATGATTTTTAGTTTTCTGATATTTTCTTGAATACATAGGTGTAGGTATTCGAACCACACCCGGGGCTATGAGTAATCACGATGTTACGTTCGCCATTGGTAATGGGGAATAGGATATCGGTACTGGCCTGCTCCGTGGCTCCATCCTCTGTGAAATAGAGGCGAAAAGGATAATAGATATCGTCAACTTTCCACGTGCCATTGTGGCGTACCACAAAAGGCAGATAGTTTTCAATTGTGTACTTACCATCTTTCTTCAGGTTAATTTGGAACTGGCTGAAGTCCATGGTTTCGGTAATATCATTACTGTTGCGGCTCACTGTGGTGAGTTGCCACGTGCCTGATATGTCTTTGACCTGCTCCGTGTTTTTGTCAGGATCAGCAGGAGCAGAGAACGTATCACACGATGTCACAAGCAGAGTAGTCAGCAAGGCTATTGCCGCCAAATGTATGCTATGTTTCATATTTAGGGTATTTTATTAATTATAGTAGGGATTCTGTAGCAAATCTTTCGACTTCACCGTTTCATTGTAAGGAATTGGGAAGAAGTACATAGCCGGACGCCATACATGCGTGCGTACATCAAATTCTTTCCAAGTCTTTGTTCCGTCAGTGGCGCGAGTGATTTCAATGCCATGCATGGTTTTGCTTTCGGTTTGCGGAGCAATCATCCAGCGGCGTACATCAAAGAAGCGATGTCCTTCAAAAGCAAATTCAAGGCGGCGTTCTTCCTGAATGGCTTGGCGCATCTGTTTTTGTGTCATATTCTTTTTAAGTCCATACATACCATCTGCACCGGGCTCGATGCCGGCACGCTTGCGAATGAGTTTTAATATAGGATAGCAACCAAGTTGTTGTCCGCCTAGTGTTTCTTCGAAATCGGGACCATGATATTCATTGACTGCTTCAGCATACATCAGTAAAATGTCGGCGTAACGTATCAGTGGATCGTTGTGACGGCTTGGGTTCCATGTACTACCTTTACATAAGCGATCACATCCCTTGCGTACATAGAAACCGGTGGCAGTGCCTTGGTATACGGCATCGCTTGTCTGCCCTACGCCAATCCATGTGTTAACAACTGTGGTAGCACTGTAAGTATCGTCAGCAGGGACCAAAGCACCATCATAAATCACGGTGTTGTTGAAACGTGGATCACGATTTTGAGCGGGATTCAGAGGATCGAATGTGTATTGGCTATTGTCAATAGGTTTACCGTCAATCATAGGGAAGGCATCTGCCAATTCTTTGTATATGTACCCGCCGTGGCGTGTTCCGGAGTGACTGCCACTAGGTGGATAGTAAGCAGCTTCATGTCCGGACTCACGTTGATACTTACGGTCGAGGATATTGCCGGCAAAGGCTCCGTTATTGTTTTTACCATCATCATCGGTCAAATTGGCATTTCGTGTATCACCGGCTTGGAATATGACGTAGAATCCGAAACCTGGTTCGGCTTTGCCGTTCAAATCTTTACTTCTAATAAAGAGATTATAGGTTCCTAGGTTGATTACTGCGCGGGCAGCATCCATTGCCGTTTTCCAACGTTCTTTATCATAAGAGGGATAGCCTACTAATTCTTTGGTATCAGTAGGAGCGAAATCACTTCCATTAAATAATGGACTAGCTGCATAGAGGCAGACACGGGCTTTAAGACCCAATGCCGCTGCCGATGAGGCACGACCGTTTTCTTGACCAGTTCGTCTCACGGGAAGTACATTGAGTTGGACGATAGAGTCACATTGATGGGACACATACTCTACACATTCCGCCCATGTATTGCGCGAGGTTTTCATTGTCGAAGTGGCATCATACACGTTATTACCGATAATAGGTACACCACCGTAGTGTTTCATCAAAATGAAGTAGTACCAGGCACGCAAGAAAAGTGCTTCGGATATGTATTGAGCTTTCTGGCTCTGTACCATCGGTGATCGGTCGATATTGGCGAGGAATACGTTGCACCGACGAATGTTGGTGTAGCATTTCGACCATGCGTCATCACTCACCGTAACCGGATTAACCGTACCGGTAGCAAACATCATGTTTGTCCAGATGGTTGACGAAGGATAAAATTCAGCTTCGTCACAAGCGCTTTGCAGCCCACCACCATTAGCCAAAAGGTATGTCCATCGGTTGTAGTTGATATCAAACCCGATGTCGGTATAAATTCCGGTCAGGAAGTTGGCGGTATACGTACTATCTGCAAAAACGGTCTCACGATTTAAATCCGAAGTTTGGGTTTGATCGAGGAAACTGTCATTACAGGACGCAACTGTTCCTAAAAATAGGAGTAGCGTTAATGATTTCATGTACAATTTCATAGTAAAACTTATAAAATTAAAATTAAACAATTTAAAGCCAATAAGCCGAGACTAATTCACGACTTGAATTTGTATTAAGACGATTGACAAGATATACACCACTAAACACAATACTTTTTTTTCACGTATTATTATTCAGTGAAAAGGTCATTGTATTATTCGAGCAATGATAGTAAATCAAATACATCTAAAGAAAGAATTATCCGAGTTAGTGGTTTTTCATTCCTGAATCGTCTTTATCCTAAACTCTAATAGTATAACATTATGAGACGCATCTTTTTGTCAACCTTTATAGCTTGTATTATCGGCTTTACAGGTGCAGAAACAAATTAAATAATCTTAAATATCTTATTAAACATGAAACCAATTCATCTTATCCTAAGTATCGCACTCCTCGCCGGAGGAGCATGTGGTGACCAGCAAGAACCTTATTACGGCAATTCAGAAGTGAAGATGCCTCAAATTGATTCCGAATGGAATCTCGAACTAATGCCAAATCGATCAGGACAATATTGGAAAGTGTTCGTCTACAAAGACTTGAAATACAATGCCCTTTTCACTCGGTCGTTGGGCTGGAATGGAGGAGACGGTGTGTTCACCACTGGTTTGCCTGACGGGAATATATTTTGGTCGTTCAATGATAGCTTCTATGGCGTAATCAATGAAAATCGTTCACGAGGTAATTGTAGTTTCCCTCGTAACAGTATTATGGTACAAACACCTGGTGAGAAGGATGAAAATCTTGTTTGGTTAGCTGATTACGTACAAACCAACGATCCTAATGCGGATAGATACTATCAGGTACGTACTCACATTCGTCATCCGAAAGCTACACTATCGGATGAAAAAATACAAGCTGGAGAAATCGATCAGGATTATCTTTATTGGGCAGGAGATGCTACGATATATAACAATCAGATGCAAATGTTGTGGGGAGCCGTTGATAATACCGATCCGAACAACTTGATGCGCCGCTTTGGTACTTGCTTGGCTACTTATAGCTTGGAAGGAAAGCCGGGTGATGCTACTTATATGAAACTTATCAGTCGTAATGATAATTTTAACGACCACACTTTAGGTTATGGCGACACTATGTGGGAAGACGAAGACGGACATATCTATCTTTACACAACTTCCAATTATAAGGTGGCTGTGGCACGTACCGCTACACGCGACCTTGGCAGCCAGTGGGAATATTATGTGGCCGACCCGCAAGGACATTTCTCGTGGACAACGCAGTACCCTTCAACCCAAGATGCTGAAAATTCTACAATTATCCCTTTGGAAAGTGCATGTTCTATGCCTTGGGTATTTAAAAAAGGTGATACCTACTACATGATCGGACAATCCATGTGGTTCGGGAGAGACGTGCTGATGTTCCGTAGTAAGCACCCTTATGGGCCGTTTGTCGACCAAAAGACTCTCTTTACATTGCCCGAATTTCTTGATAAGATTGGCGAACAACGTTATCAACATGTTTATATGGTAAATATTCATCCGGCTTTATCACGTACCGGTGAATTGGTGATCTCTACCAATACAGACTGTTCCAACTTTTGGGATAATTTCAATGCACCGGGTAGTGCTGACTTCTATCGTCCTTATTTCTACCGTGTATTTAATTGGGAATCATTGTACGATAACGATGCTCCACTTGAGTAAAAGGATTTACTATCTCTGGCGTTGATCATAAGTTTCACTGGGCTGATGCTATGATTGATGGTAATTCCATCATCGTCTCATCTCCTGAAGTTGCTTTCCCAATAGCAGTGCGTTATGCTTGGGCAGATAATCCAATTTGTAATTTATACAATGGAGTTAACCTTCCGGCGTCCCCTTTCCGTACAGATGACTGGCAGGGTATTACTTATGGTAATAAATAGATATAGTAGTTTCGATTTGTCAAGTGAAATAGATGTAACACATAAAAAATAACCATGAACAAACTCATTTATTTAGTGATCTTCTCTTTTTTCTCAACAGGTATATATGCCCAAATGAAAGACCTTGTGCAATATGTCAATACACTGCAAGGTACCGACTCTCATTTCGGATTAAGTTATGGAAATACATACCCTACTACCGGTATGCCTTATGCCATGCATACGTGGTCTGCCCAAACAGGGAAAAATGGAGAAGGCTGGAAATATCAATATGCGGTAGATAATATCAGAGGATTCTGCCAGTCTCACCAATGCAGTCCGTGGATGAGTGATTATGCAGTGTATTCCTTTATGCCGATGGTGGGGAAATTAGTTGTAAATCAGGAGATGCGGGCAACGAAGTTCAGCCATGATAATGAAATAGCCAAGCCGCATTATTATAAAGTGATGCTGGATAATGGAATTACAACCGAGATGGCTCCAACTACTCGTGGTGTACATTTACGCTTTTCTTATCCCTCTACCGAAGACGCCTATCTGGTAATTGACGGATATACGGATATGAGTGAAATTAAGATTGATCCGGCAAAGAGACAAATCTCCGGTTGGGTGAATAACCAACGTTTTGTAAATAACTCTAAGACATTCCGTAGCTATTTTGTAGTGCAGTTCGACAAAGCATTTGAGGATTACGGTATGTGGGAAAATCAGAAAGATGAGATTTATCCTAAAAAGTTGGAAGGAGAAGGCAAAGGCTATGGTGCTTATATCAAATTTAAGAAAGGATCGAAAGTACAGGCAAAGGCTGCCTCTTCCTATATCAGCGCAGAGCAGGCTGTGATTACACTGAACGACGAACTGGGTAAAGATAAGAATTTGGAAGCCACCAAAATACGTGGACATAAGACGTGGAATGAATTATTGAACAGAATCCAGGTAGAAGGTGGAACAGACGAACAAATGAAGACTTTCTACTCCTGCCTGTTCCGTGCCAATCTCTTCTCACGCAAATTCTATGAACGTAAAGCGAACGGAGAACCTTATTATTATAGTCCTTATGACGGCAAAGTATATGATGGATATATGTATACAGATAATGGCTTCTGGGACACTTTCCGTTCTCAATTTCCATTAACTAATATTCTTCATCCTACTATGCAGGGACGTTACATGAATGCCTTGCTTGCCGCACAAGAACAATGCGGATGGTTACCTTCCTGGTCAGCACCCGGAGAAACAGGAGGAATGTTGGGTAATCACTCCATTTCATTATTGGCAGATGCGTGGGCAAAAGGGATTCGGACTTTTGATCCGGAGAAAGCTTTGAAAGCATACGCACACGAGGCCATGAATAAAGGTCCTTGGGGAGGTGCCAACGGACGTGGTTTCTGGAAAGAATATTTTGAACTGGGATATGTTCCTTATCCGGAATCAATGGGATCGAGTGCACAGACAATGGAATATGCATACGATGATTTCTGTGGCTACCAACTGGCTAAAATGACCGGAAACAAACATTATCAGGAAGTCTTTGCCCGTCAGATGTATAATTATAAAAACGTATTCGATCCGTCTATCGGTTTTATGCGTGGAAAAGGCGTTGATGGTAAATGGCAGGAATCGTTTGACCCGTTGGAGTGGGGTGGACCTTTCTGCGAAGGTAATGCCTGGCATTATACCTGGTCCGTATTCCATGATGTAGAAGGATTAATAAACTTGTTCGGAAGCGACCAAAGATTTACGACCAAAATGGATTCGGTATTCACCCTTCCCAGCACTATTAAACCGGGAACTTACGGAGGAGTGATCCATGAAATGAAAGAAATGGAATTGGCGGGTATGGGACAATATGCACACGGCAATCAGCCGATTCAGCACATGCCTTATCTGTATAGCTATGCCGGCCAGCCATGGAAAACACAGTATTGGGTACGCCAGATCGTTGAAAGATTGTATAATTCCACAGAAAGAGGATATCCGGGAGACGAAGACCAGGGTGGTATGTCATCATGGTATATCTTGAGCTCATTAGGCATTTATGCCGTTTGTCCGGGTACGGATGAGTATGTAATTGGCAGTCCGTTATTTAAGAAAGCTACTATAACGATGGAAAACGGCAATAAATTCGTGATTGAAGCGAACAACAATAGTAAAGAGAATCTCTATATCCAGTCTGCTACCTTAAATGGACGTGTGTTGGATAAGAATTTTATCAGATACGACGATATAGCAGACGGAGGAATTATCCGTTTTGAAATGGGAAGTCAACCGAATAAAGAACGATGTACGTCGAAGTATGCTGCTCCTTTCTCATTGTCGAAAGAATAAGAAACTAAAAAGATATAAGAAGAATACAGTATGAAAAATAAAATTTTAAGAGGTTTATTATTGGTTTTGATTGGAGGGTGGGGGAGTCTCTCGGCGCAGAGCGCCGGGAGTAATTATGCCCGTCAGGTAAATACCCTAATAGGAACGAAGGGCGTGGGTTTGACTTCGGGATATCTTTATCCCGGAGCCACCTACCCTTATGGAATGGTGCAGTTCACCCCCTCTTATTTTTCCAAACGTTCCGGATTCGTCATCAATCAGTTGAGTGGTGGCGGTTGCGAGCACATGGGTAACTTTCCCACTTTTCCGGTAAAAGGTAAACTGAAGATGTCTCCGGACAATATTCTCAACTATCGTATCAATATCTCTGAAGAAAAAGGACATGCAGGTTATTATGAGGCAATGGTGCAGGAAGACATCAAAGCTAAACTGACTGTGACCGAAAGAACTGGTATGGCGAGTTATGAATATCCGGCCGATCAGCAATATGGTACGGTAATTATTGGTGGAGGCATTTCCGCAACTCCGATAGAGCAGGCCGCCATCGTTATTACTGCACCGAATAAGTGTGAAGGATATGCAGAAGGTGGTAATTTCTGTGGACTCCGTACACCGTATAAAGTCTATTTTGTAGCAGAGTTTGATACGGATGCGTTGGAATCGGGAACATGGAAAAGAAATGAACTGAAGCCGAACACGACTTTTGCTGAAGGAGAATACTCCGGAGTCTATTTTACTTTTGATGTAAATAAGAAGAAAAATATCCAATATAAGATTGGGGTTTCTTATGTATCAGTAGAAAATGCACGCGAGAATCTGAAAGCGGAGAATACCGGATGGGATTTCCTGCAGATTCAGAATCAGGCAGAATCCAAATGGAATCATTATTTGGGTAAGATTGAAGTAGAAGGAACCAATCCGGATCGTACCACTCAATTTTATACCCATCTGTATCGTTCATTCATTCACCCAAACGTATGCAGTGATGTGAATGGAGAATACATGGGGGCGGATTTCAGGGTACATAAGTCCCGTTCCAAGCACTATACTTCTTTTAGCAACTGGGATACCTATCGTACACAGATTCAACTATTGTCAATCCTTGATCCTGAAGTAGCCTCTGATATTGTTATTTCTCACCAATTGTTTGCCGAAGAAGCTGGTGGTGCTTTCCCGCGTTGGGTGATGGCTAATATAGAGACCGGCGTGATGCAAGGAGATCCGACTCCTATCCTGATATCCAATGCTTACGCTTTTGGTGCCCGCAATTATGACCCGAAACCGATTTTCAAAACCATGAGAAAAGGAGCGGAAGAACCGGGAGCAATGTCACAGGAGGTTGAGGCTCGTCCGGGACTGAAACAGTATTTGGATAAAGGATATTACAACGCTTCTATACAACTAGAATATACTTCCGCTGATTTTGCAATCGCACAATTTGCCTTACATGCCGTAGGAGATGAGTTTGCAAGCTGGCGTTATTTCCATTTTGCACGTTCGTGGAAGAATCTGTATAACCCGGAAACCGGATGGTTGCAATCACGTAATCCGGATGGTTCGTGGAAACCACTGACTGAAGATTTCCGTGAATCGACCTATAAGAATTATTTCTGGATGGTGCCATACGACATTGCCGGTCTGATAGAAATCATCGGAGGCAAAGCAGCGGCAGAAAAACGCCTGGATGAATTCTTTACTCGTCTGGATGCCGGCTATAATGATGCCTGGTTCGCTTCCGGCAATGAACCGAGTTTTCACATTCCTTGGATATACAACTGGGTCGGAACTCCCTATAAAGCACAGGAGATTATTAACCGTGTATTGAATGAACAGTATTCAAGCAAAATTGATGGTCTGCCGGGCAATGATGATTTAGGGACGATGGGCGCCTGGTATGTGTTCGCTTGTATCGGTCTTTATCCCGAAATACCGGGAGTGGGAGGCTTTACGGTGAACACTCCGATATTCTCATCCGTGAAAGTTCATTTGAAGAAAGGGGATATGGTGATAAAAGGCGGTTCGGAAAAGAATATTTATATCAAGTCCATGAAGCTGAACGGTAAACCGTATGACAGTACATGGATCGATTGGGACCAACTGAATAATGGGGCTACAATAGAATACACTACCTCGTCCAAGCCTGACGTGAAATGGGGAACTAAAGTGACGCCTCCCTCTTTCCCTTAAAGCAAATTAACGAGGCATATAAATTTATGATATAAGATTATTTTGTAAAAGTACTTATTTATAATATCAAACGTGAAAATGAAAAGAAAACTACAAAACATAGCTTATCTACTGATGGCTGCCGCATTAGTCACTTCCTGTGGCGGGAAGAAGCAGACATCTGAATTCCCGGATTGGGCATGGGCAGATTTCCAGCGTCCGGAAGGTATTAATCCGATTATTTCTCCTGACACTACAACCTTTTTCTATTGTCCGATGAGACAGGATTCAGTAGCATGGGAAGCGAGTGATACGTTTAATCCGGCTGCCACTGTTTATAATGGAAAAGTAGTAGTCCTCTACCGGGCTGAAGATAACTCGGCAACCGGTATCGGATCACGTACCTCCCGTTTGGGATATGCCTCTTCTGACGACGGACTACACTTCAAACGAATGTCCGTACCTGTATTTTATCCGGCAGACGATAGTCAGAAAGAACTGGAAAATCCCGGTGGTTGCGAAGACCCACGTGTTGCTGTAACAGAAGACGGGCTTTACGTAATGCATTACACACAATGGAACCGCAAACAGGCACGTTTGGCAGTGGCCACCTCGCGTGATCTTCAAACGTGGGAAAAACATGGACCGGCTTTCGCAAAAGCATACAACGGAAGATTCATAGATGAATTTTCCAAATCTGCCTCTATCGTAACCAAATTAATTGACGGCAAACAAGTGATTGCCAAGATTGACGGCAAATACTGGATGTACTGGGGAGAAAAGTTTGTGAATGTAGCCACTTCCACAGACCTTGTCAACTGGGAACCGATGTTGGATGAAAATGGAGAATTCCTGAAAGTGATGACTCCCCGCGCAGGTAAGTTCGACAGTGACCTGACCGAATGTGGTCCTCCTGCCATCCTGACTGACAAAGGAATCCTTTTATTTTATAACGGCAAAAATAAATCGGGCGCAGAAGGAGACACACTGTATACAGCCAACTCTTATTGCGCCGGACAAGCCTTATTTGATGCCAAAAATCCTACTAAACTAATCGATCGCTTGGATAAACCTTTCTATATTCCCGAATCAGACTTTGAAAAGAGCGGACAATATCCAGCCGGAACCGTATTTATAGAAGGACTTGTATTCTACAATCAGAAATGGTTCTTATATTATGGCTGTGCCGATTCACGCGTGGCAGTTGCCGTATATGATCCTCTCAAAAAATAAAGAAAACGTTCATGAAGAAGATAACAATCTTTCTGTTTAGTGTTTGTCTTGCGCTGCAACTTGTGGCGCAAGAACAACATTATTTTATGAATCCGGTCATTCGGGGCGACATGCCCGATCCTTCCATCATCCGGATAGATGATACGTATTATGCCACAGGTACCTCTTCCGAGTGGGCTCCTTTCTATCCGGTATTTACCTCCAAAGATATGGTCAATTGGAAACAGGCAGGACATATCTTCTCTAAACAGCCTTCCTGGACTTCAAATTCGTTTTGGGCGCCAGAACTGTTTTATCACAATAGCAAAGTCTATTGTTACTACACCGCACGTCAAAAGAGTACCGGAATTTCCTATATCGGAGTAGCTACATCGGATTCTCCTTTACACGAATTTACCGATCATGGTCCGATCATCACCTATGGCACAGAAGCTATTGACGCATTTATCTATGATGACAACGGACAGCTATATATCAGTTGGAAAGCGTATGGACTGGACAAACGCCCGATAGAACTATTAGGCTGTAAACTTTCTGCTGACGGATTGCACCTGAAAGGTGAACCATTCTCTTTATTGGTGGATGACGAAGAGATAGGCATGGAAGGCCAGTACCACTTCAAACAAGGGGACTACTATTATATTATATATTCAGCCCATGGTTGCTGTGGACCTTCCAGTAACTATGATGTATATGTAGCACGCTCTAAAAATTTCTGCGGACCTTATGAAAAATATACAGGAAATCCCGTTTTGCATGGTGGTGAGGGGGATTATCTCTCATGTGGTCATGGCACAGTCGTAAAGACTCCCGACGGAAAAATGTTTTATATGTGTCATGCTTATTTGAAAGGAGAAGGATTTTATGCCGGACGCCAACCTGTTCTGCAGGAAATGGAGATGACAGCAGACCATTGGGTGCGCTTTACAACGGGGAAACTGGCTATTGCCAAACAACCCATGCCTTTTAAAACTACCATCCAGCAGCCTCTTACCGATTTTGAAGATCACTTTACAGAAAACAAACTGAAAGTAGACTGGACTTGGAACTATCCTTATTCGGATATCAACATAGTACTGAAAAAAGGAAAGCTATCCCTATCCGGAACTCCGAAAAAAGACAATCAGCGAGGGACGGCATTATGCTTGCGTCCGCAGTCTTCTCATTACAGTTGCGAGACAAAAGTGATTCACGCTAATGAGAGTTTGCAGGGATTAACTTTATACGGTGACGATAAGAATCTGATAACCTGGGGAGTCAAAGGAAAACAGTTGCAGTTGAAATTTATAAAAGAAAATTCCGAATCCATCCTTTATGAATCCGGTGCTGTTGATAAAGACATCTATTTGAAGATAGAAGTCGAACAAGGCTGTATTTTCAACTTCTATAAAAGTAAAGATGGAAAGATCTGGAACCCCATACTGGACA
>ERZ1106943.1600-NODE-1600-length-22130-cov-7.126387_pt1 | contig 22130 bp, 19 predicted proteins | sample MGYA00403671_ERZ1106943 | MGnify/ENA primary metagenome ERZ1106943 (study PRJEB35170, sample SAMEA104062427) | human gut metagenome | biome: human gut; feature: human-associated habitat; material: faeces | place: Denmark | collected 2012-06-14 ...
AACTCTTGGTCTTTCTTTTTTTTCGGGACTATTCTTTTTTCACAGCCCCTTTTTTATATCGCAGATTTCATAATTTTTGTAAAAAATAATTCTTAGAATGGCCGCAGACAACAGCAGTTGCACAGCATATTCAAAAACAGGAGGCTTAAGCACCAGCTTCCGGAACTGGAATATGGTCTGTCATAATTATCACCCATGCTGGTGTACCATGTACCTCCAAATTCCAGATGTTGTAAAAACTGACGGTATTCAAAATTACTTGGCTCCATCTCGACAGCCCTTCCCGCATGCTGTTTTGCAACGATATTATTGCCGGCTCCCTGATTTGCCATTGCACTATAGTAGTACCATCGTGCGCTGCGCTCTGCAAACGGAATACCATTCAAAACATTGAGTGCTTCCGCATAACAGCGGTTTGCGATATAATTTGCAGCCGCCTGCATCTGTGGGGAGTCATTCGCTGTTCTGTATCCCTGATTTCCACTGTAATTGTACCGATAGCTTCCACCACCTGCAGAGGAGGTGTTATATCCATAACTTCCACCAAAGCTTCCGCCCGACTGTTTTTCCTTCATGATCTGATCATAGGCCTGCTGTACTTCCTTAAACTTCTCCTCAGCCTGTGCCTTATTCGGATTGTTAATATTAGCATCCGGGTGATATTTACGACTTAAAGCCCGATATGCTTTTTTTATCTCATCATCCGAGGCACCCGGTGAAATACCGAGCACCTGATATGGATTCATCATATAATTCTCCTGTTACTTTTTCCTGTCTTCTTTTTTTCTCTTCGTCTTTTTCTCTTCCAGCTTCTTTTTTCTAAGCTGTAAGTATTCATATCTGCTCCATACACCGGAGTATAGAATATTCCGCAAAATATCCGCATGCAGTAAAATCGGCAGACGCTCGAATGACTTGGCACATTCCGACATCATGCTCGTCAGCAACAATTTACAGAATGTATCAAATTCCTGATCATTTTCTTTTTCCATGTATACAAGCGGATTATAGCAGTTCTTCTTCTGGTCTGCTTCATAGTCCTCGTATGCGTCCATCAGATAAATAAACTTACCCATATAAAATCCAAGGGTACGCATCTCCTCCTGCCACTCATCCTCCCGCCAGCACATGATCTCTCCAAGCATCTCACCGGTAAGACCTGCCACAAGATCGAGATTCGTCTCTTTATTCTTCTCTGCTTCCGCTGTCTTACGCATGAATTCTTCCAAAGCCCTTACCTGTCTTGGATATTTTGACACGATACGAGTATAATCCTTATCGAGGATTTTTACAAATGCTTTTTTCGTGTAGGATTTCTCGTCCTTCCAGTCATCTAAAAGATTCTGGTATGCCAGGATCAGGTTCATGTCTGCAGCGTACTCTGTCGCCTCATTGATGTAAGCCGTCCGTTTCTTCGTCGGGTGCAGCGGACAGGTGAACTCTGTCTCGGTGTTCTCGAGTTCATACAGCCCGGTCAGCAGAACGATCAGAAATGTCAGATCATAACTTAACAGCATCTGCCCTTTTGTGCCGCAATTTGTTTTGAGTTTCTGGCAGAGTCCGCAGTAATATGCCTGATATATTTTTTTACTTTCTTCCGATAATTCTTTTTGATTGATATTGATATAACCAAACAATGGAAAAATCTCCTTTTATTTTCAACTTTTTTTCACAAATTCTGTCCGGCATTTTGGACAGGTAATGCAGATTTTTCCTCTGCCTTTTGGCACTCTCACTTTCTGTCTGCATTGCGGACATTTGTAAAATCTGTAGATTTTTCTCTGTGCCAGATGCTTTTTAAATCGGTCCCACTTCACAGCCATCTGATATCTGTAGTTGAGATATTTCTGATTTTCTGCATATCTTGCGGAAATATTCTTCGAGAACATTCTCCATGTGGAATAGATCATCAGTGCGATCGCCAGCCAGTAAAAAATGCCAAGGCGGCTGAACATCGACAAAAAAAGCAATACCAGTGCAGCAACGCTCTGTGCCTTTGCCAGTTCATCCGCTCCATATCTTCCAATCATAAAACGCTGTATTTTCTCTCTCACTGTTCCAACCTCCTACCAAGTGATTTTATGTTACGCTTTGAAGGAAATCGCGTCAACACATCTATTGTCTTTTAAGAAACATTTTAGATTTCTATAATAATTTAAAATAACTGTACTTTCTGGCGCATACTCACGCCATCCTGTGCATAGGAAATCGCGGTATCTGAGTCGATCATGCTCTTCATATAAAGATCATACACGGCATCATCCATGGAAACCATTCCCTCTTTTCTGTTGCTGCGCATCACGGACGGTACCTGGAAATACTTCTGTTCTTTTATCAGGCTTTGTATCTCCTGGTTTGCCAAAAGAACTTCAAACGCCGCCACACGTCCGCCTCCATCCTGTCTCGGAAGAAGCTGCTGAGAAATAACGCCTGTTAACACATCCGAAAGCTGTGAACGGATCTGCTGCTGCCTGTAATCCGGGAAACATTCCACCATCCGTTCAATGGAAGCCACCGCATTTTGGGTCGGAAGTGCGGCAATCACAAGATGTCCCATCTCTGCCGCAGTCAGAGCAAGTGAGATTGTTTCCAAATCTTCCATTTCACTGATCAGAATGACATCTATATCCTGTTTTAATGCAGCTTTTAAACCCGCTTCATAAGACCGGGTGTCAATGCCAATCTCCCTCTGTAACACCATGGACTTTCTATTCTGAAAAAGATACTCTGCCGGTTTTTCCAGTGTCAGGATCGACCGCTCATAATTGGAAGCAATATGGTCGATCATCGATGCCATCGTTGTTGTCCTTCCACTGCCGGATGCACCTGTCACAAGAATGAGTCCTCTTCTCTTCCCAGCCATCTGCACTGCCGACTCCGGAAGTCCAAGCATCTGCGGTGTCGGGATCTTCTCTGCGAACAGACGGACAGACATTGCACACGTTCCACTCTGCCGGAACAGATTCACGCGGACACGCTTATTGAAAACCGAACAGGAAAATTCAACCTCTCCATTTTCTTCGAATGTTTTCTGCTGTTTTTTGTCCAGCAATGCCTCTAAAAGCTCCTCCATGGAAAAAGACACGTTCCATTCCTCTGTCATATCCACAAGCCTTCCATCTACCCGGAGCAGCAACTGCCTTTTTGGCACATAATGGATATCGGAAGCTCCTTTTTTTCCTGCCTCTTCTAAGATTTTATGAAATTCCTGTAAAAATCCGATAGTATCACTCTGCATGATCATCCTCGACTTTCTTCTATGTATTATTGCCATCATTTTTTCTCTTGTATACACATTGCACTGCTCTTTTTGCAGGTGTAACGATAGTTTCTACACTTACACCATCATACAACAATCCGGCATAAAAAAAAAGATGTCAGCTGACATCTTCTCTATCTAAAATAAGCAGGACGATAAGCCGGGTTATGTCCGTCTGCAAACGCAGACACGAATGATCATCTTTCTAGAATGACTGTTACCAGCCATTTCAAGCGACCTACCTAAAGCTAGCGGGCCACGTCAACGCTTTTGTTCGGTCTTGCTTCGAATGGGGTTTACATATGCCCCTCCTGTTACCAGGAAGGCGGTAGTCTCTTGCACTGCCCTTCCACCCTTACCAGATTCTGGCATAGCCAGAATCGGCGGTATATTTCTGTTGCACTTTCCTTGGAGTCGCCTCCACCGGACGTTATCCGGCATTCTGCCCTGTGAAGCCCGGACTTTCCTCACCTGCGGTCTTTCGACACTTGCAGCCGCGATCATTTGTCCTACTTATTTTAAAAACTGAAAGAACGCCGCAAAAACTTTGCGACGCTCCTTAATATACACTATTCCTTCAATTTTCGCAAGAAAATTTTTTTCGCAAGAATATTTTTTTCGCCAAAATTTCCACTGCTTTTATACATTAAAACAGCTTCCGCCGATAAATTCACGCAGAATGGAATTCTGGTTGATCCCATCGCTCGGCATTGGAAGGAAATAGTCCAGGAATTTCAGCAGACGCTTTGCCTCTAAATATTCCTGGCAGTCTTTGTCAATGGCAAAAAGCAATGGTTCCGCATACATTTTAAGAACCGCCAGCTCATAGATGAGCGCTGAGTTAAACATCACATCCGCACCTTCCTGAAATGGAAAAATGTATTTTTCTTCTCCTCTGCGCACGGAATCCCACATGGCGATGGTCTCTTTTGCAGAGGTTCCGCGTGTCCGTGCATCACGGACGATCCGCCGGATCAGTCTTCCGTCAGTCGTCGGCAGACAGTTATGTTCATCAATATTCAACTGCGTCAGCGCACTGATATAAATCTTAAACTTGCTCTCAATCGGCAGGGAGTAGGACAACTTGTCATTCAGACCATGGATTCCCTCGATGACTAACACATCATCCTTTCCCAGTGTCATAAGCTTATCTTTGTATTCCCTTTTTCCCGTCTTGAAGTTAAAAATAGGAAGATTGACTGTTTTTCCTGCCAGCAGTTCATTCATGTCATGGTTGAATAATTCCACATCCAGCGCATCCAGACATTCAAGATCCAGTTCGCCGTTCTCATCCCTTGGACAGATGTCCCGGTTCTTATAATAATCATCCAGTGGAAATGGATGCGGATTCAGTCCTTTTGCAGCCAGCTGAATGGACAGTCTGTGTGAAAAAGTCGTTTTTCCTGAGGAGGATGGTCCTGCGATCATAATGAATTTCCGGTCTTTTGCTGAAATGATCTCCTCGGCAAGCCTTCCGATACGCTCCTCAAACAGGGCTTCCTGGGTCAGTATCATCTGCTGTGTTTTTCCGGCTGCGATCGCATCATTTAAGGCTCCGATCGTATCGATCTCAAGCATTTTTCCCCAGTCTCTGGATGTCTTTAACGTGTGGAACAGTTTTTCTGCCGGAACAAACGGTGCGACCTCTCTCGTATTTTTATCCGGGAACTGAAGCATAAATCCATCCGCATAAGGGATCACATCATAATAGCGCAGATATCCGGTCGACGGCACCATAAATCCGTAAAAATAATCCATGTAATGATCGAGTTCATAAATATTGACTCTGGAACTTCTCCGGTAACGGAACAGTTTTTCCTTGTCTGTCATTCCAAGGTCATGAAACAGTGTCACGGCGTCATCCGTATTGATACTCTCCTTGTGGATCTCAATATCGGAAACTACCATCTGATACATCTCATTCTTTAATTTATTGATTTCTGTCCCAGTTACTTTCACAACTTCCTCTGTATCATTCTCCCACTTCACAAGTTCACAGTAATTTCCCTGTCCGATGGAGTATTTTACACGCACCGATATATTCCCTTTTCCCCAGAGATTATAGACTGCCTTCTGCATTAAAAGTGTCACGCTTCTGCGGTACGCCTTTTTCCCTGTCTTGTCTGCGGTTGTGAGAAATTCTACGGTTCCGTCTCCATCTGCACACTTATTTAATTCCCGCAGTCTCCTATTGTACAATACCAGAACAATATCATCCTGATACGCATCGCTGTAATCCTGCGCAATGCGCAAAAAACTTGTTCCTGCCGGATACTCTTTTTTCTCCCCCTGGATTGTTAACATAACTTTTTTTCCGTTCATCGTAATCCCCCTTTTCCGTGAAAACAAAATACGAAACCTAATATACTTAAGTTTCGTATTTTGCTGTTCTTATTTTTCTTAAAAATTACTGCTGGATCAATGTCACACTGACTGTACCGGTTCTTAAATCTGCTACTGCTGAAATCTGCAATGGCGTATTATAAATATTCACAAATCTTAAGTCGTAATAATTACCTGCAATTGTCGCATCTCTGCCTTCTGGAAGATATGGAACCGGGAGAGAATGTGGGTGACGCTCAGTCGCCGGGATTCCTCCGTTTAACATTGCAGAATACATGGTAGAAGATACCTGACAGATACCTCCGCCTGTTCCTGTGGAATGTTTACCACTCACATAAATTGGCGCTTCCACATAACCGTTTGCTGCCGTTCTTGGTAAGATCGTTCTGTTAAAGGAAAACTCTTCCCCTGGCTGAATGACTACACCGTTGATTCTGGAAGCTGCCACTGCAATGTTGGTTGCTCTGGAAGCTCTCGGATCAAACTTCGTTGTGCAGGAACCACGGACAATCGCTGCCTGTGCTCCCTCCCCTGCCGAGATCAGTGTCGTTGCATTTCTTCCCTCTGCTGCACCGTTTGCCGCATAATGGGCACAGTAGGATGCAAGGTCATTGCCGAATGCTGCCTGAAGATCCGGGTAATTGGCTCTGTAAATTGCAACATTGAAATTAGCGCAGCCTGATCTTCCCTCATAAATGCCGGAAGATACAAAATGATTGAACAACTTCTGTGCATCATATCCAAACGCCGCCTGAAGATCCGGGTTGGAATTATAATAATATTCTGCATCAAATACTGCCTGATATGCACCTGTATTCGATGATTTCTTTGCTGCATTTGCCGTGACAGTGCTTCCGGACAACAACACCATGCACAATGCAATGGATAAAATCTGTATTACTTTCTTTTTCATAAGAAACTCCCTTCTTTGGTATCATATTATTCCAGACCATATGTTACTCTGGTAAATTATGGTAAGATAGATGTAGTATAACACTTTTAAGGATTTTCTACAATCGTTCCTTCACGATATGCCTGAAGTAAATTTTCAAGATCACGGATATTTTCCCGCATCACTTTTCCATTATCTGTATCTGCAACCGTTTTCCGTCTCACAACATGCTGCACCAGAATCGTATGTGATACAATATCATTCCCATCCGAAACTGCTTTTTCCACGGATTCAAAAGGCTCATGTGCCGCCAGCACAAGTCCATATGAATTGTAGATCAATGTGTACCCGGCAATTCCGGTCTTTGGCTGATAAGCCTTGGAAAAGCCGCCATCTATGATGAGAAGCTTGCCCCCGCACTTCACCGGGGACTCTCCTTTTTTTGCCTCGATCGGGATATGTCCATTGACAATATGCGCCTCCTGGCCGGACAGTCCGAACTCTGCGAGGATCGCATTTACGATCTCTTCTTTTTCCAGCAGCCGGTAATACGGATTTTTCGGTTCCACATGTGTCGCTTTCTCTGCCACAAAATACCGCTCGAACGTTGTCATCTTATCTTTGCCAAACACCGGTGAATTTTTATTTTCCCAGATAAACCAGAGAATGTCTGATCCCTTTTTCTTCTCTTCCGGGTCAATGGCGTAATAACCTTTTCTGGCGTAGCTTTCTAACACATCGTACAACGCTTTTCCGGCATATTCCGTGCCGTAAATATTGACTTTGGTAAAAGAGCCATCCTCATTCAGCGGCACACAGCCGTGATACAGAAGATTTCCATTGTATACATGATACAGGCTTCCCTTGGTAAAAAGAAAACGCACCTGTCTCTGTAATTTCTCACAATTTAAAAATGCGGCAGTCAGACGTTCCATCACATCTGCCTCATCCACCGAAAGTTCATACGGATGTTCCCAGTCAATGGTTGGAAAATTCAGATCCCGGAGCGGGTATTTCTTCCCTTCGATCAGGACTGTACCGTCTGCGGGGTCTATCTTATCGAGCAATAAACGGTTCTCCATTCCAAATTCCGGGTGTCCCACGATCATCTGTCCTTCCAGCTTAAACTGCATGATGGCGATCGCCTTGTGCATTTTCTCATCGAGCATTGCATCCCGGACATCGTATTCCTCTTCCCGGTAATCCAGCTTAAAACAGCTGCATGGATCTTTGTCATAACGGTTCATTGCCAGTCTCGCAAGCGGCACCAGATTGATCCCATATCCATCCTCGAGCAGATTCAGATTGCCGTATTTTGCGGAGATGCGGATCACGTTGCAGATCAGCGCCTGATTGCCCGCTGCTGCCCCCATCCACGAGATATCATGGTTTCCCCACTGGATATCCACGGAATGATGTGACATTAACGTATCCATAATAAGGTTTGGATACGGTCCTCTGTCAAAAATATCGCCGACAACATGCAGATGATCCACTACAAGTCTGCGGATAAGGTTACAGAATGCCACCACAAGTTCTGCTGCCCTGCCTGTCCGGATCACTGAATGGATGATTTCATTATAATATGCCTCCTGATCGGATACATCCGGTCTTCCGGTCAGAAGTTCCTCAATCACATAGGCAAAATCTTTCGGAAGCGCCTTGCGCACCTTGGAACGGGTGTACTTAGAAGACGCTCCTTTGCAGATCCTTATCAGGCGGTACAATGTGACCTTGTACCAGTCCTCCATGTTCTCCTCGGTCTTTATCACCTGCTCCATCTTCTGTTCCGGGTAATAGATCAGTGTGGCGATCGATTTCTTTTCTGCCTGACTGATGGCATTCCCGAACTCATCCTCAATCTTTCTCTTGATCGCCCCGGAACCGTTCTTTAATACATGTTGAAACTGATCATATTCTCCGTGGATATCCGTGATAAAATGTTCCGTTCCCTTCGGCAGGCTTAAGATCGCCTGTAAATTGATAATCTCTGTGGCGGCCGCCGCCACGGTCGGATACTGCTTTGCAAGACTTTTTAAATAACGTAAATCGGTCTGTTCCATCCGTCACCATCCTGTTTTTATTCTGTGTACTGATTTATACTTCATTCATCATTGCGCCTGAATGACATCGCTCATATCATAAAATCCTGCCGGCTTTCCTGCAAGAAATTTTGCCGCCTGCACCGCTCCCTTGGCAAAAACTGCCTTGGAATATGCCGTGTGCTTAAATTCGATCACTTCGTCCTGTCCTGCAAAGATCACTTCATGCTCTCCCACGATATTTCCACCGCGCACTGCGGAAATTCCGATCTCATATTTTTCTCGCTTCTTTCTCTCCCGGCTTCTGTCATAAACATAGGCATATTTCTCATTCAGAGCCTCATTCATGGAGTCTGCCAGAGCGAGAGCCGTTCCGCTCGGTGCATCCAATTTCTGATTGTGGTGTTTCTCCACGATCTCCATATCGAAACCTGCCGGTGCGAGCGTTAAAGCCGCCTTTTTCAAAAGTTCCATCAGCATATTGATGCCGAGTGACATATTAGCTGATTTTAAGACTGCCACATGTCCGCTGACCTGTTTTACTTTTGCGAGCTGTTCCTCGGACAAACCGGTCGTGCACAATACAACCGGCACCTGTTTTTCCTCACAGTAGATGAGCAGATCGTCCACTGCCTTTGCATTTGAGAAATCAATCACTGCATCTGCCTTCACGTCGCAGACGGAGATATTCGGAAATACCTGATAATCATTTTTGATCCCGTCATACAGATCAATACCTGCCACGATCTCAATTTCCGGATCATCCTTGCACATCTCCGTGATCGTCTGTCCCATTTTTCCATTGCATCCATGCATAATTACTTTTGTCATACTTAAAAATCCACCTTTCGAATTTTATCTTTGGATACGATTTATCAAAAAATCCAAAAAGACTGCCGCACCCGGATACGACAGTCTCTTCCTTTTAATCTAAAATGCCATATGCTTTCATTGCATCTGCCAAAACAGTTGCATTTGCATCGGTCATCTCCGTCAAAGGAGAACGAAGTGTTCCAACTTCTCTTCCCATGAGGTTTAACGCTTTCTTCACCGGAATCGGGTTGACCTCTGAGAATAATGCACTGACAAGCGGCTGTGCCTCTCTCTGTATCTTCATTGCAGTCTGTAAGTCTCCGTCAAAGAAACTCTGGCACATGCCATGTACTTTGGCAGGTGCAACATTTGACCATACAGAGATCACTCCGATTGCGCCGATCGCCATAAGCGGAACTACGATTCCATCCTCGCCGGAATAAAGGTCGATCCTGCCATCGGTCAGATACATTAACTGTGATGCCTGTGCAACACTTCCTGTCGCCTCTTTGATTGCTACTACATTTTCAACTTCCTTAAAAATCTTTGCTGCTGTCTCCGGAAGAATATTGCATCCGGTTCTTCCAGGTACATTATACATGATGATCGGTAACTTTGTACACTCTGCAATTTCAGAATAATAACGTACCAGACCGCCCTGTGTACATTTATTATAATAAGGTGTCACTGCAAGGATTCCGTCCGCTCCTGCTTCCTCTGCTTCCTGTGTCAGATAAATAGCTTCTCTTGTGCAGTTCGAACCGGAACCAGCCACAACCGGTACACGGTGTTTTGCAAATTCTACTGCTGCTTTGATCACTTTACTGTGCTCTTCCATGGTCAGTGTGGAACTCTCTCCTGTCGTTCCTGCAATGATGATCGCATCTGTTCCCTGGTCGATCTGCCATTCGATCAGTTCCTGTAACTTTTCGTAATTGACTTCTTCGTTTTCTTTCATCGGTGTGACGATCGCTACACCTGCTCCTTTAAAAATAGACATTGCATTCTCCTCCTATCGTCATTATACGCACTGCATTTTTTTTTGTTAAAAATGTTGCTACAGTAAAGTAAAAAAAGACCGGCTGACGAGCCGGTCTCAAAATTCTAATATTATACGCATTCTGCATCTTTGCAAATCTGCCTAGAATCTGATAGCTCCCCATCTCAAATGATCTCCATTCAGATGACAGTCATAAAGTTCTTCACTTTATGCCCAAGTAATATGCCTTCAGGCTGCATACCCTTTCGGCGTACTTTCCTTTTGCTTCTTATCAACTGTTCCTGATACATCCAAAAAGCGACTCATAAAGCACGCGACCTCTACCAAGCAATATTTTCATTGCGTAAATCATAACACCATCTTATTCCATTGTCAATGCACGATTTCCCTGTCAATATCTACTCTCAGGAATAATTTCCCTGTTAACATCTACTCTTCGTCTTCGATAAATTCCACTTTGCTCACAGAAACCTCATATGCCACGCGCTTTTCTGTCTCTGTCTCGCTCAGTTTTTTCACATACTCCCTGCTCTGGATACGTCCCCATACCTGAACATGCCCTCCGACTTCAAACCCGGATGCAAACCTTGCATTTCTTCCCCAGCAGATGCATGGAATATAATCTGATTTTCCATAAGAACGGTTCACTGCGATCAAAAGGTCTGCAATCTCTCTTCCAAGCGGTGTTTTCCGGTAAATCGGATCTTTGCAGATGTAGCCATCCAGAAAAATCTGGTTCGTCTTGATATCCTCATCGATCTCATCTAACAATTCCAGTTCCCTTACAAAAACGGATAAAACAAGACGGTTCTTTTTTTCCTCGTGCCGGTTGAATGACCGGAACTGTCCCATAACATATATGGTCTGACCAATATAGTCCTCATTCACGTCAATGAGCCGTTCTGAGATCATCAGTGGTATGTAATCCATAAAATTGCTCAGCCGGTTGACTGCGACATCTACCACATAAAAGCCCTCTCCATACACTTCGTGGCTGAATCTGAAATCAGAAACAATCTCTCCCACAATTGACACCTGGTTATTTTCAAAAATTTTATCTGCCATGAATTTTTTCTCCCTTCCTCTTATCACCGGAATCGACCGGTGATTTGCCTGACAACTATGGTTTTACCATTTCCTTCCAGAAAAAATTTCGTGTAACTTGTCGATAAGTTTTTTATATTGTTTTGAAAAAAAATATTGCTGCCTACTTGCGTTCTCATAAAATTGTGATAGAATATATGGGTTCGAGTTAATTTATAAGCTATATTAATAGGAAAAGACAGGATTTATTTCTAGATAATTTCTTTTCCGCACAGAAGAAAGAGAGATTTTTTATGAAACAGAAACGTGAAGACGTACGTAACATAGCAATCATCGCCCACGTTGACCATGGCAAAACAACACTGGTCGATGAACTTTTAAAACAGAGTGGTGTATTCCGTGAGAATCAGGAAGTTGCTGAACGTGTCATGGACTCCAACGATATTGAGAAGGAACGTGGTATCACAATCCTCTCCAAAAATACAGCGATCACTTACAAAGGAACAAAGATAAACATCATCGACACTCCTGGCCACGCCGATTTCGGTGGCGAGGTAGAGCGTGTCCTTAAAATGGTAAACGGTGTTATCCTTGTCGTTGACGCATTTGAAGGTGTTATGCCTCAGACCAAATTCGTTTTGATGAAAGCTCTGGATTTAAAACTCCCGGTTATCGTCTGTGTCAATAAAGTAGACCGCCCGGAAGCCCGTCCAAACGAAGTTGTGGACGAAGTATTAGAGTTATTTATGGATCTGGATGCCTCTGACGAGCAGTTAGACTGCCCATTCCTTTTTGCTTCCGCAAGAGACGGTTATGCCGTTCGTGAAATCCACGACCTTGTAAACAACAAAAAAGATATGACACCATTATTTGAAACCATTTTAGATTACATTCCTGCTCCGGAAGGTGATCCTGAAGCACCGACACAGGTACTGATCAGTACCATTGATTACAATGAATACGTTGGACGTATCGGTATCGGTAAGATCGACAATGGTTCCCTGAAAGTAAATCAGGAAGCGGTCGTAGTCAACCATCACGATCCTGACAAGAAGAAAAAAGTCCGCATCAGCAAATTATACGAATTTGACGGATTAAATAAGGTAGATGTCGAAGAAGCAAATATTGGTTCCATCGTTGCTATTTCCGGTATTGCTGATATTCACATTGGTGATACGATCTGTTCTGTGGAGAACCCGGTTGCGATCCCATTCCAGAAGATCTCCGAGCCGACTCTTTCCATGAACTTCATCGTAAATGACAGTCCATTGGCAGGTCAGGAAGGAAAGTTTATTACTTCCCGCCACTTAAGAGACCGTTTATTCCGCGAGTTAAATACAGACGTTTCCCTTCGTGTAGAAGAGACCGATTCCCCGGACAGCTACAAAGTATCGGGCCGCGGCGAATTACATTTATCTGTATTGATTGAAAATATGCGTCGTGAGGGATATGAGTTTGCCGTAAGTAAGGCTGAAGTATTATATCACACGGACGAAAACGGCAAGAAATTAGAGCCTATGGAACTTGCCTATGTCGATGTTCCGGATGAGTATACCGGTGCTGTTATCGACAAGTTAAGCCAGCGCAAAGGTGAAATGATCAATATGAAACCTCTGACCGGCGGATATACAAGACTTGAGTTCAATATCCCATCCCGCGGTCTGATCGGTTACAGAGGCGAATTTATGACCGATACCAGAGGTAATGGTATTATCAACACCATTTTCAATGGCTATGATACTTACCGCGGAGATATTGCTTACCGTCAGCTTGGTTCGCTGATTGCATTCGAATCCGGCGAATCTGTCACTTACGGTCTGTTCTCTGCACAGGACCGTGGTACTTTGTTCATCGGACCTGGTGAAAAAGTATATGCAGGTATGGTCATCGGTTCCTGCTCCAGAAACGAGGATATCGAATTGAATGTTTGTAAGAAGAAACACCTTACCAATACACGTTCCTCTTCCGCTGACGAAGCATTGACTTTAGTTCCGCCTAAGATTTTAAGCTTAGAGCAGGCGCTTGACTTCATCGATGTCGATGAATTATTGGAGGTTACTCCGAAATCCCTTCGTATCCGTAAGAGAATTTTGGATCCGACTTTAAGAAAAAGAGCGAATTTTAAGAAATAAAAAACGGCTCTACGCCTTTTTTCCAGAAACTATAAAAACCTATGCAACATTCAACGACAAAAAGGAGACTATGTATGAAAAAAATATGTACATTTTTCGGATTGCTGATATCCATGTGTCTGCTGCTGAATGTCGGTTTTGGCTCTCTGTCCGTAAAGGGCGCAGCTGTCGGGAATACAGAACAGACTTCTGATCCAAACTTTACAAATTTAATCGTATTTGCCAGATTTGCAGATGAGAATGAATTTGTGAATGATATTTATCAAGGTGTCTCTGTAAGGGAAATCATAGACAATTCCTATAACACTGCCTATTATTCCGTGGGCGATTACTACCGGAATGCGTCCTCAGACAAATTGCGCATGAATAGTCTTTATCTGTTTGATAACGGCGGTTCCCTGCAGTTGAAACATGAACGCGGTTACTATGCCGGTTACAGTGCAGATAATCCAATCGGTTATAAAACAAGTGGTGAAAAAGCCTACCGCATGTACGAGCTGCGCACCGATTGGTCTGATGCCATAAACAAAGCTATCCAGAACGGAAACCACATTACGAATTACGATGGCAGCCAGACATACAGTTACGAGGATCTGGATAAAAACCGTGACGGAAAGATTGATTCCATTACTGTTATCTATAAAAACACGACACAAAATATTGTGATAAACCGCTCTGATCCGCTTTGGAACTATAAGGATTATGCTGACTATGTGGAGATCACTCTTGCCGATGGCAGGATGCTTCAAAGCCAATATTATGTACAGGTCATAAATAACTACTCGACTCTGTATATGGCAAACAATGATCAAAAACCGATCGTTTCATTGAAGTCTCCGATCCATGAAATGGGGCATATATTTGGTCTGCTGGATTTATACAATTCGTCAGGTCAAACACCGGTTTATTTCATGTCTGCCATGGCAAATGCCATCTCACCTGTTCCACAGGGACTTTCGATCAAAGAAAAAGAGGCTCTGGGATGGACAGACCCTAGTACTCTAAAGACGATCACAGAACCGGGTAAATACAAAGTAAAGCTCAGCGGCACAGCCACCGGTACTGACGACTGTATCGGATATAAAGCAGGCATTCCGGAACTGAACAGGACACTGTATCTGGAATACAGAAACTTTTCAACAGATGGCAGTAAATATGATAAGTCAGAGAAGCAGCTGACCAATTCAGAAACATCAAACATAAAATCCGGTTTGGTCTGTTATCTGGCAAAGTCTGACATCCGCTTTCCAAGCAATCTGAATGGAAAACCGGGAAATTGGGTGTTGGAAGTTATGGGCGGAACACAATCCACAAAATCGGATGCAGCCCTTGGCGTAAATGATTCCCTTCAGGTTACAGACAAACTCAAAGTGACTGTCACTGCCATAGAAGGGGATGTCCTTACCTTTCAAATCGAAGGGGAAATGGAACAACATGTCCATTCCGGTGGACAGGCGACCTGTACGAAAAAAGCCGTCTGTGAAGAATGTGGGAAGGAATACGGAGAAATAGATCCAACATGCCATTTGAATCTCCAGCGACAGGGCTTTAAAGAGCCAACACAGGAGGAAAATGGATATACCGGTGATCTGGTATGTACAGATTGTAACGCCATAGTAGAAGCTGGTGAGATCATTGATAAATTACCAGTCACTCCACCTGATGGAAAACCGGAACCGGAAATACCGCCTGTATCTCCTGATAATAAGCCACCGGTCATGCTGGAAGGTGACAAAACAGAAGTAAGTAAAAATCCGGACAATCACTCCGGTGCTGTATTTCGTTCCAGCGCACCGCTCGATAACTTAATCGAAGTTAAGGTAGATGAAAAAGTATTAGTGAAAGATAAAGACTATACCGCCTGCTCCGGAAGTACTATCATAACTTTACTTCCATCCTTCCTTGCCGGTCTTTCCGAAGGAGCTCACAACATTGCCATTGTATCAACAACCGGAACGGCAAAGGCGGATTTTTCTGTAATTTCAGATCCTGCCCCGGTGCCACCAGCTCCGGTACCACCGGCATCCACACCTGTACCACCGGCATCAGGTAATACAAACACTGCTGGTTCATCTACAGATACTGTGGCAGATCCGGTTTCCGAAACTGCTTCTACAGCCGGATCTGCCAATGTATCTGGCAACAGTTCTTTACCTGATACCGCTCAGATGAAGAAAGACTCCTCCGGCACAGACATAAAATCACCGCAATGTGGAGAGAAAAACTGTTTCACACTCTTATTGGATGATTTCATAGAAATATTAAAAAAAGTATTAATATTCTTAGGTTTTTCATCTAAGATCTGAAAAAACACACAGGACAGCTCCTATGTTAAGCTGTCCTGTGTGTTTTTTTCCAAAAGTGATTGATAGATTTTCTGCACGTCATAATCCGGTGCGTTCTGCCGAAGTATATCATAAATCTGCTCAATGACTGATGGATTTTCTTCCAGCATATCTGCTGTTTCAGCCACAGAACATCCTTTTTTGTACTTTTTCATAATCTGCTCGATCATTTTAGATACTCTTCCCTCCGCTTCACCTTTCGCTCTTCCTTCTGCTTCACCCTGTGCCCTCGCTTCCGCTTCGCATTTATGAAATTGGTCTGCGAAAATTTCTTTTATTACATCACTCATGTTTCCTTCTTCCTCCACTTCTTTCCAGTTTGCGCGCATGACGGTATCAGCCAGTGCCTGAAACAATTTTGAATCCCTGTTTTTCTCATATTGTTCCATAAATAATTTAATTTCTCCACCAGACTTTAAATTGTTGCGAAGTTTATTCAGCCAGTAATTATTTTCGATTGACAATTCCGGTACGATAATAAGCTGTATTGGAATTGCATCTCCATAGAGATAATAGATACCATTTTCGATATTTTTCACATTTATATTTCTCTCATTCTGAAGATTTCGTAACATTTGCCGCGGATAATGATAACACACAAACGTAATCGTCAGTTCTTCTGCTGGAATCCTTCCAATATTTTTCCTGATTTTTACCTTCTTCTCGTTTTTGACCAACACATCGATCTGCATTGGTTTCTTCGAAAGCAAATGTTCCGGCTCAAAGGTCAGGTACTTTGCCTCTTCTCCCAGTTCAATCTGCAATGCCGCATCAAATGCAGGATGCCATTGGATTTTTTCTCCTTCTGTGTTCAATCATGTTCCCCCTTTATCATAATAGAATCTGCTGTGATTTTCAACGCATAAGAAGCATTTTCTATGTTAAAAATATAACAAGAAACTCAGAATCTATATGCATTGCTGTTCTTCATCAAAATGGAATCTCGTGCCGAACCGGCTGTGAACGTTGAGATTATATCCTGCCACCTCAAATTGGTTTTGGATTTGCAGACAAGAAAAAATAAGATGCTTTATCTGTCTGCGACTTTGATGTGATTCCAAGTATAAGGGATTGCGTGGAAGTTGTCAATGATAATTATGAACACTTCTTTCTTATCCAATATTATTCTAATAATTAAGAAGAAAATTTATTGATTTTTGTAAACTCTTTTTTAATTTTTTACAATCCAGTTACCATTCTTATAAACATTGCTACTTCCTTATCCAGCCACTCCCCATAACCCGGTAATTCCCAGACTGTCCACTTTGTGCGATCTTCGCCAGACTGTATTGCCAGATATCCATTATCTCCGTGTTTATAGATCAGATAGTCTCCATGTCCTGTCTCTGATGTTTCTTTTGCGGGCATCACCTGCTCCTGTACAACCCTTACCCATGTATCAAATCCTTCGGTATTAATGATTTCTTTATCCTGATTCAGATACTGACTGCTTTCTACAATGTATTCATTCTGTGACTGTACTTGTTCAATACCCACTGTGTCAATCCCGGCTCCGCCTCGTGGTGCAATCCAGGCAAGCGTCTCTATATTTTCAACCATTCCAGTATTTTCCATTGCATCTGCATCAAAAATCTGAACTTCATTCTCCCAATTTATAATCAAATGACTAGCAGATGTTCTTTCTTCCTGTCTCGTCTGAGTATTGGTGCAGTCCACCAATGTCACAATACATACTATTATTACAATCAAGATTATGAAATATCTTCTAATACCTTTTTTCATATTCATGCCTCATTTATAATATTGAAATTATTTTTTTAGTTTTATTTATTATAAAATAAATATATATCTTTTTCAATACTGTTTAATCTCAAATACGTCCGCCAGACACCAGCTCCACTGTTAAAAAATAATACTGATTTTATCTGTCATGGCTGCAATTCAAACGTAAAAACTGCTCTTTTATCTGTTGGCTGAAGCTCTACTTTATCTTCTCCTTCTATTTGTAAAGTCATTCCGTCCACGTTCATTCCGATTTCTTCATAAGTCAGCGCTGCAGCTCCAACATTAATTTTTACTCCTTTTTTTGTGCCGTCTTTATAATTTGCAGTACAGGTAATAACCACTCCATCTACAAGTTTTTGATATGCTGCTGCCACTTCCTCCTGTGTTTTTTTCTTTTGTTCTACAATACTGTCAAAATCTGAAAACGGAATTTCATCATTACAAAAGGTTACCCACACTCCTTCTTTCTGCTGATTTTCATAGGAAACTGTGTATTCAACAAAATCGTTTACTTCCTGCTGCATGGCAATTTCTCCATTATCATCAAAAATTGGATTGAGATACCCATTGCTATTTTCATCCAATGGCTTTCCGCTCTCGACAGCACTCTGAAAATCATCGGTAATATTTTCACTTATTTCAAAATATCCTTTGTTGATACTGTAAGTTACACTTTCTATATTCTCACCTTCGCAGTAAAGTGGCATATCAATTTTATAACTTGCTGTATTCATATCGCTGTCCCCATTAATCGCATAACCAAACCTGTCATTTTGTGCGATTGCTACAGGCTTCTGTGCCGTCACTTCTGCCTGTGCCGCCATTACTTTCATGGTAAACATATTCTCTTTTTCTGTTGTTGTATGTTCAGCCACTGTTGTTTCTTTTTCTTCCTGCGGTCTGTTGAGATAGTTGTTTGTTGTGGATGCAACAATGATAATCGATGCACAGGCAGCCATTGCTGCAAACAATTTTGTTACTTTTAAATTTTTCTTACTCATATTAGTTTCCCTTTCCGATTGAATCTGTGAAAAGGCGACATCTGCTTTTTTCTGAACGATTTCTGGCACTTGAATATCACTATTTAAAATTTCACTCACTTTTTTTGACATGAATCTCACCTCATTTTTCCTTATAATAAACTTCCAGCTTTTCCCGTCCACGTTGTAAACGTGTTTTCACAGTACTTTCCGGAATTTTTAAAATATCAGAAATTTCTCTGATACGATAGCCCTCGCTGTAAAAAAGAATCATAATAATCCGGTATTTTTCATCTAACGCTGCGAGTGCCTCTTTTAATTCCAGATTATATTCATCGCAGGCTGCTGGTTCCTCGTACTCATCCAAACAAATGAGATTCTGATTTTTCTTTCTGATATCATAGCATTTGTTGATGAGGATTCTTGTCATCCATGTTTTAAAATACTGTATCTTCACTAATTGATTCATTTTTTCCCAGCATATCAGAATCGTATCTCCGATTGCATCGGCGGCATCTTCATCATTCATCAAAATTGCATACGCAACCTTATACATATCCGTCATATAAAGCCGCATTAATTCTGTGAAAGCCTCCGACTCATACCGTTTCGCTCTTTTCACAAGATCATCTGTTTGTTTTTTCATACTACTTTTCTCCACGTGCGCAGTGAATGTAAGACAGTCGCTTTTCTTCTTTTTTATCTTACATATATTAGACAACAAAATGTGTATAAAAGTCTCATAAAGGGACTGTAAAATAAGTCCATAGATAAAAAAGCGCCAGTTCCGGCAAATGTCGGTTCTGGCGTTCTGTGCTATTTGCTTATATATGGCTCAAATGCGTCCATTCCTTCATAAGAAAAAAATCCGTATTGCATTTCCTCATTGCACATTCCATAACAAGAAAGTTTCTCTGGTCTGACAGTCTCCTCCTCCGAATAATACCATGACGGCCACCATATCAGAAAATCTTCCGACAACTGTTCTATTGGCGTTTCTGGCATATATAAAGTAAAATTCTCACCATTTTCCAAACCATATGGCTCATCTTCTTTTAGAAATCTGTATCCATTTTCTATCCACATCTCTGGAATATCCAATATCTCTAATTTTTCTAAAGACATTGTATAATGATACTGATCCATCCGCTGAATATTCGTAAACTTACCTTCAAATTCACATATCGTTACTGTTCCTTTGGGGAAATCGTCCTCTGCATATGCGTTAAAATCTGAATACTCTCCTGTAAATGAGCCATCTCTGTTTAATCGTAAATACGTCCGCCAACCACCAACTCCACTGTTAAAAAATAAATCTTTCGGAAAATCAGCTGGCAAATCATTATCTGTTTCCTGTTGAATTTTATCCTCTGTTACTACATTTTGTTCAATCTCTATTTCGTCTTTATTGGATGTCAAACCGCACATATATAACAAAGTTAATATAAACAGCCCTATTCCCAATGTATCTATCCATTTTTTGTGCTGTATCCTATTCATTTCATAAATCCATCCATTGATTTAATTTGGATAAATCTTCTTCCTTAAAATCCAAATCACTTATTACCTATCCATCAGATAATAAGTGATTTGATTCCATATAGAACAATCTTTTTCCTATACTTTTTGTTCTGTCGAAAGCATTTCGACTTTTTTCTGGATTTCATCCACACTGTTTCTGATATCTTCAACAACTGCGTATTTTTCTGTCATATCAGACAACAGTTTCTGGTAATTTTCTTCTCTTTTATCCTGCTTTTCCACTAATTTTTCATTATTTTTAATCGTATACAAAAATAGCGAAACAAAAAGAAGAACCCAGATTCCCTGCGTAGTTGCAGCTTCAATTAATACCTGTTCCAAATGCATCATCTCCTTTCAGATATTAAGAAGATGTTTTGCATTCTTTCCGAAACTTCCACCTTTAATTTACATACAAATGAAAATAATTTTAATTTATGTAATAAGATCCATTCACGATGATTGTAGAAGTAGCATCATTAATAACAACCGGTTTGTAATAATCAGAAGCACTGATTGCAAACTCGTGCGTAATTGTGCCTTTTCCATACACAAAACGAATTTTATTATTACTATCCACAATACCTACGCGAACTGTTTTATCTGATGGTGTCACAGAAACCACAATATTAATCGACTGATCTTTTTTTACATATATGGAAGAAGCCTGAATCATTCCTTTTCCAGTTTCTCCCTTGATCTGTCCCACATCATTTGCCCTAATATTGGAAGTATTTCTACTTTCCACAATCTCATAATCCTTATATTTTTCCATATCAAAGGATTCTTCATACTCCACTGCCTCTTCATATTCTACAGCCTTCTCCTCAACCATTACCTTCGTATCATCAAAAACCTTCTCATATCCAGCCTTAAATCCTTCTGCTGCTGCAAAAGTTGTTGTTGTTGACAAAACGCACAGCACAAGGCTTAAAGCAACACCTCCAACAAATTTCATTTCCTTTTCTTTTCTGTAATTTTTCATTTGCAATAATCTCCTTTTAAAATTACTCTTTTTCTTAAATCCAGTTACCATTTGTGGCATCCAGATATGTGACTGTTCCAGTCCATCCACAGCAACGGTATAATATTCCTTTACCGTGTACGGATAGGCAGTTTCATAACACACATATCTGTCGCAGGCAATTTCTCCCCACTCATCAATATTTCGTAACAGACTGTTCATCATCGGATTACACCAGAAAATCAATTTTAAGAAAATCCCTATTTTTTTCATTTCCAAAATATGCTGTCTGATATGCACTAACTCATGATAAAGTATGGTTACAAGTTCTCTTTCCTCATAGTCCTGTACCGGGAAAATAATTTTCTTATTCCACCAGCCAACAACAATTGGAGAAGTCACGGCATAGTTCTGGTACAATGTGACCTTCCTTTTCATTTCAAGTTCCTGCAAAATTTTACTGCATACATCTGCAGGCAGCTCATATGCAAAGCTTTTTTTCAAAATACTTTTAAATTTCCAATATTCTTTGATATAGTTTCCTAAATTAAATATCACGCCGAGAATCCATATCCCTGCTATCACGCACTGTACTGTATAAATGAACGGTGTACGCAAAAATAAAGCTCCATAATATGATCCATGGCTTCCCGGAACATGCGTAGATACTTTCAGATAAACAAACATTACCGGAAAAATGAAAAAAGCTTCCACAATTCCGAGCATTGGATACACATATTTCAATTTTTTCTTCTTTGCCATACCGTTTTTTGCTATTATCCAAAATCCATAAGCAATCGCACCTGCGAATGAATTAAGCAGAAGAATATAGAACATTTCATTTGACCATCTCATTCGTGTTTCTCCATAAATTACTTTTTGTGGCTATTATTTCCTTGCATAAATACGCAGAGGCTTAACATTTTTTACAAATTCATCTAAAAACATAGGGGCTGTGAAAAAAGAATAGTCCCGAAAAAAAAGAAAGACCAAAAGTTTATAATGAACTCAAGGTCTTTCTTTCTGTTATAATTAATTTGTGAAAAAAA
>ERZ1106943.1601-NODE-1601-length-22098-cov-3.618065_pt1 | contig 22098 bp, 19 predicted proteins | sample MGYA00403671_ERZ1106943 | MGnify/ENA primary metagenome ERZ1106943 (study PRJEB35170, sample SAMEA104062427) | human gut metagenome | biome: human gut; feature: human-associated habitat; material: faeces | place: Denmark | collected 2012-06-14 ...
CCTGAATTCGCTCTCGGCCTCCTGAATCTGTTTGTTGATCTGTTCTTCTTCCAGATTCAGCTGCAGAAGAGTCTTGTCATATTCCAGAAGGGTATCGCCAATCTTGACTTTGTCACCCATTTTCACATAAACTTTCTCTACCACGCTGTCGCTTTCCAGATAGACATCCTGAGAAGCATTTGCCGTAACATAACCGCTGGTTGAAGTGCCTTCATCCCACCAGCCGCTGTTCAGGTAAGATACCTGCGTGACATCCACGGCACTGCCGCCGCCTCTTACTGCTCTTGCGATCCCCGTGATCGTGATCGCACACACCAGTACCGCTGCCGTTATGATCATCACATTCTTTTTCTTCAAAGAGTTTCCTCCTTTCGGTCACGTTCTGAAATCTCACCGTCAAAAATGTCAACGATCCGCTTTGCACACTGTGCCACATGGCTGTCGTGCGTGATCATGACAACGGTAACTCCTTCGTCATTTAACTTCTGGAAAAGCTCCATGACCTGATGACTGGACTTGGAATCCAGTGCACCGGTCGGCTCATCCGCCAGAAGGATTTCCGGATTGTTGACGATCGCCCTGGCGATTGCTACACGCTGTTTCTGACCTCCGGAAAGCTGATTCGGGATAAAATTCATACGGTCAGAAAGTCCGACCTTGTCAAGTGCCGCCGCCGCACGTTTCATACGCTCTGCTTTCGGTACGCCCGCATAGATCAGCGGCAGTGCAACATTATCCAGTGCAGTCTGTCTTGGCAGAAGCTGAAACGTCTGAAATACAAAACCGATCGTATTGAGCCTTAGATCCGCCAGATCATTGTCTTTCATACCGCCCACCATATGACCGTCCAGGATGAATTCTCCCTTTGTCGCACGGTCCAGGCAGCCCACGATATTCATAAGCGTGGACTTTCCGGAACCGTTATGCCCTAAGATTGCAATGAACTGCCCCGGTCTCACATCGAGGTTTACATGGTCGAGCGCAGTCTGAATGGACTCTACGTTTCCCTCCTCGTCACGCCGGATATACTCATGTACCAGCCCTCTCGCATCAATGATGTTTGCATGCTTCTCTTGTTCTGCATTGCTGTTCATTTCTGTTTCCTCATAAATGGTCTGCGCTCAGTTCTGCCTGCTAATCCCAGTGCAGTCTGTGCAGATCTCCTTCCAGTTTCATATGGTCAAAATTGTTCTGGCGCAGTGCCTCGTAGAGCACGATCGCCACGGAATTTGACAGGTTCAAAGAGCGCGTCTCTCCGATCATAGGGATCCGCACGCAGGTATCCGGATGGTTTACAAGGATCTCCTCCGGGATCCCCGCGCTTTCCTTTCCGAACATGATGTAACAGTCCGGCTCATAGGAAACTTCCGTATACGTCTGTCTGCTCTTTGTGGTTGCCATATAAATTTTCGCGCCCGGATTCTTCTCCAGGAACTCCTCGTAGTTTACATAAGTCGTCACGTCCAGGTCGGACCAGTAATCCATTCCCGCGCGCTTGATCGCTTTTTCATTCAGCCGGAATCCAAGCGGCTCGATCAGATGCAGTCTGGTTCCCGTGGCAACACAGGTTCTTCCGATATTCCCGGTGTTGGACGGAATCTCAGGCTCATAAAGTACAATATTAAGCTTTGCCATTTTACTTTTCCTGCTCCCTCAACTTAATCACAAAATTTTCGATGCGGTCAAGCGCCGTCTTTAAGCTGTCAAGCGAATACGCATAGGAGATCCGGAGAAATCCCTCGCCGCAGGCACCAAACGCGGTACCCGGTACGACCGCCACCTTCTGGTCTTTTAACAGGGCATTGGCAAATTCATCCGATGTCATGCCAAATTCCCGGATACACGGAAATGTATAGAACGCGCCGTGCGGCTCAAAACACGGAAGTCCCATCTCCTCAAAACGGTGCAGTACATATCTTCTTCTGCCGTCGTACTGCTCACGCATCATCGCCACATCTTCATCCCCGTTTTTTAAGGCATCGACTGCCGCATACTGGCTCGTCGTCGGTGCGCACATGATTGCAAACTGATGGATCTTTAACATCTGATCCAGGATCAGTCTCGGACCACACGCGTAACCAAGCCGCCATCCGGTCATTGCATGGGATTTGGAAAAGCCGTTGATCGTGATCGTCCGCTCCTTCATGCCCGGCAGAGACGCGATCGATACATGGGATTCCTCTCCGTAAGTCAGCTCGGAATAGATCTCATCACTGAGCACGAACAGGTCATGCTGTTCTACAACCTCTGCGATTGCCTCAAGATCCTCTCTTCGCATAACCGCGCCGGTCGGATTGTTCGGGAACGGAAGCACCAAAAGCTTCGTCTTTGGCGTGATCGCAGCTTCAAGTTCCTCTCTCGTCAGGCGGAATTCATTCTCCGCCTTTAACTCAATGATGACCGGTTTGCCGTTCGCCAGAACCGCGCACGGTAGATAGGAGACATAACTTGGCTGCGGGATCAGCACCTCGTCCCCCGGATCTAACATGGCGCGCATCGCGATATCGATTGCCTCACTGCCGCCTACCGTCACAATGATCTCATGATTATAGTCATATTCCAGGTCGTACTTGCGGTACAGATATCTGGAAATCTCCACTTTCAGTTCTTTTAACCCGGCATTGGATGTATAAAAGGTACGTCCCTTTTCCAGAGAATAGATTCCCTCATCCCGGATATGCCACGGTGTATCAAAATCCGGTTCACCCACACCAAGTGAGATCGCGTCTTTCATTTCGCTGACCACATCAAAAAACTTGCGGATACCGGATGGTTCGATTCCTACGATTGTTTCCGACAAAGGATTTCTCATGGTGTCATCAACTCCCTTTCATCCTTTTTCTGCTCTGCCATCACGGTTCCATGATCCTTGTATTTCTTTAAGATGAAATTCGTTTTTGTGCTGAGTACCGATTCGAGCGGAGAAAGCTTATCTGACACAAACTGGGATACCTCACGCAGTGTCCTTCCCTCGATCGTCACCATAAAATCAAAACTTCCGGAGATCAGATAAACCGAATTTACCTCCGGGTAATTGTAAATGCGCTCTGCCACTTTATCAAAGCCCATGCCGCGCTGCGGGGTCACACGCACTTCGATCAGTGCCGTCACTTTCTCGATCCCGGTCTTATCCCAGTCGATCAAGGTGTGATAACCACAGATGATATTTTCCGCCTCCATGGCTTCGAGTTCGTTCGCAACCGTCACTTCATCCACGCCAAGAACGATGGCGAGTTCCTTAAGATCGATCCTGCTGTTTTTCTCTATAAATGTTAAGATTTTTTCGCGCATTCCTTCCATATTTTCATCCTCCAAAATCTGTCTTTTCTATATAATCTTTTCTATATAATATATGATACCACGCTTTAGCAGATCACCCGGTAAAGCTCATCCGGTTTGGGCGGCTCTAAAAACCGTCTTTCCTCCTCGTTTCGCAGTACACGGTCATTTCCTGCCATTGCTTTTCCGATCACTGCCGCAGGGATCCCTGCCTTTTCCAGTTCATGCACCAGCTGATTTCCATCCTCCGCTGCCATGAGCATACTCCCGCCGGAGATCAGCTCATAGGGATTGAGCCCGAAAAATTCACAGATCTCAATCGTCTCCTGCCGCACCGGAATCTTTTTTAAGTCGATTTCAAGTCCGACGCCAGATGCCTCCGCCATTTCCCAGAGCGCTCCGAAAATACCGCCCTCTGTGATGTCATGCATTGCACTAACGCCAGACCTTGCGGCGACTGCGGCCTCCGAAAGCACGGAGATATATGCATCCAGATCCTTTGACCGGTCGATAAAGGTCGTAGCGTAGCGGCCGAGCAGTTCCCTCTCCCGCTCTTTCGCGAGGATCACGGTTCCTTCTATGCCGATCCATTTTGATACCACGATATCCATCCCCGGTCTTGCTCCGCCCGTCTTTATCATCGCATCCTTTTTTACTTTTCCGACACCGGATACGGAGATCACCGGGCGGTTCACTGCCGCAGACACTTCCGTATGTCCCCCGAGAATCTGCATGTGAAATTTTTCACATGTGGCTTCCGCGTCACGCATGATCTCTTTTAAGAGGGCTTCCTCACTCTCTTCCGGCAAAAGGATCGTGAGCATTACGCCGACCGGCTCTGCCCCGCTGCTTGCGAGATCATTCGCCGTCGTAATGACCGCAAGGCTTCCCATCTCTTTTCCGGTTCCGGTGATCGGGTCTGTTGACATCACAAACACCTCATCGGCTTCGAGCGTAAGTGCCGCGCAGTCTTCGCCTACGCCGGCTCCTAGAAGCACCTCATCACGCCTGTTGTGCAGTTGTCTTAATACGGAGCGTTTCAACACGCTCTCCGGTATCTTTCCTGTCTTCATGTTCTCACTTTTATCTCTTTTTTAGACTTTTACATATTTTGTATCATCATATCATTTTGGCAATTATAACGCAAGGCTGTCTCACAAAAATGAGACAGCCTTCTTGCTTTTTTATTCTTATTGTGCCACTGCCGCGTCTGTCGCTGCTGCTGCATCCGTGGCTGCCGCCGCGTCCGCCGCCGGTGTGGTCTCTGCAGGTGCCGCCGCATCCGCTGCCGGTGCCTGGTCTGCCGCCGGCTGTTCTGCTGCCTGATCCGGTGTTGTTCCGAATCCTGCGTACTGCGCCGCCGCCGCACGGACGGTTGCCTCATCCTGTGTTGCGATCGCCGCGTTGATCGCTGCGCATGCATTCGGATCGTTTCCGACATTTCCGACTGCGATCACCTTCGGGGTGGATGCGTATTTGCTGGTGTTTACCACTTCCCTGCTCTGCTCCACGCCGTCCACAGTCACGATCTTCCACAGCTGTGCGGACTGTCCGACATGCGGTGACTGTGTTGTCGCCACATAACCGATCGGTGCCGCCGCCGCTACGATCTGTACCGGAGGTGTATCCTGGCTTACCGTTTCTGACTGATATTCCACCTTGCGGTTCTGCGGTCTTGTTTCCTCGCCATACACCGTAAAATAGAGATCCGATCCGTTCGTATAACCCTCAAGATAGATCGGTGCCTCTGAGGAGTTTTTAAACTTCAGATCCTTGTAGGTTCCCGCGATCGCCGCGTCTCTGCTCGGATCTACATAATGTACCATCATCGAATGGTTGGAGCGCTGTGTCACGTCAAGCTCGGAATAGAGCACCGCATTGTACAGTGTTGTAGAGACCTGACACACGCCGCCGCCGTAAGACTGTACGGTCGTACCGTTCTCATATGCGCCCGCCAGTTCGTATCCGTTTTCCGCATCAAGCGGTGCGATCGCCGCGTATACGGAAAACTCTTCGCCCGGATACAGCACGGTTCCATCGATCTTGCTCACCGCGTTTTTGATGTTTGTGATACGGGATGCGGAAGAATCACTGAAATTCGTGTGGTAGGTTCCAAGAACATCCTTTACCTTCGCGAGGGACTCCTTGTTGCCTTCCGGCTCAACGACATCCGCAACTAAAGCGATCGTGGCGTCCGCACCATCCCATCCGGAATTAAAGTATTCACGGATCTCCTTCACGGAATCGTCCACATTCACTGAGATTCCCTGTTTGCCATCGGTGTACACAAAATCACCGTTTTCTCTGGTAAGGCTCGCGTTGACCGCTTTCTGGTCAAGCTTCGATGCCTGCTCATTCAGCACCTCTGTTACCTTCTGCGTGTCCACCGTATATACGATATCATAGACCTTGTTCTGATTCTCCAGATCTTTTTTATCTTTATAGCGCTTGATCAGATTGCCTGATTTTCCAATCCCGACTGCCTCATCCACAACCTGTGTGTTTCCCCAGGTCAGCCCGAGATCGCTCGTCTTTACCGTCACACTGTTCTCGCCTGCGGTAAGCACGACATCGCCATCCTTGTTTTCCTTCACATAATCTTCCACAGTCTCTTTTGCTTCCGCAGAAGTCATTCCGCCGACTGCCACTTCCCCGATGTAAACATTGTCCGGGATCACGTCATTTGTTTTTTCTTTTGCCGCCGTAAAGTCTGTGTTCCAGACAAACACAAGCGCCATAACAAGCGCCGCCGCCAAAAGAATACCAGCTGATCTCTTTTTTTTCATAATTTTCCTCTTTCATCTATAAACTGCTCTTGCTTCTTTTTACATTGTACAGTTGCTATTTTAACATAACTGCTTCGTTTTTCAATGCACATAACCACAAATATATTTGACAGAAACCCGCGTTTTTGTGTATATTATGAACATGAAGGAATTCCTTCTATACGATAACGGTTATGACCAGAGAAAGCAGCATGGAAGCGCATAAGATCAGTACGATCGCTGCCGCGAAAATCCGTTTTTTCTTTGAGTTGCGAAAATTCATCATATGGAATCACCTCGTTTCCGTTTTTTACTGTTATCCTATTATTTCTGAAAAAGAAGGTCTGATATTATGTTATTTCTATGTTTCGGAATGTTCCTCATTATCTTGTCTGTTCTCGCTTTTTTCCGTAACCGGTCTGTCCGCAGATCCGAAGACGCGACGGAAGCGTTCTGGTCAAGAGAATATGAGTCCAACCACATCCGCAAAAAAGATATTTCTGATCTGTCTTATATTGAGATCCCGCTCGATGCACTCCCGCTTCATGTTTGTTCTTCCGAACGATGCATAAGCCTCGAGTCCCAGCTTACCGCACTTGCCGGTAAAAAGATCGTAAACCTGAGCAATCTGTCCAACACGGACTTAAAGCTTACCTACGGCACTGCGAATCTCACGGTCCTCTCCGAGTACGATCAGAATTTTACCCAGCTGTCCAACCTGTTGTACAGCTACGGAAAAGAACTCGAAGACAACGGTTTTCACAGGGAAGCCATTCAGGTTCTCGAATACGGCATTTCGATCCACTGTGACGCGAGCCGCCTGTTTGTGTTTCTCGCATCCTTATACCAGAAAGATCACGCAACGGACAAGATCCGTTCCCTGATCGAAGAAGCCTCCGCTTTAAGTCCTCTTTTAAGAGACGCAACGGTAAAACAGTTAGAAGATCTCTTAAATGGAGCAGACACTTCTTAATGTATTTTTCCATACTGGGCGAGTATCCGGTCGGTAAGACGGGATGCCTCGCTTCTTGTCAGTGTATCAAAATCCAGATCAATGCTTATTTTATGATAATCGAACAATTCTTTCAAGTGTGTTTTCTGCACCGGTGTCGCCGGAGTCTGGCGTTTCGCCTTGTAGACCAGCGGCTTTGGCTCAAACGCCCTTTCATGCTCCGCGCCATACGCACCGATCAGCCGCTCTAACACCTCTTTGGTCGCAAGCGCGTCAAAGAGCGCCCGGTGTCCGTTCGTCCGGTCAATCCCATAATATCCGCACAGATATTCCAGGGACCGGTGTTCAAGCTCCGGCAGAAACTTCCGCGCGAGTTTTAACGTATCCACCGCCTGCCTCTCAAAAGACAGTTTTTCGTTGATCGCGACCTGTTTTAAGAAGCTGTAGTCAAAGATCACATTATGTCCCACAAAAATATCATCCGCACAGAACGCGATAAAATCCGGAAGGATCTCGCTGATCCGCGGTGCGTCCTTTACCATCTCATCATTGATCCCGGTCAGCTCCCGCACTTTCTCCGGAATACCGACCCCCGGATTTACAAACGTCTCATACTGCGCAGTCACTTCCCCGTGTTCCACTCTTGCGGCTCCGATCTCTAAGATCCTGTCCCTGCGTGGATTTAACCCGGTCATTTCCAGATCCACCACCACATAACGTTCGAGCATGTTACGCCTCCTCCTTTTTTGGATCCACCGGATGAATCTCCGCCTGATGGTTTAATGCGTCACGCTTCTCGTAATCAAACAGCAGATAGCAGGGCTCTTTTTGTCTCTCCGGAAGTTCTTTTACCGTCTCTTCCTCCGGCATGATATAGTAAAATCTTTCCAGATGCTGCAGTTTTCCCTTTTTGCAGAATCTGTGCGCAAGCTCTTTGTATTCTGTCCGGTCTTCCGCAAACGCCGGACGGCTCTTTGCGTTCTCCCTGCTGTAAATATCATAGACCGCCGCCTCTTTTAGGACATCCAGATGTTCCCCGTCGATCTCCTCCGCAAACGCGAGCAAAATCTCCAGCCGCCGGATCCTTGAATGGCTCATGGAAAAATATCCGTGTTTTTCATAGTACGTTCCTAGCGCCGCAAACATGGCAAACGCGCTCTCAAACCGCGTTTCCAACAGCCGTATGCTCATCGGATACTGTCTGCTGTTGTAATAAACCTCAAGCATTTCCTCCACCTGTTTGATCTTTAAGACCGCGTCATAGTCAAGCCATGCCGTCTTTAAGACCTCATACGGCGGACGGCTGCCATAGACGATCCCATACTCCTTCGCGTGTTCAAACAGAAACGATCCCTTTAAGACTTTTAAGAATCCAAGCTGTAACTGTTCCGGCTTTAAAGCGTAGATCTCATCAAACGACTTCTGAAACGTCTCATAGTCCTCGTAAGGCAGTCCGGCGATCAGATCCAGATGCTGGTGTACGTTTTTATTCTTTTTGATCTCCCGGACGACCTGCTTTACGCGCGTAAGATCCATTTTCCGGTGTATCTCCGTGATCGTCTCCGGATGGGTCGTCTGTACCCCGATCTCAAGCTGTATGAGCCCCGGTCTTAACCCGGAGATAAATGCGATCTCCTCGTCCGTCAGAAGATCCGCCGCGATCTCAAAATGGAAATTTGTGATCCCACGGTCATGTTCCCGGATAAATTTCCAGATCTCCATCGCGTGCTTATGATCACAGTTAAACGTGCGGTCCACGAATTTGACCTGCGGCACTTCCTTTTCGATAAAAAAGGCAAGTTCCCGTTTTACCAGTTCAATATCCCGGAAGCGCAGTTTCTTTTCAATCGATGACAGACAGTAACTGCACCGGAACGGACAGCCGCGGCTCGACTCATAATAGATGATACGGTTTTTAAAGTCTTCCATATTTTCATAGCAAAACGGGATCGTACTCATGTCGATCGGCTCTCTTTCCCCTGTAAAAACCATATGCCCGTCCTCATCTAAAAATGCAAGCCCTTTTATCGTTTCCGGTCTTTCTTCCGCTTTGATCCCGTCCCGGCGCTCTTCGTTTACATAATATTCGCACAGTTCCGAAAAGCTCTGCTCACCCTCACCGACCATAACGCCTGTCACAAACGGATGCTCTCTTAAAAACGCCTCTGTTTCATAGGAAACCTCCGGGCCGCCCATCCAGATCGGCACCTCCGGGCACAGCTTGTGAAACTCCTCCGCAACCGAAAGCACCAGATCGAGATTCCAGATGTAGCAGGAAAAACATAAGATGTCCGGTCTGCTCTTATAGATCCCGCTCAAAATATATTCCTGTCTGTGATTGATCGTGTATTCCGCAAGCTCGATCTGGCTTCGGTATTCTTTCGCGTAAGCCCGCAGACTGTACACGGCAAGATTGGAATGGATATATTTCGCGTTTACCGCTGTCAGCAATAATTTCATGTCTGTTCCTCTTTTCTTGTTAAAAATCCATATTGCGCAGATAATATGCCTCAAACTCCGGCTCCCCCGCCAGATTGAGCACCCGGATCTTATGCGCCAGTTCTTTAAATCGGATCTCCGTCTGTTCGATTCCGTGCTCCCCACACGCCTTCGCGAACTCATACGCGCCGCGCAATGCCGTATTCCCCGCCGCCTTTGTCTTTTTCTCAAGTCCTTTGGGGATCAGCCCGAGCAGTGCCGCCTTGTGTACATTCAGTTTACAGCCAAATCCGCCCGCAAGCCATACGGTCTGAACCTCCGCTTCACTCACACCGGATTTTTTAAGCAGCAGATCTACCCCGCTTCGGATCGCCGACTTCGCCAGCTGAAGCTGCCGCATATCCTCCTGGGTAAAGCAGATCCTGCTTCCATCCGCGCGCGTGGCAACCTGATACGATGCGGCGCCATCCAAAAACGTGCCATGCCGGTCGATCTTTCCACTGCGGTACAGTTCCGATGCGAGATCGAGTATCCCGCTTCCGCAGATCCCGACCGGCGGCTTATTGCCAATCGTGCGGATCACCGGTCGTCCGGCAAGCAGGTTCACCTGCTGGATCGCCCCCTCGATTCCGGGCACTCCGTCTGTCATATTGGCTCCCTCAAACGCAGGGCCGGCGGAAGTCGCTGTGGCAAGGATCTCCCCACCGGTTTCAATCGCCATCTCCCCGTTTGTCCCGATGTCCAAAAAGAGGGTGACACCTTCCTGCTGATCCATGGATACCGCATAGAGTCCCGCCACGATATCCGCGCCCACGAATGCGGAAGCTCCCGGCAGCACCACAACTTCCGTTTCTTCCAGCGATCCACTCCCCGGAAAGATCCCGCTTTTTTTCTGCCTTGTCAGTTCGAGCGAGAATGGACGGAACGGTGCCTCGCCAAGCCCGCTCAACGGATAGCCGCAGAGCAGATGCTCCATCACTGTATTTCCGGCGACCACCATCTGCGGGAAACGGATCTTTTGAAAGACCCCGGCACTTCCCTGCGGTGTCCGCATCTTTTCCGTCACAAATTCCTGACACATCGCCTCGATATCCGCCCAAACTGCCGCCTGCATATCCACGCCGTGTCCTTCTTCCGCCGCCCGGATCCGGCTTACCACATCACTGCCGTATCGGCGCTCACTGTTTTCCCTTGTAAGCACCTGCTCGATCTCAAGATCACTTTCCCGCATAAATGCCGCCGCAAGTGTCGTGGTTCCGATATCAACGATCACGGTATATTCTGTTTCTTCCGTCTGCCGGTTCTCATCCGCCACACTTTTTCTTTTCAGGTCTTCTCCCTCGATCTGCATTTTTGGTCTTGTTTCATCCGGCAGATACATCCCGGACGCCAGCCGCACGCAGAGATCCTCTGTCACCTTATGGCAGCACGCCAGCCGCTTTCCGGCATCAAGCGCCGTTCTTCCCAGCCGTGCGTCCTCCGCACACGCCTCCGGCACCGGATGCTCAAAATATACGGCGCACTTTTTGCAGGTTCCGTTGCCACAACAGTTTCCCATCACAACGCCAAGCGTTCTCATGCCGGAAAGAACTGTTTCTCCTGCCTGCACCAAAACCGTCTTCTGTTTCATCCTGTCCTCTGAGAGCACCGTGATCTGTGGCATCCGTCCGCTTCCTTTCCGCTTTCTTCTCATTTCAAGTGTTCCTATTATATCATGGTTTCCCCTGTTTTTTCTTAAAATCGTATGAATTTATTCTAAAAAAAGGGATGAAAACCTTTCCACAGGCTTTCATCCCTTTTTCCTTTCAAAACGTTAATGGACAATATAGCGTATCACCACGTCGATCCCGCCGATGATCAGCAGAACCCCGCCGATACTGTACGCCTTTGTCTTTTGTTCAAATCCGAAGCGATATCCGGTATACATACCAAACACAACCATGAGAACGGTGAGACATACCACCATGATCAGCACGATCGTCACATTGGTACCGAGAAATCCAAACGCCACTCCGACTAAAAGTGTACACACGCTGGAAGCACCGACACATTTTAAGATCCTTCCAAGGCTCAGTCCATTTTCCTCTCTGCGTTCCACGATACTCTTGTTCTTCCATGCTTTTAAGATCATGCGCACTCCGAGTACGATAAATATGATCGCCACGATCACACGGACGGTTAAGATCTGTTTGTCCTTGATATCATACCGAAGAGACGCTCCGCCCACCAGATCTCCAAGATACAGAGCGATGGTCTGCAGCAGGGCAACCAGAAGGCTCCCCGCCGCAAGACGCTTTTTATTGATCTCTGCCAACAGCGCTCCCTCGCAGGTAACGATCCCGAATATATCCAATGAGATACCAAGTGTGATCAGTAATGTTTCAATCCAATTCATAACGTTCCTCCTGCATTTCCGGTAATCTCATTTTTCCGCTCCTAATTATACTCTCATTTCTTGTCTGCGTCATCTGCTTTTACGGAATCTGTCTTAATAATGAATTTTACGCTTCCGTTGGTTCCGTCTTTGACCTGTGAGAAGATCTCATAATTATTTCCGGCATCGATCACCGCGTCCAGACGATCTAAGAGTTTCTTCACATCGCCATTATAAGCATCCGCGATCTTTTTAATTCCTTCAGAATCAAACTCTTCCATTCCGTCCGCAAGTTCTTTTGCTCCGTCCTTTAAGTCAGATGCTCCGGTTTTTAAGTCTGTGTTGTTGGCAACCAGTGTCTTTGCTCCGCTCTGAAGCTGGTTGACACCATCGAGAAGCTGTCCTGCTCCGCTGTTTAACTGACCTACACCGGCATTGACCTGATTTGCTCCATCGTTGACCTGGCTCGCTCCACTGCTTAACTGTCCTGCTCCGGCATTTACCTGGTTCGCTCCATCGTTGACCTGGCTCGCTCCGCTGTTTAACTGGTTTGCTCCGTCATTGACCTGGCTTGCTCCGCTTACGAGAGAGGAAGCTCCGCTGTCAAGCTGCTGCAATCCGCTGTCGAGACTGCTCACACCGTTTGCAAGTGCTGTGATATTGTCTACGGTAAGTCCGCCGCCTGCAAGCTGTGCGGATATTTCATTGAGTGCGGCTGCCGCGCCCTGTGCTCCGGCATCTGTGCCAAGCTGCTGTACTGCTGCCATGACTGCGGAAGAATCCACACCCTGTGCCGCCGCCTGTGCCGCTGCCATTGCTGCCGCTGTCGGATCCTGACCGGTCTGGATCGCCTGTGCGGTTGCGGTAGCTGATGCTGTTGCGACTGCTGTTGTGACATTGGTCGTGTAATCAGTCAGTGCCTGCTGAAGTGCCTGCTTGTCCGCATCCACATTTGCGCCCTGTGCTGCGTAGCTCTGTGCGCTGGATGAGATTCCGTTGATCAACAGCGGTACGCCGGTTGCCAGTGCCTGTACATTGGCATTTAAGGTATCCGCGCCCTGTCTCGCATTGCTGATCCCGCTTGCGATCTGCTGTGTTCCGGTCAGCAGGTTCTGTGTTCCACTTGCAAGATTCTGTGCTCCGCTCGCAAGGCTCTGTGTTCCGCTTGCAAGGCTCTGTGCTCCGTTCGCAAGATTCTGTGCTCCGCTCGCAAGGCTCTGTGTTCCGCTTGCAAGGCTCTGCGTTCCGCTTGCAAGTGTGCCAACGCCGGAGGTCAGTGCCGGTGCGGAATCCGCAAGTGTTCCGATTCCGTCTGCCAGTGTCTGTGTTCCGTCGGTGTACTGCTCGATCGCATCCGCAAGTGTCTTTGCTCCGTCGGAAAGTTCACCGGAACCGTCCACCAACTGGGAAGAAGAATCGGTCAGTGTATTGATCGCGTCATCCAGATCGCTAAGATCAATGCTGTCTGTTCCTGCAGTCTGTAATCCGTTTACAACCGCAGACATGGTCATTTCCAGTGAGAAGTCTTCCACATCCGCTGTCACTTCGATGTAATCCGGGATATCCACATCTCCGTCAAAATCATCGCTGTCCACATCCAGGCTTTCTTTTAATCCCGGCATCGCGATACCGACTACCGCGTTGTTTTTTCCGTCAGAGATCAGTTTTCCGTTGGTAACCTGAACATTTTTAAAGCTGTCATTTAATACCATCCCGGTCACAACCGTAAACGGAACATAGACATCTTCTTCTTTTCCGTCGATCGTTGCTGTCGTTTTTTCATTGTTGGTATAGTCAAAACGGATCGTCACCTTTCCGCTCTTTCCTGCGATCTCGTCCGGCTTCATCTCTTTTCCGTCAAGATAGTAGGTGATCTTTTCGGAAACCGGTGCCTGCTTTGTTGTTGTTCCCTGATAGAAGATATCATTTCCGTCTGCCTGCCAGGTCAGGTCATTTCCGTTTTTGGTAAAGGATTCATCGCCCTTTACATTTTCGATATCCTGAAGATCTGAGGTATCCTCAAGTGTGGCAGAACCGTCTGTATTCTTTAACCAGTCACTTACGATCGTCTTGTTCACGGTACCGTCCGCATCGGAGATAAGGTATACGGTCTCCTCTTTTCCAACGTCTTTGGACGCGCCGGATTTTAAGTCATTGATGATGTTTCCGATGCTGTCATCCACATCACTGTCCGCGGTTTCTTCCGTTGCTTCCTCGGTGGATTCTTCCACGGTCTCACCCGCCGGTACTTTTGCTGCGCTTACACGGTAAGTTCCGTATCCGCCGCCGAGCACTGCGATGCAAAGCACACCCGCGATCACGCGCATTACATATTTATTTTTAAATCTTGATTTCAGCTCTGAAAATTTCATTCTGTTTCCTCCTCTTTTCTATTTCTTTACCGTAAATCCCATACTTGTTTTTATGATCACCCGGTCAAATACCATAAACATTGCCGGCAGAATAAACGCTACTACAAAGAAGCTGATGATCGCTCCACGCGCAAGCAGAATACAAAGGGAACTGATCATGTCAATACTTGAGTAAACACCTACACCGAATGTCGCCGCGAAGAAGCTGAGCGCGCTGACAAATACGGATGGCAGACAACTGTGCATTGCCGTCTCGATTGCTTCCTGTTTTCCTGCGCCGCTGTTTCTCGCTCTCTTATATTTGTTGGTCGTTAAGATCGCGTAATCCACGGTCGCGCCAAGCTGAATGGTTCCGATTACGATAGAAGCGATAAACGGAAGAACCGATCCGGTGTAATGCGGGATACCCATGTTGATGAAGATACCAAACTCGATGACCGCAACCAGGATAACCGGGATCGATATGGATTTTAAGGAGATCGCGATGATCAGAAATACCAGGATGATCGATACCGCGCTTACGGTCTTAAAGTCCTTGTCGGTGATCGTGATCAGGTCTTCGGTACACGGCGCCTCACCGATCAGCATTGCGGTCGGGTCATAACGCTTGATGATCTCCTTGATCGCGTCACACTGCGCATTTACTTCATCGGATGCTGTCTTGTATTCGGACATTACATAGATCATCTGGAGTTTGCCGTTATCCAGCATATCCTTGACATCCGCCGGAAGCATTTCCTGTGGAACCGCAGGTCCTAAAATCGCGTCTTTTCCAAGTGCCACAGCCACACCGTCAAGATCATTGATCTCGTCGATCATATTGGAAGCGTCCTTGTGGGACAGATCACTGCTTGCCAGTATGATGTGTGTCGCGCCCATGTTAAAGTCTTCTTCCAGCTTGTTGTTCGCCTGCACACTCTCAAGATCCGCCGGAAGCGTTCCTGCAAGATCGTAGTAAACATTGGTGTTGCGGTATCCGTAAACCGCCGGGATCAGAATGACCACAAACAGTACCAGAAAGATCGGGAATTTTCTGGTCGCAAACGTACCCATTTTATCAAATTTCGGGATCAGCGCTCTGTGTCTCGTCTTCTCAAGCGCTCCGTCAAAGGTAAGGATCATAGCCGGAAGCACGGTTACACAGCAAAGCACACCGAGCACAACACCTTTTGCCATAACGATTCCAAGGTCAAGTCCGAGCGTAAATGTCATAAAGCACATTGCGACGAAACCTGCCACTGTCGTAACGGAACTTGCGACTACGGAGCTGACCGTGTTGGAGATCGCATGCGCCATGGCACGTTTCTTATCTCCCGGGAACCGCTCCTGATTCTCCTGATAGCTGTGCCATAAGAAGATCGAATAATCCATGGTAACTGCCAGCTGCAATACCGCCGCCAGCGCCTGTGTGATAAAGGAGATCTCACCCGAGACAAAGTTGGTACCCAGGTTATAGATGATCGCCATTCCGATACTCAATAAGAAAAATACCGGAACCAGAAAAGAATCCATCGTCAGCGCGAGCACCACTGCGGAAAGTCCCGCCGCTAAGATTACATAGGCGATCGCCTCGCTGTTACAGATCTTTTTGATATCCGTGACTACTGCGGACATACCGCTCATAAAGCACTGCTGCTTTGTCAGCGTTCTGAGCTGCTCGATCGCGTCTAATGTCTCATCCGCCGACATGGAAGTGTCAAACGTCACGATCATCAGCGTCGCGTTCTTATCCTCATTGTTAAAAGCATCTTTGATTTCACTTGGGAGCACATCCATCGGAATTGAGATATCCGCAAGCGTGTCATACCAGATCACGTCCTTGACATGTTCCACGCCCTTGATCTCATTTTCCAGATCCACTACCTGCTTTTCACTCATATCCTCCACAACACACAGTGAAAAAGCTCCTGTTCCAAAATCTTCAAGCAGGATATCCTGCCCTTTCATCGTATCGATATCTCCCGGCAGGTACGAAAGGATGTCATAATTGATCCTTGTATTGATGTACGAAATGCCGGCAGGTATCAACAGCAGAAAACTTAAAATCAGAATCGGGATTCTAAATTTTACAACTGTCTTTCCAAACTTAATCATTCCTTCACCTTCTCTTTCTTTTTTCTCTCCTTGCGTCTCCCTGTACCGACGCACTCTGTCCATTATAATAAAAAAAAAGATCGAATACGAGAATATTCAATCTTTCCTATGTGTATCATGCCGTTATACACTTCGTATGTTATGTCTTACAAAATATACACATACCACATTTTGTATATCTATTTTTTCTTCATCTCACCGATCACATCTTCCAGAGAATGCTTCATGATATAATCATAAATCTCCGCCAGTTTCTTTGGTTCCACTGCCATCCCGCCCTGTATCCAGGTAAGGATCACAAAACACAGTGACTGCGCATAATATTCCGCGACCAGTTCCGGTGTCAGCCAGGAATATTTGATCGGTTCCACCGCGCCTTCCTCCGAAAAGATCTGGAGCAGTGCTTTCTTGGCGCATCCCTTTATGATGACTTCAAAAGAGTTCTGCCCTTCCAGTCTGCTAAACTTGGAATAGAAGGTTTTTTCGCGCTCGATGGATGTAAACAAAAAGATCCACGCCTGATCCAGCATTCGGTTTTTTATAAGCGGTATCATCGGCTTTAACAGATCTTCCATGATGATCCATTCCAGCAGTTCGTATTTATCCTGAAAATGATTATAAAAAGTCGGCCGGATCACACCTGCCCTGTCTGTGATCTCCTTGATCGTGATCTTCTCGATCGGATGTTTTTCCGCCAGTTCCTTTAATGCTTCTGCCAGCAGAGTATCCACTGCACTCTTTGCCTGACCTGTCATAACTACCTCTTTCTATACCGCCAGCCTCAAAATTGTAATGTGTCTTGCATCTATATCGGATAAGAGGTCGATCTCCTCCCCGCTTTCCATGACCCTGATCTTAGGGCGCAGCAGAAAATCGTGATAATTTTTGACTACGACCGCATGTCTGCCGTCAGAAAGTTCTACTTCGCATCCCACCGGATAAACTGCCACCCATTTTAAGAATATGTCCACGATAGCCGGATCAAATTCTGATTCATTCATCGCCATGATATATTCCACGGCATCCGACGGTGACAGCGCGTCATGGTACGGCCGCTTGGAAGTCATCGCATCGTATACGTCCGCGACTTTTATGATACGCGCGTAGATCGAAATGTTCTCTCCCGACCTGCGGAGCGGATAGCCCTCTCCGTTATACCACTCATGATGTCCGAGTACACCTTCGCAGACATCCGGGTCAAAATCGTAATTTCGTTTTAAAAATTCATAACCAAGCTTCGGATGCTGAAGCACCATCCGCTTTTCTTCCTCTGTCAGCGGACGTCTCGCGTTTAAGACATCTGCCTTGACAAATTTCTTTCCTATATCATGGAGCAGAGCTCCCGTTGTAAGCACTTTTAATTCGTATTCACTCAGCCCGTAACGCACACCGAGCACTGCTGCGAGTGTCGCGACATTTACGGAATGAAAATAGGTATAATCATCGTAATTTTTGAGATCCATCATGTTATACATGACATCCCCGTCACTTAAAATATCACGGATGACATTCATGATCGTTTCCCGGATCTGCTCTTCCTCATCCTCCGGCGCGTGTTCTTCTTTTAAGAACAGATCATGCACCAGGTTTAAGACCTGACTTTTTACCTCCGGACTCAAAACTTCTTCGATCTCGATTCCGGCAGTAAACTCATCATCAATATAGACGCCCGGAAAACCATAGCGATCCAGTGCCTCAATATGTTCCGGCGCCAGGATCAGATGTCTTGCAAGTAACATCCTGCCTTCACCATCGTATATATCATGCCCCAGAGCCATCCCCGGATTCAGTTTCACGATTGGAATATATCGCATATGCATACCCCTTTTTTTATACTATTTCTACTTTATTCTATAATAAAATTCATAATTTTACAATCTTTTTTCCATTTTTGCCGGGAAAGACACAGAAAAAACCCCGGGGATTTCTCTCCGGGGCTTTTTCTGTTGATGTATATACTACTAAGGGGATTAGATATTACTAACCTAATCGAATTAGATTAGTATCATATTATACTTCGAAGATCAGATCTCCGTAAGATGGCATTGGCCACATATCCTTATCAACGATCATTTCCAGTTTGTCAACCGGTGCTCTTAACGCATCCATGTCAGCTTTTACTACATCTCTGTAGAAGACTGCCTGGTCTCTGCCTTCTTCCATAGCTCCACCCTTTGCGGTATCTGCTTCCAGTTTGGTGAGAGCAGCTTTGGTTTCAGCAAGAAGTGTGGATACCTCTTTTAACAGTCCGGTCTGTACGCTGATATCAGCATCGCATACGGATTTTACCGCAGCTGCGGACTCCGCAAGCTCTGTTGTATATTTGATGATCGCCGGAACGATCTGTTTTCCTGCGATATCGATCATTGCTTTTGCTTCGATGTTGATCTCTTTTGCGTAGGTCTCATATTCGATCTCTACACGGGATTCCAGCTCGGTTCTTGTGAATACACCGAATTTTTCGAATAAAGCAACGGATTTATCGGTTGCAAGTGCCGGGATCGCATCTACCATGGACTTGATGTTCGGAAGACCACGTTTTTCTGCTTCCGCAACCCACTCGTCAGAATAGCCGTTTCCGTTGAATACGATTCTCTGATGTTCGGTAGCGTATTTCTTGATCAGATCATGCACTGCAAGATCAAAGTCATCTGCTTTTTCCAGAATGTCGCATGCTTCTGAGAATGCTTCCGCAACGATCGTATTTAATACGATGTTCGGCTGTGCGATGGAATCCTGGGAACCAACCATACGGAATTCGAATTTGTTTCCGGTAAACGCGAACGGTGAAGTTCTGTTACGGTCGGTAGCGTCTTTCATGAAGTCAGGCAGTGTCTTAACACCTGTCTCTAATTTTGTACCAGCTAAGCTATGTGTTGCCTCACCTGTACTGATCAGCTGGGTTAATACGTCCTGAAGCTGCTCGCCAAGGTATACGGAAAGGATTGCTGGCGGTGCCTCGTTTGCTCCCAGTCTGTGATCGTTTCCGACATCGGCTGCGGATTCACGCAGTAAGTCTGCATGGGTATCTACTGCTTTTAAGATACAGGTAAGTACCAGTAAGAACTGGATATTTTCATGCGGTGTGGTACCCGGCTCTAACAGGTTGATGCCATCATCTGTGGTGATCGACCAGTTGTTGTGTTTACCGGAACCATTGACACCTGCGAATGGTTTCTCATGAAGCAGGCACTGTAAGCCGTGGCGTCCTGCTACTTTCTTTAAGGTTTCCATAACCAGCTGGTTGTGGTCTACCGCAACGTTTGCCTCTGCGTAGATCGGCGCCAGCTCGTGCTGTGCCGGAGCGACTTCGTTGTGCTGTGTCTTTGCGGAAACGCCAAGTTTCCAGAGTTCTTTGTTTACATCCTTCATGTAAGCAGCGATTCTTTCACGGATCGCTCCGAAGTAATGATCGTCCATTTCCTGTCCCTTCGGAGGCATTGCACCAAACAGGGTACGTCCGGTAAAGATCAGATCTTTTCTCTGTAAATATTTTTCTCTGTCAACGATAAAGTATTCCTGTTCCGGTCCTACGGAAGGAGTTACTTTTTTGGATGTTGTATTTCCGAATAATTTCAACAGACGAAGTGCCTGTTCATTGATTGCTTCCATGGAACGAAGAAGCGGTGTCTTCTGATCCAGAGCCTCTCCTGTGTAGGAGCAGAAAGCAGTCGGGATGCAGAGTGTTGCGCCTGCCGCATCCTGTCTTACGAATGCCGGTGAGGTGCAGTCCCATGCGGTATATCCTCTTGCTTCAAATGTAGCACGGAGTCCACCGGAAGGAAAAGATGACGCATCCGGTTCACCTTTGATCAGTTCTTTGCCGGAGAAAGACATTAATACTTTTCCGTTTGGCATCGGAGCTGAAATGAAAGAGTCATGTTTCTCAGCGGTAACGCCGGTGAGCGGCTGGAACCAGTGTGTATAATGTGTTGCGCCTTTTTCGATCGCCCATTCTTTCATCTCATGTGCGATCACATCTGCTGTGGCAAGATCTAATTCTTTGCCTTCTTCAATTACTTCTCTCAGTTTCTTGTAGGTTTTCTTAGGAAGACGTTCCTGCATTACCGTATCATTAAATACGTTCTCCCCGAAGATGTCTGCTACATTGTAATACTCGTTTTGAACTTCACTCATACTTAATACATCCTTTCCTTTTTTAACTAACACAATCCCCTATGTATTGTTTCGTCTTTTTATTCCAAGTTATGTAACCTAACAAAAAAGGGCATTCCAACCTTGTGGAACGCCCTTGTTCTTTTTCGTTACATATCCTGTTTCTGCTATTAAGATAGCGTATCCTGTCATAAAAAGCAAGCACTTTTTTTACTTTTTATGTTTTTTGCTATTTTTGACAACCAGCAGGAAATTTCTGTGCAGTTTTTGCACATATTTACCATTATTCTGCTTTTCCTACGGAACCGAATAATTCCATCTTCTCTTTTACAGTTGCTTTGATTGCTTCTGCACCCGGAGCAAGTAATTTACGAGGATCAAAGCCCTTGCCTTCAAGATCCTTGCCTGCTTCGATGTATTTACGGGTAGCATCTGCGAAAGATAACTGGCACTCTGTGTTTACGTTGATCTTTGCAACACCAAGAGAGATTGCTTTCTTGATCATGTCTTCCGGAATACCTGTACCACCATGAAGTACTAACGGCATAAGACCTGTCTTCTGCTGAACAGCGTCAAGTGTTTCAAAGCTGAGTCCTGGCCAGTTTGCCGGATATTTACCATGGATGTTACCGATACCTGCTGCAAGCATGTCTACGCCGAGATCAGCGATTGCTTTACACTCGTTCGGGTCTGCGCACTCACCCATACCAACAACACCGTCTTCTTCTCCACCGATAGAACCAACTTCAGCTTCGATAGACATTCCCATTGCATGAGCAACTTTTACAAGTTCTGTTGTCTTTGCAACGTTTTCATCGATTGCGTAGTGGGAACCGTCGAACATGATGGATGTGAAACCAGCTTTGATGCATTTGTAGCATCCTTCGTAAGTACCATGGTCTAAGTGAAGTGCAACCGGAACAGTGATTCCGAGTTCTTCGTCCATAGCTTTTACCATTGCTGCAACAGTGCCGAAGCCTGTCATATATTTACCAGCACCTTCTGATACACCCAGGATAACCGGGGACTTCAGTTCCTGTGCTGTTAAAAGGATGGATTTTGTCCATTCCAGGTTATTGATGTTGAACTGACCTACTGCATAGTGTCCTTCTACTGCCTTTTTCAGCACCTTCTCATCAACCTCACGGTCATAAGAAATAACAGCTCTTTTTCCCTTTAAGCTGACATTTGCAGATACACCGTCTATCTTGTTTAAAGCATGCATTACACAATTTACGCAATGTTCACAGGTCATACCTGAGATCTGCATGATCTTTTCACCGACCACAGGGCCTTCCAGTTTACTTGGCTCTTCTTTCACCTCGCTGACTCCGCCGCCGCCACAGCACGGGCTTTCGCCTTTCATATGTTTGATAGTGCCTCTGACAGCGAACACTGCGATCAGGATCAATATAAGTATTACGATTACATTAACCATTTTTATGTCCCTTTCGTTTCTGTAACAGGTCTGTACTGCCTACTTTTCTTCGCGGAATTTCTTATCTCTTGCTTGTTCCCGCTTTTTCTGGATATATTTTACTCCCTGGTAGATCCCCATTCCCACTACATAGATGATAATAAGGGCAACTACCATATAAAGCATGGAACCAGATGAATTTCCCATTTTTCTGTTCCTTTCTAAACATACATAACGTACATATCACCAGAAAATAGCACCATCATAAATACAGGTCCATTGCTGCGTGT
>ERZ1106943.1612-NODE-1612-length-22043-cov-7.944652_pt1 | contig 22043 bp, 19 predicted proteins | sample MGYA00403671_ERZ1106943 | MGnify/ENA primary metagenome ERZ1106943 (study PRJEB35170, sample SAMEA104062427) | human gut metagenome | biome: human gut; feature: human-associated habitat; material: faeces | place: Denmark | collected 2012-06-14 ...
ATGGGCTGCTCTTTTGGTTTGGTATTGATCTGAATATCCGGACCGCGCTTTGCGCCAAGGCTGAACGATGAAATTTGATCTTCAGACGCGCAAAGCGTGGTACTGAATCCACCATCTTTGCGAAAAGGCAGCCTTTACGGCTGCCTTTTATTTTTTTCGGGTGTCCCGACTCCACCGTCCGCAATGCAGGGTCAGCGAACAAAAATCGCTGATCCTGCATTTTTCATATCAGATTGTTTTTTTTACTTATGCATACGATAGAATTCGACCATAAGCTTATTGAGAATATCTTGCTGCCGTGCCGTAAGCCCCGGGCAATTTGTTGCGCCGCCTTTAAACTCGCTGATCATGGAGTGGATTATTTCCTTCTGTCCGTCGTTCAATCCGTCAACAGAAACCATTTCTTTTTTATCGATACCAACGAGATAATCCAGCGAAACATTGAAGATTACCGCCAACTGAACAAGAACATCCAACGGCGGAGTCTTATAGTTGTTCTCATAGCCGCATATAACAGATTTGCTTCGATTTATCTTCTTGCCCAGATCGGCTAAAGACATATTATGATCCATTCGCAGTTGTTGCAGCCTCAGTCCGAAATCAAACAATTCCTCACCACCCAAGCGTTTTTTATCAGTAAACATTTTAATATACTTGCGTTTTCTTTAGGAAAACGCTATAATATAATCGTTGACCGAGAGTGAAAAAATATATGCACTCGTTGCCTTTAGGCAAACAAATAAATGTGAGGTGTAAAAATGAAACTTATTTTTTGTATTGATGACAAAAAGGGAATGATGCTTTTCGGAAAACGGCAAAGCAAAGACCAAAACTTAAAAGAATGGATAATCAACTATGCGCGGGGCTCAAAACTTTGGATGAGTCCGTATTCTGCAAAGCAGTTTGATAACAACGCTTCTGTATTGGCTGATGGTGATTATATGGTCAAGGCAGGAGAAAATGATGTTTGTTTTATTGAGGACGGTCCGTATTCGGCTGATAATGCAAATGAGATCGTGCTTTGCAAATGGAACCGGCACTATCCCGCGGATAAATTCTTTGATATCGACCTGAAAGCTTTGGGCTTCAAAAAGGTCAGTGCCGAAGATATTGCCGGAACTTCGCATGAGAAGATAACGATCGAAACATACAGGAGGTAACGGCGATGAAAATATCACAGAAGTTATCGGCAGTATTACTGATTCTTGCAATATTGCTTTCCATTGTCGGTTGCGGCTTTGATCCGATAGTGAGCGTTGACGATTCGACATCGATCTCTGATAAAAGTACCGCTTTCGTAAGCCCGATCATCGATGAGGGACCGGAGACCGACAAGCAAACGGAAACGGTCGATGCAGGTCCGGAGACCGCTGGTGAAAGCTCTGAAACCGTCGATCAAACGAAAACTGCCGATGAGAGCTCGGTATCTGATAAGCAAGAGGAGACCACCAGCCCAAGCAGCAGACCTTCAAGCGTCGGAGCGGGAACGGCGACTCCGGTCGATCCCGCATCTGTCGGCGCATATACGGGAACCGCATATGTAATTGTCAATAACAATCAGCCGAACTTTTCGGCTGCGGAATTAACTGCAACCGGATATGAAAAATATTCGGAGCTTGATCGACTCGGCAGATGCGGAGTTGCAATTGCTTCATGCAGCAAAGATACAATGCCCGGATCAAACGAAACACGTGGAAGCATCAGCAGCATCAAACCATCCGGCTGGATACAGGCAAAATATAATGGTATCTCCGGCGGCTACCTGTGGAATCGTTGCCATTTGATCGGGTGGCAGCTCTCCGCCGAAAATGCCAATAGAAAAAATCTGATCACCGGTACCCGATATATGAATATCGAAGGAATGCTTCCGTTTGAAAATATGGTTGCAGACTACATAAAAGAAACAAATCATCATGTAGCATACAGAGTCACTCCGATATTCGAAGGAAATAATCTCGTGTGCAGCGGTGTCCAAATCGAAGCCTACTCCGTAGAAGACAACGGGGAAGGAATCTGTTTCAATGTCTATTGCTATAATGTTCAACCCGGTATAACTATCGACTATGCGACCGGCAAAAGCTCCGGCCCCGCAAACGATAATACCACTCAAACGAAAGCACCCGAGCAAACCGAACCGACTACGCAGTCTCCCGATCGACCCGGCAATACAGAAATGGTATGGGTATCTGCAACCGGCAAGAAATATCATAGGAAAAGCAGTTGCAGCAATATGAAAGATCCGTTGCAGATCTCAAAATCCGAGGCAATCACACGTGGATATGAGCCCTGCAAAAAATGCTGTCGATGATCTGAAAAATCCAATGCTGCTATAATGCCGACAAATAATCTTGACGGACGTGTTTTCTTGATGATGGCGATGATCGGGTGATATTATAATGACCTTCAACAGCCAAGGCTGGGCGGTGAGATTTTGGTGAGTTGCAGTGTTCGTGTTCTTTCCATGTCGCATTTCCGACATCAAATGCTTGCATTTTGCGGCAGCTTGTGGTATACTGAATAGCACACCGTATCTTTTTACACCGAAACAGAGGGCTTGGGTGCACTATGAACAGGAAATCATCAAAAATAATGATAACTGCGGCGGTCGTGCTGCTTATTGTGGCGGCGGTCGCGGGGCTTTTGCTCGTTATAAGCGACAGGCGCGACAAAATAAACGAGGCAAACGGCGAGGCTGAGAGCCTTGCGGAGATAAACCGCAGGATCGAGCCGCTGAACCGCGAGCGCCGCGAGCTTGAAGACGAGTTGTCACGTATAGAAAAAAGCTACGCCGACGGCGACGGCTGCGCGACGTTCGCGCTGATAATGCGCGGTCTTTCTTCGGAAATATACACCGTGGTCTTTCCGCTCATGAAGGAATTCGGCTACACCGCCGGGATCGCCGTATCGGACGCCGGCGAGATAGGCGCCGACGGTATGCTGAGCGCGGCGCAGCTCGGAGTGCTTTCCGACGCTGGCTGGGAGATATGCCCCGCGTGGGACGGCACGGGAGATGCGTCGGAGTGGTATGCCGCGCTGAAAAAAAGTCTTGACGGTATGGGCGTCGGTACGGTGCAGTCGGCGGTGATATTCACCGGCGCGGTATTTGACGGCAAAAGCGCCGCCTCGCTTGCCGCCGCGGGAGTGACACGTGTGGTGATCCCCGAAACGGTGACGGTGGCAGACGGCGCCGGAGACGGTCTTAAGACAGAACGCAGTTGCGAATGGGACCGCGACGGCGGGAATCTCGTGATACGCGCGGCGATAGCCGAGTGCGGCGATGTGGTGTTTACCGCCGACACCTCGGATATGAACACAGCGCTTTTCAGATCGATGCTCGATATGCTGAAAACATACGAGGGTGCGATCGACGTGATGACGCTCGGCAAGGCGGGAACGTTCCGTACCGATGCCGAAGCCGAGAGAAAAAAGCTCGAGGCCGAGTATGCCGGGCGGGTGAGCGAGATAAAGGCGCGCATCACCGCGATCAAGCGCGAGATCAACGACATTTATGCGGGCGCCGCGGGATGACTATCGGCAATCCGACAAAAAATAACGGCTCATTTCGGTGAGCCTTTTTTTATGCGCAGTGCGCGTCTGCGTGCGGGAAATAAATCTCCGCTTTCTATTTACATACCGCCGCCGATGTGGTACAATATATTCTGTAGTAAAATATGCGCCGTATGCGGCGCACACGAAAGGACGGCAAAAAAATGGACTATTCAAAAAGATCCGACATAAGGATAATGTCTCATAACATATGGTGCGGAGAGGTACACAACCGTGATCTGCATCTTGCGGAGATCTACTTCCGCCATGCGCCCGACGTACTGGCGCTTCAGGAGATGACGCAGAATCTTTACGATTCCCGTCTTCTCTCGCTGCTCGAAGAAAAGTACGAGCTTCTGAAGCCCGACACTCAGGGTCTGCTCGACAACACGCCACTGCTCGTCAGACGCGGCGTTTTTGATGTCGTGAAGTGCGGCTGGCACATTTACGACGGTCTTAACAACCACAAGAGCAAGAGCCTTGCGTGGGCGATCCTGCGCAAGACCGACGACGGCTCGGAGATAGGTGTTATCTCCACTCACTACTGGTGGCAGGCGGGGCCCGAATCCGACCTTGCGCGTGTTTACGACGCAAAGCAGCTCACCGCCTACGCTCACTTCATGCAGGTGGAATACGGCGTTCCCGTGGTCGCAATGGGCGACCTCAATATGCGCATAGGCGCTCCCGGTTATATTGAAATGACCTCGACCGGCGCCATGGATATGCGCATGGCGGCTGTCGAATATGCCAGCCGTTCGAACACACATCACCCCTACGCGGTGTATAATCCCGAAAGCGGCGAGTATGAGAACGGCCCCATGCCCAAGGGAAGCCATCTCAACGCCATAGATCATATGTTCGTTTACGGTCACGAGCAGCTCGATGTTCGCGTGTTCAACGTCGTGACAGAGCAGGAGGCGCTTGATGTTTCCGACCACTGCCCGATATATGTTGACTGCAAGATCCTGCCGCGCCCCGAAAGACCCGTATCCCCCACATTCATAAAGAAAGAACAGGCGGTAAAGGCGTAATGTCCGAGCCCGAAAAAAGGGAAGAGGATCGGGCTGAGGGCGAGCGCCGTCATCTTACCAGTGCCGAAAGGCAAAAGATCTATATGGAAAGGGCTGCGCACAAACGCAGCGCCGCCCTTTCCGAGCGCGAAAAAAAGCGCCGCCGCACGGTCATCCTTGCGGCAGTGGGTGCTGTTGCAGCCGTGGCTCTCATAGTCGGGCTTTGGGCGCTTTTTGCGCGCGTCATAATACCCGGCTCGCGCTATTCAAAGGCAATGAAGCTTTATGAGGCGGGCGACTATGCCGCCGCGATGGATGCCTTTGACGCCATGGGCGATTACCGCGACAGCCGCGAGTATGTGAAGAAGTGCATTCTCGAGCAGGCGCGTGCGCTTGCGGGACGCGACGACGTGATAACCGGCACGTCGGCGGACATGCCGTGGTTTTCCTTTGACAAGGACGACGAAGCGGGCATCCTCAAATTTGACGCCGAGCTTTACAGCGGCGGCGGAGATGTGAGCATTCCCGATGTTTTTGACGGCGTGCTCGTGCGCGGCATTGCGGTGCGTTCGTTTTACCGCTGCGATTTTCTCACATCGGTGTCGCTCCCGCCGTCGGTGAAGGTGATACGCGAGCGTGCCTTTTACGGCTGTGAGCGCCTTGCGGAGCTTGTTCTGCCCGACACACTGACCGAAATAGGCGAATATGCCTTCGGCAAATGCCCGGCGCTTTCGTCTGTCAGGTTCGGCAGCGGTATAAAGACGATAGATCAGCGCGCCTTTGCCGACTGCACCGCTCTTGAGTCGCTTGAGCTGCCCGAGGGGCTGACGGTCATCGGCTACCGCGCCTTCGGCGGTTGCTCGTGGCTCGGCTCGGTCTCGCTGCCGTCCACTCTCGAAAAGGTGGAGGGGCAGGCGTTCGTCGGCTGCGATGGCGTGAAGCGTCTCAACTATGCCGGCAGCCGCGCAAGGCTTGAAGAATTACTTGCCGGCGGCGGCGAGGCGCTGCTTAAAGCCGAAACGATCAATACAAGTGGAGATTGAAATGAATATAACAGAAAGATTTCTCAAATACGTTTCTTTTCCGACCATGTCGGATCCGCATTCCGCGACCTGCCCCAGCACCGAAAAGCAGAAAAGGCTCGGCGAATATCTTGTCGGCGAGCTGACGGCACTCGGACTTTCCGACGTCATGATGGACGAAAACGGATATGTCAGCGCGACCCTGCCCGCATCGGAGGGCTGCGAGGGAGCGCCCGTGATAGGGCTCATCGCGCATATGGACACCTCCGACGAGGCGCCCGACGAGGTGATAAAGCCGCGCACGGTCGAATACCGCGGCGGGGACATCGTGCTGAACGACGAGCGCGGCATCGTCATGCGCGCCGAGGATTATCCCTCCCTTGAAAAATATATCGGCTGCCACCTTATCGTCACCGACGGCACAACGCTTCTCGGCGCCGATGACAAGGCTGGCGTTGCCGCGATAGTTACCGCCGCGGAGAGGCTCATCTCGGGCGGAGAAAAGCACGGCAAGATACGCATCTGCTTCACTCCCGACGAGGAGATAGGCGCGGGCGCGGATCATTTCGATGTTACCGCCTTCGGCGCCGACTATGCCTACACCGTTGACGGCGGCGCGATAGGCGAGCTTGAATACGAGTGCTTTAACGCCGCGGCTGCTGCCGTTGACTTCAACGGCATCGGCATCCACCCGGGCTCAGCCAAGGGACACATGAAAAATGCCGCTCTCATGGCTGCCGAGTTCGTGTCGCTTCTGCCGGCAGCGGAGGATCCCGCACACACCGAGGGCTACGAGGGCTTTTATCACCTTGATTCGATGACCGGTTCTGTCGAGCACGCGCGGGTCGAGTATATAATCCGCGATCATGACGCTGCAAAATTCGAAGAGCGCAAGCGTGTTTTCGCGGCGGCAGCGGACTTTATCAACAAAAAATACGGTGACGGCAGCGCCGTTCCGACGGTAAAGGATTCCTACCGCAATATGCGCGAGATCATCGAGCAGCATATGTATACGGTAGACCGCGCCGTCGCCGCAATGCGCGCCGAGGGCGTTGAGCCCGTGATATCCCCCATACGCGGCGGCACCGACGGAGCCCGGCTCTCGTATATGGGAATGCCGTGCCCCAATCTCTGCACCGGCGGCGAAAATTTCCACTCGAGATTCGAATATATACCCGTCGAGTCGCTCTGCAAGGTCGCAGACATACTCTGCCGCCTCATCACCGACGCGGCGTCGCTCCGGAGGTGACCGATGGACAAGAGAACGGGCATTTGCGGCGATGGGGTCGTCTGGTCGTTTGAGGACGGCAGACTGACTGTGTCCGGCGCCGGCAGGATGAGCGATTTTACCGATTACGAAAGCACTCCTTTTTCAGCCTTCCGCGCCGAGGTGCGTGAGGTCGTGATCGCCGACGGCGTTGAGAACATCGGCAACTATGCGTTTTCGCATTTTCCGGAGATCGAAGAGGTAACGGTCCCCGGCAGCGCGCGCTACATAGGCTGCGGCGCGTTCGGCAGCTGTGCGAAGCTTGCGCGGGTCACGCTCGGTGAGGGCGTGGAGGTCATATCCCCCAAGGCATTCGAAAAGAACCCCGCGCTTACCGCAATGGAGCTGCCCTCCACTCTCCGCGCGGTCGATTTCAAGGCGCTCAAGGCATCGGATAACCTTTGCGAGGTAAAATACGGCGGCACAAAAACGCAGTGGCAGCGCGGTGTGCGCATAGGAAGGTCTTCGCACGGCAACGCCGCACTCTCCATGGCACATTTTTCTTACCGTGACACGACACGTAAATATGACAAAATGACCGCCCGCCTCGGCGATATCGTGCGGCAAGGCGGCGACGGTTCGATGTATGTCATCACCCCCGACCTCTCCGTTGAGGATTTTGACGGCAAGTCCGGCGACTGCACCCTCATTGTTTTCCCGGACGGCGAGACGATGATGATCGACGCGGGCGCACCGCCCTGCGGCTATCACGTCGTTGAGCTTCTGCGCGGTATGGGACTTTCGAAGCTGGATCATTTCGTGCTGTCGCACCCGCACGTCGATCATCACGGCGGTGCGCCCGAGACTGCAAGATATCTTTTCGGGCAGGGCGGCGGGATAGGAACGTATATTTATTCCGGATTTGAATTCAAGACCGCCGAGGGCAAGCTCGCAAAGCTGCTTGAGGAGCACGGCACGGTCATGCGCCGCGACGTGACCGAGGGCTGCACGTTCGATATCGGCGGGGTGCACATCGACATTCTCAACCCCACGGTCGCCGACCTTCATGTCACGTCCGAGACCGATCTCAGCGACGGCGGTGTCAACAACGTGTCGCTGGCGATGAAATTCACGTTCGGCAAGGTGAGCTACCTTACCGCGGGCGATCTTTATGCCGTGCGCGAGCGCGAGCTGGCAAAGAAATACGGCGCCGCGCTTCACGCCGACGCCGCCAAGACCGATCACCACGGGCTTTTCACGTCCAACACCGACGAATGGCTTGCAGCGGTCAGCCCGCGCGTGCTCGTGTCGGACAGTGACGACGCGCCGTGGACGGTGTTTTCCGAAAAGCTCGAACGTATGGAGATCCCGCATTATATCGTAAGCGACTGCGGGCTTTGCGTAATGCGTCTTGGGAGCGACGGCAATATCTCGGTTGAGACCGAATATCCGATCGGCAAAGGGGAATGAAAATGTCAGATACGAGAAAGAAGCCGAACGTACTGTTCCTGCTCACCGACGATCAGCGATACGGCACGATACACGCACTCGGCAACGACGAAATAAGCACGCCGAACCTTGACTTTCTCGTCGGGCGCGGCATGGCGTTCACCAATGCGCACATACCGGGCGGCACCGCCTCGGCTGTCTGCATGCCGAGCCGTGCCATGCTCAATTCGGGCAAAACGCTTTTCCACCTTGAGGAATGCGGCAAAAACATACCCGAGTGTGACACGACGATGGGCGAGTGCTTTCTCGGTGCGGGCTATCACACCGTGGGCATCGGCAAATGGCACAACGGTGTGGCAAGTTACGCGCGCAGCTTTGACGGCGGAGCGGACGTGTTCTTCGGCGGTATGTGGGATCATTGGAACGTTCCCGTAAACGATTTTCACGCCGACGGCGTTTATTCGCGCGAGATAGATTTTACGCCGAATTTCACCGCAAACGAGACGCCCGTCAAGGTCAGAGCCGAAAAGATCAACGCCGGAGTGCATTCGAGCGAGCTTTTTGCCGATGCCGCGGCGGAGCATATCCGCTCGCGCACCTATGACGCGCCGTTTTTCATGTATCTATCGTTCCTGGCGCCTCACGACCCGCGCACGATGCCCGAAAAATACCGCAGCATGTACGACCCCGAAAAGATAACGCTGCCGCCCAACTTTGCCGAAATGCCGTCTGTCTCCTTCGGCTGGGCTGCCAAGGGGCGCGACGAGAACACCGAGGCATACCCGCGCCGCCCCGAAAAGGTAAGGCAGCACATAGCGGATTACTATGCGATGATAAGTCATCTTGACGACTGCATCGGGCGTGTGCTCGATGCGCTGCGCGAGCGCGGCGAGATTGACGACACGATCATCGTCATGTGCGGCGACAACGGGCTGGCGATAGGTCAGCACGGGCTTATGGGCAAGCAGAACGTTTACGAGCACAGCGTAAAGGTCCCGCTGCTTATTTCGGGCCCCGGCGTGCCTGCGGGGCGCACCGACGACAGCCCGGTATATCTGCTCGATATATTCCCGACTCTCTGCGATCTCTGCGGCATTCCCGTGCCCGCGTCGGTAGACGGCAAGAGCTTTTCGTGCCTCATCCGCGGCGACGGCACCGCACCGCGCGACAGTCTTTATCTTGCGTTTCAGGCGCGCATACGCGGCGTGATAGCCGGAGGGTACAAGCTTATCGAATACCGAACCGAAAACCTCAAGCTGACGCAGGTGTTCGACCTTGCGCGCGATCCGTGGGAGATGAACAACCTCTTTGACACCCCCGGATACGACGCGGTGACGGCGAAGCTCAGAGAGGAGCTTTTCCGTCTGCGCGACGAGTGGGACGACGAGAAGAACGAGTTCGGGCGCCTTTACTGGGAACAGTGGCGGCGCTATGACGACGCGGCTCTGCACGGCGTTCCCGGCCCCAAGGGAGCCTCGATGAGCGCTCAGGTCGGAAGCTGGGGAACGGATCTCAAAAAATGATTTTGCAATTTCAGCTTATCGAACTTGCAAAATGTCATATGTGACAAACGTATATTGTCGAGGGGTTTGCATTTGTTGCAATTTCTATATTGACAAAAATCATAAACGGTGATAAAATATCATCCGTGGAAAGCGGCGGAGAACGCGTTCTCCGCCGCTTTATTTTTTCTGCGGCACTGTGCCGGGAAAGGCTTGGCATTCAATGGAACACAAAAATATCGACTGGAAAAATATCGGCTTCGGATATATACCGACGGACTGGCGCTATGTCGCGCACTGGCACGACGGCGCGTGGGATGAGGGCGGACTTTCGGGGGACTCTAACATCACGCTCAGCGAGAGTGCCTGCGTGCTTCAGTACGCGCAGACGGTTTTTGAAGGGCTCAAGGCATATGAGACGGCAGACGGCAGAATAGTCTGCTTCCGTCCCGACCTAAACGCGGCAAGACTCGCAAACTCCTGCCGCCGCATGAAGATACCGGTCTTTCCCGAGGAGCGATTTCTCGAGGCGGTAGACAAGGTCGTTTCGGCAAATGCCGCGTTTGTGCCGCCATACGGCACGGGTGCGTCGCTTTACCTGCGTCCGTTCATGTTCGGCACGACTCCCGTCGTCGGTGTGAAACCCGCGGTGGATTTTGAGTTCCGCATTTTTGCAACTCCCGTCGGTCCGTATTTCAAGGGCGGCGCAAAGCCGATACGTCTGCGCGTGAGCGATTACGACCGCGCGGCGCCCCACGGTACCGGTCACATAAAAGCCGGCCTCAACTACGCAATGAGCCTTTATCAGATAGTTGACGCGCACGAGCAGGGCTATGACGAAAACCTGTACCTCGATCCCGCAACGCGCACGTATATCGAGGAGACGGGCGGAGCTAACCTCATTTTCATCACAAAAGACGGTACCCTCGTCACGCCGAAGTCGGATTCCATCCTGCCCTCCATCACCCGCCGTTCGCTGCTCTGGATCGGCGAGCATATGCTGGGCATGAAGGTCGAAGAAAGGCCCGTGGCGCTCTCCGAGGTCGCGGATTTTGCCGAGTGCGGTCTTTGCGGCACGGCTGCTGTCATCTCCCCCGTCGGTATGATATCCGATCACGGCAAGGACATCTATATCCCTGCCGGAATGGAGAAGATGGGGCCTGTCACGGAGAAGCTGTACAACACCATCCGTGGCATCCAGATGGGCACGGTAGAGGCGCCCGAGGGATGGCTGAGAGAGGTCTGCAAGAAATAAAGCGGAATAAAAATAACATCGGCTGTCGCGCTTTGGCGCGGCAGCCGATGTTCTGTTTATATTGACCTTACGATTCTTCCTGTGTACCGGACGGCTTTGTGAGCCGGCGCCAGAATATCGCTGCGACTGCCGAGAGCAGGATCCCGAGGGCGGCAAGCGCTGCCCATACGGTTATCGTGGTGTTCCAGCCATGAGTTTCCTTTATGCTCGCTATGATGTATGTTGAGAGCGCGGCGCCGAGATAACCCGCCGAATTGATGACCCCCGAAACGGTGCTGACATGACCGAACCGCTTCATCTTCTTCGGTACATATGCCGTAAGCGCAAGATTCGCGCCGTGCATCACCGCCGAGAGCATCGAGATCGTCACGGCGCACAGCGGCATGCTTTTGCCGTTGGCAAAGAGCAGCACGAGAGCGAAGACTGTTGCAATGAGAAATACTGTGCCGCAGAAGACCAGCTCATTTCTGAAAAAGCGGCGGTAGACGAGTGTCGTAAGTACAACGCAAGCGCAGCCGAGCAGCGCAAGGATAACGGTTATGAGTATAGATCTTTCAGCCGAGCCGCCGAATATCTCTTTGAGGAACGTCGGCGTCCATGTTTCGATGCCGTCGCGCAGCATACCGACAAGCACAACGTCAAGCAGTATAAATCCGAGGGTGAGGACTGCGGGCAGGGGCATTTTCGGGCTTTTTGCCGTTGAAGGTGTGTCCGTGGCTGCGGCAACTTCCGGCGTATTGCTCCCCGCAATGTTGTTGTGCGTGCTGTATATGAACCATGCGACAGCACATATAACGACGACGACGGCGCCGAAGTAGAATACAGTTTGCCAGCTTGCGACCGACAGGATGGCGGGTATGTACAGATATCCCGCGACAGTGGCAAGCGAAGCGCCGAGACTGATTATCATGGATGCCGTGCCGTACTGCGTTCCGGAGTAGGTATATATCATGATCTTTGACATGGGCGGCCATAGCATTGCCTGCGCAAAGCCGTTTATTCCCCAGACAACGCACATTGCGGGAACGCCGGGGCAGTGGGGAAGAACAAGATTGCAGGCGGCGGAGAGAAGCAGCCCTCCCGTCATGAGCCAGTGCGGCTTTACATGGTCGCCGATGGCGCCGTTGACGGTCTGTCCGATACCGTATGTGAAGAAAAGGCATGTGGGGACAAAGGCAATTGCCGAATCCGGAAAGCCGGTCGCCTCGGTTATGGCAACAAGCGCAACGGAGAAGTCCTTGCGTGTCAGGTAACTGCAAAAATATACGGCAGCGCAGAAAAATGCGACTGCGAGACTTTTTTTGGCGGGCGCGCCGTTGGTTGCTTTCATGGATATCGGATGACCTTTCGATTTTTACCTGACGGTGACAGAATGAAGCGGGGCAAGCCCGTAAGCATTTGCCCCGCCTCTTATTAGTTTATCACTTTTATGTCATTTTGTCAACCCTGTTTGTGCCGTTTTGTCAACTCTGGGTTGCGCCGGTGCGCTATTTTTTTCAACAAAAGCAGTCCGGTGCATGGATACCGGCGGAGCGCATTCCCGAAAAAGTTATCCGTTTCAGTTTTTCAGTCTGCCGTCGGTCGTCACGGTAACGACGCGCCGGGGAATGCTTTTTCCGCTTGCCGCGAGCGCGCGGTGCACTGCGTTTTCAAGCCCGCCGCAGCAGGGCACCTCCATGCGCACGACCGTTACGCTCTTTATGTCGTTTTCCGTGATGACGGCAGTCAGCTTTTCCGCGTAGTCAATGCCGTCAAGCTTCGGGCAGCCTATAAGCGTTATCCGTCCGCGTATGAAGTCATTGTGAAAGTTCCCGTATGCATAAGCGGTGCAGTCGGCGGCAATCAGCAGGTCGGCACCGTCAAAATACGGCGCCGTCGGCGGAACGAGCTTTATCTGTACCGGCCACTGTGACAGCCTGCTTGCCGCGGGCACATATCTCGCTCCCGCAGGCGCCGTATCATGCTTTATCTGCCTTGACTGCGTTCCCGGGCATCCGCAGGGGAGCGAGGTGTGCGCTGCCCGGCGTATTTTTGATGCTCTGACCGCTGCCTCGTCATAGGCGGGCGCTTCGCGTTCTTCAAATGAAATGGCATTCGCGGGACAGGCGGGCAAGCAGTCGCCGAGACCGTCGCAATAGTCCTCGCGCATGAGCCGCGCTTTGCCGTTTATCATTGCTATCGCGCCCTCGTGACAGGCCGTGGCACACGCGCCGCAGCCGTTGCATTTTTCTTCGTCTATTTTTATGATTCTTCGGATCATGGATTTTTTCTCCCGTTTTTTAAAAAATGTTTTATTGATTTTTCGATATGATTATACTATAATAAGAGCCGAAAGTATGTTGAAATTTCAACAAACGGAGAAACAATGAAAAAATATTCGGATATATTGCGAAAATGCCCGCTGTTTGACGGGATGAAGGATGAGGAGATAGACCTGATAACGGAACGCCCCGGTGCGGTCGAAAAGCACTGTGTGAGGGGTGAGACCATACTTGCGGAGGGGGATCCGGTAAGATATTTCGGCATCGTGCTTTCCGGCGGTGCTCAGATAGTGCGCATAGATTACTATGGTAACCGCAGCATACTGACGGATATCGCACCGCCGCAGATATTCGGCGAGGCGTTCGCCTGCGCGGGCCTTGAGGCAATGCCGGTGGACGTTGTGGCGACGGGGGATACCTCGGTGCTGCTCATCGACGCTGCCGCCGCGCAGCCGGGCGCCGGTGACAGCCGCTTGCTGTTCAATCTTCTTCGCATAGTTTCAAAAAAGAATCTGCTCTTTCATCGCCGCGCCGAGATAACCTCACGCCGCACCACGCGGGAAAAGCTGATGACATATCTCATGCTTGAGGCGAAAAAGAACGGCAGCCGCACGTTCACCGTTCCGTATGACAGGCAGGAGCTTGCCGATTATCTTGAAGTGGACAGGAGCGGTCTTTCGGCGGAAATAGGGAAGCTGCGGAGGGAGGGTGTGCTTGAATGCCGCCGCAGCACGTTTACGCTACCCGATCTGCCGCGTATGCATGGCGGAGGGGAATATCACCTGTGATCACTGCCGCCGGGAAAATCGAAAAACCGGTCGCGCGGCAGGATAGTCCGGGATAGCAGCAAAAAAGCCGGGCGCTGCCCGGCTTTTTTTAGGGGCTGTTAAAAACAATGTTTTTAACAGCCCCGGATCTGTTTGCGTATTACGTGAGGACCGGTGTTATTTTGCCGGTGTCCACGTTGCGTAGAAGGTGACTATATCGCGGTCGGTGGCGGATGTCTTTGCGACATTGCACGCATTGCGGTAGACCTTCAGTGTGTAGCCTGCGGTGGATTCGCCGACGGGTATCCACTTGTCGGCTCCGGTCGAGTTGTTGACGTAGATCCAACTGTTGTCCGACATACGGTACGCGTGCCAGCCGCCGAAGGTGTAGCCATCGCGGGTGTAGGTGTTCGAGCGTATTGCGGTGGATGTGCCGTAAACGACCTTGGTGTCAGCCATGCTGCCTTTGCCGCCGTTGGCGTCATAACGGATGTAATAGCTCTTGGTGCCGGTCGAGGTCGGGCGCCACTGCGCGTAGCAGGTCACAACGTCGCCGTTCTCTGCGGTGAGAGCGGAGACCTTGCGCTTGTTTTCGTAGAGAGCAAGGCGCGCGCCGACAGGCTGGCTGCCCTTATCATACCATTTTGCGCTGCCGTCGGCGGTGAAATAAAGCCATTTGCCGTCCGATTTGCGCGTGAGATGCCAACCGATGAAATCGTTGTCGCTCTTGACAAAGGTGTTGGGGCGCAGGCGGGTGGAAATGCCCTTGACGTGACGTGTAGCGCCCATCTTGAGTCTTCCTTCCGTATCCTTGGGTTCTGCACCGCCGTTGCCGTCGTATTTTACCGTGTAGACGGTATTGCTTGCATTGACGGCGGGCGCGGGAAGGGAGGCCGTGCGTTTATATTTTATGCGGAAGATGCCCTCTGTTGCCGACGAGGAGGAGTTGGTGTTGAAATAGAGGTAAAGATCCCCGTTCGTGCCCTGGCCGGTGCGGAAGCCGCAGGATTCTATCTCAAAGAGCTTGCTTGACTTCTTTATGCGGAAGTTGAGCGTTGAGGGATAAAGGATTTCGTTGCTGCCGCAGTTCTTGTTGGCGTCGAGCTTTGCCGCGGTCACATATTTTGCAACGTCGTAGACAAGTATCGCGTTGTCGTCCTTGCCGTTGAAAACGGGAACATATATCGCCTTCTGATCGGATGTATAGCCGAAGCCCTGGTTGATCCAGGTCTCAAGGTTATCTATCGTTCCGTATGCGGAATTGCTTGAGGCAAACAGCGCGTTGCGGGTGTCTATGGTGAACATCTTGTAGGCTGTGACCTTGGTCGGAGAGCTCTTTGAGCCGCCCTTGGCGCCCTCTGCGACGCGGAATGTGTAAAAGCTCATGCCGGCCTTGACAAGGAAGTACTGGTATCCGCCCGCGTGTCTTACGCCGCGGATGGCGCTGACGTTCATTTTTGTTCCGTTGGTCTTTACTGTGTTGAAATATCCGGTGAAGTAAAGCTTTGTGCCGTCGATCTTCAGTCTTGCGACCGAGGGCATGCCGTCAACGCAGACGGCGACGTACATATAGTTGACGCTCTTGCCGTTTTCGGTGTTGGTAACGACCGTCAGGTCATTTGCATGACCGAGGGTGTTGCACGAAGAGGCGCTCGTGGCGCTGAGGCTCGAGTAGTAGGACATCACGACCTGTGATTTTGAGTTGAGGTCGGTGCGTGTCACCGTCGCATAGCCGTTGTCCTTGTGTATTTTGGCGGTGTAGGCGTAAGTGGTGCCGACGTTCATGCCTTGCATTGCGGAGCAGTTTTTGCCGCTGACCGTCTTGTCGGGCACGGTCTTGATGAATTCAACGTCGGAATAAACATATGTCTTGTTGCCGCCGGCAGAGTACGCAAGTGCCGATGATCTGCCGACAACTTCGTCGATGCCGATATTCATAGTATCGGGCAGCTCCGCGGCGCCGGAAAAGTCGTCTTCCTCCTTGGGCAGGTAGGCGGCTTCAATGCCCTCGGGCAGGGCGTCGGCGGTCGCATTTTTTGACATCGTTACCGCCAGTATCGGCGCGGCGATGCCCATAAGGACAGCGAGTGAGAGGCATAGGATGGCTTTCAGAGTTTTTGTCATGGTGATGATGCTCCTTTCAGATAAGAACACGGCAATGCCGTGCAAATAATGTGAAACGAAAGCGTCTGCCTTTCGGTCATGGGCGCCGTGCGGCGCCCGCCACGGGACAGCGGTCTGCCTGATCCATCGTGCCGTCGGCGCTTTATCATTACGCCGATCAACTCCTATTGTACATAAAAAAGCCGTTGGTGTCAACGGCTTTTGTGAAAAAAGTATAATTTTTTTTGCGTCACGAATTGTAATTTTATTGAATATTATCTGACACGCGCCAACGGTAGTGTCCCACTACCTTCATACGCCTCATATCGTCCGCCTCGACCGCGCCGTCCTCGATGTTTCCGTGATGTATGAGATAAGGCACACCGCGGAAGTTCCGCTTGTCGGAGCATATGCCGATGTGACTGGGGTCGAATATAACGATATCGCCCGGCTGCCATTCGGAGCGGTCGCGGAAGTCGGTCGGCAGTACCTCGGCATGGCGTTCGAAAAATATCTTCAGGTTGCGCACGCGGCGGAAGTCGATGTTGGGGTCGGGTTTTTGGATGTCCGGGTATGCCTCGGGGTGCTCGGCAATGTCGCGGTCGACCATTGCCTTGAGGTCATATCCCGCGGCGGCGAAAGCGGTCCATATCACGTCTGTGCACACGCCCTGACCGTCGTCGGGGTAGCCGCCGTTATAGTATTTGCTGCCGTATACCGGGTTTGTCGCTATATACGCAAGCGCACCGTTTTTTATATCGGTGTAGTCGTCAATGCCGTCGCCGTCTGCGTCGGCGGCGCTTTTTATATCCTCAAAGCCGAAGTCGGAGGCATAGTGGATCCGGGTCATTTTTTTCACGGCGAGCCATATGCCGAGCGCCGCTATGAGAAGCGCCGCGATCACGACAATGACCGTAACGCGCCGCCGTCGTGGTGCTTTTTTGCTTTCAGTCAATTTCATTTACCTCCGTTGTGCAAACTGATACGCCGGTGTTTTCCACCGACCTTTCACACAGGGTTTTCCACAGGCTGTTGAAAACCCTGTGATAAGTGTTGAAAACTCCGCTTTTGCCGCCCGTGAGACTGAAAAAACAGGACTTTTCACGGTCGTTTTCGGTCGCGGACTGTGGAAAAACCGCGATATGAATACCTGCGGATATTTTTCGCCGTGCGCGTAATTTCTCCGTTTTTCACAAATTGTGAACGAACGCTCTCCCGGCGAAATTTTGCACGCGCCGCATCAGAGCGTGCAGATGAGGCGCTCTATCGGCAGATAATCCTGCGCCGAGCTTTTAACGGCAGCGTCCGCCTCGGAGGCTGCCGCAAGAACGTCGGCAAGAGCTCCGCGCGGCAGCTTGCGCACGGCGGCGGAGTAAAGCCTTACAGGGTAGTCGCGCAGCCCGGTCTCGGAGCATATCGCGGGCGCGGGCATTCCCGCCTCAAGACATTCATCCACCGCACACATATCGCACAGCACGCGGGTGAGCTCTGCCATAACAGCCACCGGCTCAACGCGGCGCGCCTTCATTTCGGAGAGCACCGCGAGCGCGTCGGCGCTGCGGCGGTCGAGAATGGCATTGGCAAAGGCAAACGCATCGTGCCCGCCGCCCTCGCAGGCAACGAGCTTTATATCGTCGGATGTGACCTCTGTTCTGCCGTCGGCAAGTACGTAGTACGCCACCTTGTCGATCTCGGAGGCAAGCGTGAACATGCTTTCTCCGCAGCGGGCGGACGTGAGGTCGCAGAGCGCGGGCGTTACGGTCACGCCCGCGGCGGTGTAGTGGCGGTTTATCCATTCGCGCAGGCGCGCGCCGCTCACCGGGTCGAACCTGACGGGCACCAGCACCTCGGCAAGCTTTTTCAACAGCGCCGACGGGCGCTTGGGCGAGCCGGCGTCAATGCCGCCCGCGGGGACGGTCAGCATAAGCAGGTTGTATTCAAACAGCCCGTCGTCGGCAAGCAGATCGAGCAGGTCGTTCACCTCTCCCTGCTTCAGGTCGTCAAACGTTATGACAGCCGAGACCGCCTTGCAGGCGGTGAACATCGGCGGCGGCACGAGTGCGGAGCGCAGCGCGGCTGCCGAATACCCCGCGCGGTCTATCGTCACGCAGTTGAAGAGCTTAAGGCTCTCGTCCGGGCAGAGGACCTTCCTCACTGCTTCCGCGGAATGCGCCTTGAGGTAATCCTCGTCCCCGAAAAACAGATATTTGCCGGGCGAGGGAGCCTTCGTCAGCCGGCGAAAATCCGCATCGGTTATCGTTGCGTGCGGCATCAGTCTCTGCCTCCGTCATCCTTGCCGTCATCCGGCTTTTCCTTTTCCTGCTTTTCTGCCTTTTTCTTTTCGGCGCGGCGGCGCAGCGGCGCGGTCATTTTTTCAAACAGACTGTCAGCCGCGTGAGCCAGCCTGTCCTCTTCCTCGGGCGCGTCATCCTCGGGAGCGGTTTTGTAAAGATGTATGATGCCCTGTCTCTGCAGATTCTGGCAGAGGGCTATCGTGATGGGGACGAGGAATATTCCGATCCCGCCGTAAACAAAGTTGCCGAAAAGCATTGCAAAAAGGGTCAGCAGCGGGTGCATTCCGACAGTATCGCCGATGATCTTGGGCTCGATTATCTGGCGTATAACACTTATCACGCCCCAGACGATGAGAAGCCCCACGCCCTTGCCGACGTTGCCCGACAGTATGCATATCACTGCCCACGGGCCGAGCACGGTCCCGGAACCGACGACGGGGAGGATGTCGAACACCGCGATCCCCGCGGCAATGCCGAAGGGGTTTTTCTGTCCGACGCAGAGGAGCCCTATCGAAAGTTCGACAAAGGTGATGAACATTATCATAAGGTATGAGGTGAGGTATTTCCATATTACCTTGCCGAGATGCTCGGCGACCGAGCTCCAAAAGCGGCGCTTTTCATCGGGCAGCTGACGCGCGACGAAACCTTTGATCGAATCATAGTCTATCAGCATGAATGCCGTTGAAATGACGGTTATCACTATGTTGAGCAGCAGCGCGGGTATCGACGTGGCATACGAGCCGACAAAGGCGACGGCTTTGCCCGAGAAATCGGTTATCATCGAGCTGAGGGAGGAGATGACCTTGGCGGGGTTTATGTCGGTCGAAAGGTCGCCGTCGATGTCGAAGCGGGAGAGGAGCTCGGATATCTTTTCGCCCGCAGCGCCGAGAGCGGGAGCGACCGTTTGATTGAAGAATTCGGGCAGCCTGCCGACTGCATAGCCGATATAGCTCACGAGCTTTATGACGAGCAGGACGACGAGCAGTCCTATCGTGCCGTAAAAGAGTATAACGACGATGGCGGACGTTGCCTTGCGGTTGAAGCGAAGCTTTTTTACGGCAAGGTTCACGAGCGGGCGCAAAAGCAGTGTAACGAGCAGCGCTATGGCAAACGGAAAGAGCGCGGGCAGCACAAAGCGCACCGCAAGCACCGAGAGTCCGAACAGGATCACAAAATAGAAGAAGTTGATTATGAAGCTTTTTTTCTTTTCGATGTTCATGGATATGCGCCGCAGCGCTCCTTTCGATAAAATATACCTATTATATGATACCACAAAACGGGGAGAAATGCAAGGGGAAAACAGCCGGGGCGCCGGATGAGGAGGTCAAGAGGTTTTGCCACAGGCAAAACATACCCCCAAAGTAGGGGAGGAGCAGAGCCCCTCCACTACGGCTGTTGCCGTTTAGTGCGATGTGATTTTTCAGGTTTAGCCGTGCTGAGCACGGCTAAACGCGGCGGGACAACAGAATACAAAATGCCGATCTGACTTTATTCCCCGCTTACGGTCGGGGTATACAGTTCAAAATCTGCAAAAACGTCACCCGAGATCGAAAAAAGCTTGATTTGGGGAGGGGAATTTGATATAATTATGTCGATGTCCGGGAGTCGGACAGCGAAAGCGGCGTGAAACGTAATAAACATAATAAAAATTCATACGGACGGCAGGTAAGGACAATGAGAAAAAGAAAATGCTTTATCACGGCGGTACTGGCGATACTTATCACGGCGGGTGCGTTCCTATGCGCTCCCGGCGCTTCGGCTCTGCCAGAGTACAAGCCCAGCGAAGGGTATATGTCAAGCAAATATTATACCGCGCTCACGGAGTACAAGCTCACGGGTGATCAGCGGTATGATACCGTGGCTCTGGCGCTGACCCAGCTCGGGTATCACGAGGGCGACAGCGAGTTTGACTTTGACGGAATGAACACGATGGGCGGCAAGAACTTTGTCGAATACAACCGCATTTACGGCAAGGTGGACAACGGCGAGGGCAACGGCACAAGCTACGGCTACGCATGGTGCGCTGCGTTCGTTTCCTTCAACCTTCGTCATGCGGGCGTCGCCGAGTCGGCAGCCGTTACCGAAATAAGCTGCTCGCGCATGGTCAAATGGTACCGCGCGATAAGCACGAGAGAGGCATGGAAGGACGCGTCGTATGTTCCCGTTGCGGGAGACGTGATCTTTTTCAAAACGGGTACGTCAAATTCGGTCTCGACGCACGTCGGACTTGTCGTCGGCGTGAAGGATGGCAAGATCTACACAGTTGAGGGCAACAGCGGCGGAGTCGTGGGGATGCACGAATACGACGTTGGCGCCAAGACCATCGTCGGTTACGGCATTCCGGCATATACCGGCGCACCCGAAAAGCCCGAATACGATTTTACGCTCGAGGCACCCGACAGGCTCGGCGCATACTATACGACAGCCTCCGACGGTCTTAATTTCCGCGCGGAGCCGACGTCGTCTGCCGCAAAGGTCACGGATCCCGTGCCCTACTGGACACGCGTCGATATAAAGGAGATAAAGGACGGCTGGGGACGCACCGAATACAACGGCAAGAGCGGGTGGCTCTCAATGTCGTATACGATATATGCCGACGATGTGGTGTACTCGGTCTATTATAAGACCGGCAAGGGCAAGACGCCGCTGCCTCAGCGCAAGAAGGCGGGCGAGACGATCACGCTGACCGACAGTGTGCCGGAGTGCGCGGGGTATACCTTTGTCGGTTGGAATAATAAGAAAGCGGGAAGCGGTGTTTTCCTTCAGCCCGGCGATGTATATACCGCCGATGCCACGATCGAGCTTGAAGCGTTGTTCGAACGTGTGAAGTACAGCGTTGTGTTCAAGAATGACGACGGCACCGTGCTCTCGAGCGAAACATACGAATTCGGCGACCGTGTGACCGTTCCCGAGGCACCCGCAAAGGAGAGCGACGGAAAGTTCAGCTATACATTTGCGGGCTGGGACAGCGAGGTAACGGAGCGCGTGACCGGAGATGCGACATACACCGCAAAATACACAGCCGAGGAGATCGTGACCGAAAAGAGCTCGGGCTGCGGCTCGGCAGCCTTCGGTGCGGCTCTTATCGCCGCGCTGTGCGGCGGCGCCGTCGCGGTGAGAAAAAAGCGCCGCGTGCACTGATATGAACACCTCACCGTTCGTAAAAGCCATCGGTGCCGTCATTGCTCTTGTCGGACTGTATTTTATGTATCAGAGCATAAGCTTTTATGTCGAGAGCTGTGACCGCTCGGATTGGCAGGCCGGGATCGCGCGCATAACCGACGTGAGAGAGCGGTACAAGTCGTCGGGCGTGGGCAGGGGCGGAAAGCTCGTGCACGACGTGTTTTATGAGTATACCGTTGACGGAGAGGTCCTGTCCGGCGTTATCTACGGGACTGCAGATTATTCGAAGAAGGTCGGCGGTACGTTTGAGATAAAGTATGATCCGCAATCGCCGGGCGATAGCACAAGCGTGCTGGAGCCGAGCGTTTCGGGACTTTTAACGGGCATTCTCGGCTCATGCCTGTTCATATTTTCGGCGCTTGCAATGACAGGCATAATAAGGATCGGAATATTCAAACGGAGACCGTGAATGTATTAAAACGGTATGAAAGCAGGCTGCCGCGC
>ERZ1106943.1613-NODE-1613-length-22038-cov-9.988127_pt1 | contig 22038 bp, 20 predicted proteins | sample MGYA00403671_ERZ1106943 | MGnify/ENA primary metagenome ERZ1106943 (study PRJEB35170, sample SAMEA104062427) | human gut metagenome | biome: human gut; feature: human-associated habitat; material: faeces | place: Denmark | collected 2012-06-14 ...
CGTAGCCCCCGACAGGGTCTAGGGGCGGTAGCCCCAGTAAAATCCCCCTTTCCTGGGGAAAGGGGGCAGGGGGATAGGGGTAGTGAGTTAGAAGTCTGTTTTTATAAAATAGAGTGGATTCCATATCACTATAAGAATGCTTTGTTGGCTTTGCGACCACAATCGCAGGGAAGCAAAACAAACAGAGCGTTCATTTAAAGGCAAGGGTGATAGTGCGAGGCGAGGCGGTTGATGTGCTTTTTGAGAGGGTTGTGGGAATGGAGAGGCTGGTGGGTGTAAAGCAATCCCTCCGTCTTGACGGCAAAAAAGTTTGCAACATAAAAATGGTTGGCATATTGCAAGCAGAAAGCAATAATATCAATGCTTGTGCCTTGCCGTCAATCCACCTCCCTTTGACAAGGGAGGCAAGTGTGATGGTGCAAAGCAAGGGATAGTGCGGTTTTGGGAGGGTTGGTGCGGGGCGAGGGATTATTGTCCTTTTACAATGGTTGTGAGAAGGGCTATATTCGGTGCGACGATCCGACACTGTTTGAGGGAAATTGGTACGGTCAGCTTATGACATCGCCGCAGATTTTCGCCTACCTCTTGCAGATAGAATATTGGCTCAGGCGGTATGATGTGAGAATCGACAGGCAATAAATACGCAAAACGGGTATCGGCATTTTACCAATACCCGTTATATTTTACTTCTTTGTTCGGACTGTCAACAATATCTGCCGATTTTCTCAAGAACGGCAATAAACCGCTTGTCATCACGGATAGCGTTATATCTGTCCGCCTGCATTTTATCGTACAATTCCTTGCAGTCCGTGAAATCGTAATTCTTGATAGTATTGAACGGACCATATTCGAGATTATTTACAAGCAGAGATGTGTGCCGTGCATTTTCGGGTAGCGTATCTGACATTACAGCAAATTGAGCCGCTTTTTCAAGACTTGATAACGCGAGCTCATAATCGCCCTCAGACATAGCCAGATCAGCAATATACCTATGCGTAATTGACACTGTACCGCTGTAATTAAGATAATCGCCGTCATCAAATACAAGTTCAAGAATCGCAAGCGCCTTTTTCATTATTTCTATTCTTTCCGCATCGGACATAGTTTCATTCCTGCATCCGAGGTCAGCCAGATTTATTAACGCACACCAAAATATACTTGTATACCACTTTATTGCACGTTTCAGATGTGTTTTCTGCTGTTCTCCCTCATATAAATCCCCGAGAACTACTGTATCGGTACATCCTATATTGGGAAGCTTCTTAGCGTATTCAATCGCCTTTTCCTTTTCTCCGAGACTTGAATAGATATAGCAAAGCTGCTGAGTTGTTTGGTTAATAATCGCACCGTCTGTGCAATGCGATAAAATACGATTTCCTATTTCGGCAGCCTCACGATTGAAGCTGATTTTTTCTTCTTCGGACAATCCCCGACCGTCTTTGTATTCACAGAATGCCAGTTGATTGACAAGCCTGAATTGAAGCTCATAATTTGTAGGATAGGTTTTTACCGCATCACGCAGTAGCAGAATATTCTCATAGATCAAGCCCTTTGAGCCATTCTCTTCAAGCTGTCCGAGCAATTTTTTTAGCTGTTCCTCGCTCCTCCAATTCTCCATTCCCATAAGCTCGTCAAGAGTAATTTCAAAGTAGCTCGCAATAGTCGGCAATAGCGTTATATCGGGATAAGTCGTTCCGTTCTCCCAGCGGCTCACTGCCTGTGCCGACACACATAGAACATCAGCAAGCTGTTCCTGTGTAAGCTCACGCTGTAATCGGAATTTCTTTAGGTTTTCGCCAAGTTTAAGCCCTAGATTTAGCATAGTGTTTTCCTCCGTACTGTTCATTTGGAGCTCCTGCTATAATAATATTCGATTTCAGCAGATTTGTCTATAGCTCGTTTGTTGAGAAGAATTCAACTATAGTGAGAGTGATTGCCGGATGCTTACCGAACTTTGTTGATATATTATGAAGTCTAAAGTGCTTTTAATTTATACACATATAAGCTGAACCTAAGTCATATGGAATAAACCGTTCCGCAAATTCTATTACCGACTTTATTTGATTATATCTCAGGTTATCCTCTCCGTTTGTTCCCTCGATTATATCAATGATTCTTTCGTTTTGCATAAAAGTCAGTTTCCAGTGGTATCCGTCAATAAGTGCTTTACCGTGATTATCGGAATCATAGCAAAACAATTCAGAAGCCGCCGGGTTAATAATATGACCTGCCGTTTCTTTATTTATCCGAAACAGAATGTCATCATTGCTATGGAGAGGTTGGTGGGTGTAAAGCAATCCCTCCGGTAGTCGCCCGAATTTTTTCGGGCGACAGCACCTCACCTTTGACAAGGGAGGCAAGTTTAGTGCGGGGCGTGGGATAGTGCGAATGTTAAAGAAACGACAAAAATCCCCCACAGAAAACTGCGGGGGATAAATTGCTTATTTATTGCTTAAAGCCGAAATTACTTTCTCTTCTTAGCAACGATAACAGCGCCTGTAGCGAGAACTGCGATGCCTGCTACTACTGCAACGCTCTCAACACCTGTGTTTGTGTTGGGCTTTGTAGAATCGCCTGTTGTGGGAGCCTGTGTATCAGGAGCCTGAGAGTCATCGGGAGCCTTTGTATCATCGGGAGCCTTTGTATCATCGGGAGCCTGTGTGTCAGCGGGATCTGAAGCACCGCCGATTGTGGGAACACCCTTTTCATCGAATGAAACGAGAACGTTACCGCTTGCATCCTTAACTTCACATTTTGTAACTGTTACTGCTGCGATACCGCTGCTCCATTCCTGAAGACCAACCTGCATGCAACCCATATCTTCGATAGAAGAAACGTCGCCTGCTGTGATGGGGTTAACGAGCTGGTCGTTTGTGACAGCGTATGTGTAATCACCGACTTTTTCTGTCTTAGTGGCCTTTGTATCATCTAATGTAGAGCCTTCACCTACAGGGCCGAGTACCTCTTCATCAAGAACGCCCCAGAATTCGCAGCTGGGCCAGTTGTACTTATCATAGAGTGCTTTCTTTGCAGGGTCTTCATCGTTCTGAACGCCGAGCTTTTCACCGTTGCATGAGAATACAACAGAACCGCCGATTGTACCGTCCCACAGTTCCTTATCTTCTTCATTTACCTGGAAAGTAAATGTAAGAGCAGCGATCTTTGAGTAGTCGATGTCAAGCTTTGTTGCAGGCTTGCCCTCAGCTTCATTGCCCTTGTTATAGAGCTGAATGAGCCATGAGCCTGTACCTGTGCTTAATGCTGCTTCTGTGCCTTCAACCTTTGTGAGGCAAGCAGCGCTTGCTGCTACGGCTAATGTGCTTGCTGCGAGAGCAGTAGCTACAACGCCTGCCATGATTTTTCTTAACTTCATTGGAAAAATCCTCCTATAAAACTTATTTTCGTTTTGTTACACACTTATGTAACTTTACACACCTATTTTAACATTTCGTTTTTTTAATGTCAATGTGCATTATGCCTAAAATATAGGTGAAAATTTATTGAAACTCACGGCATTACACGGCATAAAGGACGTAATTTAAGTAAATTTAAGATTAACGATGAATTATGTTGTGTTTTTGTGATAAAAAGGGTGGGTGGAAGGGTGCTGTAATATACCGCTTATACAACGGAATTGTTTGGGGATTGCTTGAGGATTGTTCGGTAAAAATGAAAAATGCTTAAAATTTTACTTAAAAGGATTGAGAAAAGCCGTGAAATATGTTATATTAATTATATATGGGAACTGACCGTATCCCCTAAAAATTAAAAGGACGGAAAAATTATGTCTATCGTATTTGATGAAAACAAGCGTGTATTCAAGCTCGACACGGAAAAATCGAGCTACGCATTCCATATCACCGACAGCAGAAACCTGCTCCACCTGTACTACGGCGGTTATATTCCGGAAACGGATATAACTCATATGCTCCGCATACCGAATGATGAGCCGTTTGTACCTGCGGTACACGACGCTATGGGGCCTCACAGCTTTGACTGTGCGCCTATCGAATTTCCGACATCGGGCGTTGCGGATTTCAGAGAGCCGGCAATGCAGGTAATGGATATAAACGGTATGTCCGCCTGTGAATGCTACTACAAGGATTACAGAATTTCAAACGGCAAGCCGAAATTAAAGGGGCTTCCTGCTACATATGCCGCAGACGATGAGGCGCAGACGCTTGAGGTGTTCTGCTACGATCTGCACAGCGGTCTTGATATTACGCTTATGTACAGCGTATTCCCGAAATTTGACGTTATTACAAGAAGCGTAAAGGTCGAAAACAACGGTCTTGCCGCTATCGACCTGCGCCGTATCATATCAATGAGCCTTGATCTTGACAGAATGGACTACGATATGATAACACTGCACGGAACATGGGCAAGAGAACGCCATGTACAGCGTTTTCCTATACGTTTCGGCAAGCAGTCGATAGATTCCAACAGAGGTGCTACAAGCCACGCTCACAACAACTTCTTTGCGCTGTGCGACCACACCGCAACAGAGGACTTCGGCGAAGCGTACGGCTTTGCTCTGGTGTATTCGGGTTCGTTCTTAGGAATGGTAGAGGTAGGTCAGTATGAAAAGACAAGGGCTCTGCTTGGTATAAATCCGTATGACTTCTCGTGGCACTTAGAGCCGGGTGAGGATTTTCAGGCACCGGAGGTCATCATGACCTATTCCGGCGAGGGCTTAGGTCAGATGTCGAGAAACTTCCACGATGTAATGAGGAACAACCTTATCAGAGGAAAGTGGAAGGATATGCGCCGTCCTATACTTATTAATAATTGGGAAGCGACATATTTCAACTTTGACACGGACAAGCTCCTTGATATAGCAAGAGAGGCTAAGAAAGCCGGTATCGAGATGCTCGTTATGGACGACGGCTGGTTCGGTCACAGAAACGATGATAGATCTTCCCTCGGCGACTGGTTTGTGAACGAGGACAAGATAAAGGGCGGTCTTAAGCACCTTGTAGACGAGGTAAACAAGATAGGTCTTAAGTTCGGTATATGGTTCGAGCCTGAGATGATAAGCCCTGACAGCAAGCTGTATGCGGAGCATCAGGACTGGTGCATACACATTCCCGGCAGACACCGCACAACTGTAAGAAGTCAGCTTGTACTTGATTTTTCAAGAAAAGAAGTGCGTGACTATATCTATGAGCAGATGAAGGCTATCCTTTCAAGCGCAAACATAGAATATGTAAAGTGGGATATGAACAGACAGCTCAGCGAGGTCGGCAACGAGGTATTCCCTCCCGAAAGACAGCGTGAGATATGGCACAGATATGTCCTCGGCGTATATGAAATGCAGGAAAGACTGCTGACAGACTTCCCTGACCTGCTCCTTGAAAACTGTGCTGGCGGCGGTTCACGCTTTGACGCAGGTATGCTCTACTACTCTCCTCAGATATGGACAAGCGATGATACCGACGCTATAGAAAGGCTCAAGATACAGTACGGCACTTCTATGTGCTATCCCTGCTCCTGCTTCGGCGCTCACGTTTCGGACAGCCCGAACCACTGTGTAGGCAGGATCACTCCGTTTGAAACGAGAGGACACGTTGCGATGTCGGGTACGTTCGGCTATGAGCTTGACGTTACGAAGATCTCGGACGATGACAAGTATGCGATAAAGGAACAGATAGAAGAATTCAACAAGTACAATCCGCTTGTGAGAACAGGCGATTATTACAGAATAGGCGATCCGTTCGCAAACGACCGCTTTGACGCATGGCAGTTTGTCGCAAAGGACAAGAGCGAAACGCTCCTCGAATATGTACAGGTTCTCAAGGAGCCGAGCGTGTTCCTGCACAGAGTAAAGCTGAAGGGTCTTGAAAAGGGCTGTTATTACAGGCACGAGCAGACGGGAAGGGTTTATTCGGCAGAGCTTCTGATGAACAGCGGATTTGACATTCCGTCGTTGTGGGGGGATTTCAGGTCGTTTATTGCACATTTTGTAAGGGTGAAGTGAGGCTCTGTTTATCTTGGTTGCACAACGTCACGATAAAACGTAACAATAATGAATCAGATAGCTTTTCACAGTATTTGTAGGGGAGCGGGCTTGCCCCTCCCGAAATATCATTGAGTATACTTGCACCGCTTGTATAGTGAGTGCTGCATTAAATACTGCGATTTAAGCTGCTTCTTTCCTTTTCACGGGAGGGGCGAGCAAGGCAAGGACGCCTTAGCGTGTGTGCCCAAAGTTTCGCAAGGATGCGAAACACAAAAGCACACACAGACCCTCCCCTACGAAAGAATTATTGCGATATTCTTGCAAAATGAAGGTACAGATAAAATGACCGATTATCCTAAGAGAAAACCAACACGTCTGAAAAATTATGATTACAACTCTACCGGCACATATTTTGTTACTGTCTGTACTCAGAACAGGATTAATTATTTCTCAGATATAGTTATTTCAAATGCAAGTGAGCCGGCTACCGTGCGATTGACACGTTTCGGAAAGATTGCAGAGGAACAGATAAAAGCTATCAATTTCAAATATGTTGATGTGGATATAGAGAACTATGTTATCATACCGAACCATATCCACATGATTGTTTCAATGTTCTACGATAACGAAAAAGATAACAACATATCTGTTACAGATGTAGTGAGAATCTTTAAATCGCTGACCACAAGGTTATGTAAAGTCGGACCTGTGATTTTTCAACGTTCATTTTACGACCATATAATCCGAAATGATACAGATTATTCAAGGATTCTTAATTATATCAATAATAATCCTTCCAAGTGGGAAGAGGACAGTTTATATAATAGTGCAAAAACAGTCACTGTCCTTTAATATGATAAAACTGTAAAGGTGAAATATTATGAAAAAACTCGGTGTTATACGGCTATTTATCTGCATTGCGGCGATAATAACAGAGCTTTTGCCGCTCGGAGCAGTGCTTAAATACGGATTGATGTCCGACAACGGTCATTTGATTTTCAGGTTTGAAAATTACTCATATTTCGATGTCACGCCGTTCGGATACGCAATGTTCCACTATATGATATGCGCTGTGACAACTACTATTACGGCTATGCTTTCTCTGCTGTGGATATTCTTCGGGAAGAAACGGCAGACGCCGATCACGGTGCTTTCCGCCATTGCTCTTGCGATGTCGGCTGTACCGTACATTATAATGACGTTCAACGTTTTTACCGTGATAATATCCGCATTGCTTGCGGCGGTGCTGGTAATATCGGTTGTAATGCAGATAAAGCACGAATAGAAAGGACTTATGTTATGGCACGTTCATCCAACCAGAAGCAGAAAATTCTTTATATCGAAAAAATGTTCCGTGAAGAATCGGACGAACTTCACGCTCTGACTGTTGCCGGAATACAGGAAAAGCTGGAAAGGCTCGGAATAACGGCGGAACGCAAAGCACTCTACTCCGACATTGAAACGCTCCGTGACATTCTCGGAATGGATATATGCTCGGATAAGAACGGAACGTATTATCTTGCCTCCCGTGATTTTGAGTTTGAGGAATTACAGCTGCTTGCGGACGCTGTAGCCTGCTCGAAATTCATTTCAGAAGAAAAATCAAGGGCGCTTATCGGCAAGATCGCCCACCTTACAAGCAACTTCCGTGCAAATGAGCTTCAGCGGAGCGTTATTGTCGCAAACCGTGTAAAAACCGTAAACAAGAAGATATACTACAGCATAAACAAGATACACGAAGCCATTGAAAACGGCAGAAAGATAACCTTCCACTACTTCAACTACGATATAAAAAAGAGAAAGATATTCAGAAATGCAGACGGACGTTATACTATGTCGCCGTATCATCTTGCGTGGGAGGACGAAAACTACTACTGCATAGGCTTTTACGAAAAATACAACTCGGTTTCAAACTTCAGGGTTGACCGTATGGAAGACGTTGAGGTGTCAGATGAGCCTGCGATAATCTCGGAGGACTTCAACCTTGCGGAATATACACGGAAAATATTCGGTATGTTCGCAGGCAAGGAAACAATAAGAATAAAGCTGAGGTTCGACAACTCGCTCACAAGCGTTGTTATGGATAAATTCGGGTCGGATATAACCATGCACAAGCTGGACGAGAATAACTTCTATATATCAAAGGATATAAACGTAAGCCCGACCTTTTACGGCTGGCTGTTCCAGCTGGGTGTAAAGGCGGAAATAATCGAGCCGTTGTCGGCAAGAAACGACTTTGTCGCTTTTATCGACAGCCTCAGAGATATGTATTGATCCGAAAGGCTGTGGTAACATTGTCAGCGACAATCAAAGCATTTTTTAAAAAGCTGCCGAAATGGCTGTATTATGCCGTTCCTGCGTTTTTGCTGTCGCTTGTTCTCACACTGCTTGCGAAGAACACGGCAGACTTTGCGCAGTGGTACAGCACAACGATATACCCGTTTTTTGTGGGTACTGTAGGACGGATCTCATCCGTACTGCCCTTTTCGCTGTGCGAGATACTGCTTTATGCGGTTATCATACTTGCCGCCGTTGGCGTTGTCTTTACCGTGATACGCTTTGTAAAGGGCAAGGGCAAGCGGAAAAAGCTGTTGATGAGGGTGCTTGCGGTCGTGGTGTGCTTTGCGGTAAGCGTGTTTATGGTGTTTACGCTTTTCTGCGGAATAAACTACAACCGTTTTACATTTTCCGAGGTGAGCGGATTTACCGTTGAAACATATACGGCGCAGGAGCTTGCGGATCTTTGCGTGTATATTCTGAAGAACGCAAACGATGCTGCCGGAAAAATAGAAACGGACGAAACGCTGACGGTTTCGCTTGACGGTAAAATCGATCTCGACAAGGAATGCAGAAATGCTATGACCCGACTTGGCGAAAGGTATGACAGCCTGTCGGGATTTTATCCGGACGCAAAGGCTGTAATTGCGTCAGAGGGTATGTCTTATATGAAAATACTCGGTATGTATGCGCCGTTTACCATAGAGGCAAATTATAACGCAAATGCGCCGGACTTTGCGAAACCGTTCACGGTGTGTCATGAACTGTCGCACCTGAAGGGCTTTATGCGTGAGGACGAGGCGAACTTCATCGCTTATCTTGCCTGCACAGGCTCGGATAATGTGTATCTGCAATATGCGGGGTGGGTATATGCTCTTATCTATGCCGCAAATGCGCTTTATTCGGCGGCAGGAGCGGAAATATACAGCGAACTTATGAGCTATGCGGACAGCAGGATAGTAGCAGAGCTTAAAGCAAACAGCGAATACTGGAAGAAATACGAAACGCCGGTCGCTGCTGTCGCCACAACGGTGAACGATACCTATCTTAAGTCGCAGGGGCAGTCTGACGGCAAGAAGTCTTACGGCAGATTCGTGGATCTGATGATAAGCTACGAAAAAATGCAGGCATCATAATTCAAATGTCGTCAGGTATTATAAACATTGGAGTAATCAACTTATGGCAAATAAGAAATTGTACAAGAAAGAAAGGTTTTCGGGTTGTATTGTAGGTGCCGCCGCAGGCGACGCTCTCGGTTCTCCCGTAAAGACATTGACAAGAAGTCAGATCAAGGATCTGTACGGCAAAAAGGGCATACTTAAGCTAAGTCCCGAGAAGCGACAGAAAACCGCCCGTATATCAGACGAGACACAGATGATGCTGTTCACGGCACACGGTATACTGTGGGCTGATGCGGCAGGGCTGAGAACGGGAGAAGCGAACTGTGCGGATTATGTTTTCCTTGCGCTTCAGCAGTGGCTTTATTCGCAGACAGGCGGTACTTCTTCAATCGACCTGCAGTGGATACTTGATGACAACGAAACAGGTTTTCCGTGCGATCTGCTCGGAATATCCGCATTCTGCAAGAAGCGTAATCCCACGAAACAGCTTGTACAGACGCTTGCAGGGATAAAATCCGAAAACGACTACGGCAGGAAGCGCCGTCCGATAAATCAGAACAAGCTGTTTGACTGTCTGCCGAGAGCGATCCCTGCGGGGCTGTATTTTTACAGCGAACCTGAACTTGCATTCTCGGTAGGCTGTGACCTTGCCGCAATTACACATTCGCACCCGACAGGATACCTTGCAACAGGCTGTCTTTCTGCCATTATCGCATTTATCTGCAAGGGAAATACCATTGAACGCTCGGTGCTGAACACGATGAAGATACTCAAGGAGCATGACGGCTTTGAGGAGTGCTTTGCGGCGCTCGACAAGGCTCTTTCACTGCTTGACGAGAACACCTCGCCGCTGACCGATGTAGCGGAGCTTGGAAACGGCAGTACGGCGGATTCTGCGCTTGCCATAGGCGTATACTGCGCCTGCGTGCATTATGACTATCTCAGTGCGGTACAGCTTGCCGCAAATCAGGACGGTATAAGCGATATATGCGCATTTATAGCAGGCGCTCTGAAAGGCGCACTGCTCGGATATTCGGAGATCCCGTCGGGATTTGTGAAAAAGCTGCAGTTTGCGGAGCTGATAAAAGACTATGCGGGAAGGATGACAAAAGCCGCTCCAAAAGGTTTTATGAAAAGATAAGGAAGCGATTATAAAAGAATGGTCACGGATATGACTAACGGCAGGACGTTTTCCGTTCTGCTGAAATTCTCTCTGCCGATGCTGCTCAGCGTTGCATTTCAACAGCTTTATAACATTGTTGACAGCGTTATTGCCGGCAACTTTGTAAGCGATATGGCTCTCGGCGCAATAGGCGCAAGTTACCCCGTCACAATGATATTCATGGCAGTGGCAACAGGCGGAAGCGTCGGTGCGTCGGTCATTGTTGCACGACTTTTCGGTTCAAAGAACTATACATATATGAAAACGGCGATAAACACGGCGCTGGTTTCGTTTGCGGCAATCGCCGGAGTGCTTACCGTGATAGGCTGTGCCTTATGTTCACCGATGCTGACATTGCTCGGCACACCGGATGATATATTTGCGGACAGTGATATTTATCTGAGGGTATATGTACTCGGACTGCTGTTTCTGTTTATCTATAACGCCTGCAACGGTATATTTACCGCCCTCGGCGACTCGAAAACACCGTTGTTTTTCCTTATAGCATCTTCACTCGGAAATATCGGACTTGACCTGCTGTTTGTAATAGTATTTCAGATGGGAGTCGCAGGCGTTGCATGGGCTACATTCGCCGCTCAGGGTGCGGCAGGCGTTGCGGCGTTCTTCGTACTTTTAAGACGTGTCGGAAAGATACAGTCGGATACTCCCGAAAAGCCTAAAATATTCTCTTCAGACGCACTCAAGCAGATAAGCCGTATTTCCGTTCCGTCAATATTACAGAGCAGTTTTGTATCGGTAGGAAATCTGTTCGTGCAAAGTCTTGTAAACAGCTTCGGTTCATCGGTAATAGGCGGTTATGCGTCTGCTATCAAGCTGAATACTTTCGCAATAACCTGTTTCTCAACGCTTTCAAACAGCGTGTCTAATTTCTGTGCGCAGAACATAGGCGCAGACAAGACCGACCGTGTTAAAACGGGTGTGAAGTCGGGTATGCTGATGTGTCTTGTTATAGCGATACCTTTTGTAGTGTGCTTCCTGCTTTTCGGCGGAACGCTTGTAAACCTGTTTGCGACACAAGCAAATGCGGAGATTATAGCAACAGGCAGTAAGTTTCTGACTATCGTTTCCCCGTTCTATTTCTTTGTCTGCATAAAGATAGTAATTGACGGTGGTGTAAGAGGCTGCGGCGTTATGACGCCGTTTATGATAAGCACCTGTCTTGACCTTGCATTGCGTGTTATTTTCGCCTATATCCTCTCTCCGTTCTTCGACTCGGACGGAATATGGCTGTCGTGGCCCGTAGGCTGGGTGCTTGCGCTGGTTGTAGATCTGTTCTTCTACAATTACTACATAAGAAAAGGCAAAGCCTTTACGGCGAGCGGCGGCGAGTCGCCGCAAACTGTTCGCCGTTCTGACGATCAGCGATCCGCTTAACCTCCGTTACCGGCGGATATAAACAGAAAATTAATAATTATTATGTTATGCCACGGCGAAAACCGTGGCTGTTGTTTTATAACTTACTCCGACACTGTAAAAGAGCTACGATTTCTTGCCAAGTTTCTTCATTCTTGCCTCACCTTTTTCGAGGGCGGGCATGGATGCCCGAAGTTGAACGCCCAGAGTTTTAAGCAAGGATGCATAAAGTCAGCCACACTTAGTCGCTGCAGGACGCAGCGACACTGATGGCTGACGAGGCAATGTGATGCGAAACCAACAGAGCGTTCATTTAAAGGCAAGGGTGTTGGCGGTTTTCGAGGGTTGTGGGGATGGAGAGGGTCGATGCAACTGAGGCAATCCCTCCGTCTTGACGGCAGAAAAGTTTGCAATATAAAAAGAGCGGACATATCGCAAGCAGGACGCAACAAAGCAACAGTTTGTGTCGTGCCGTCAAGCCACCTCCCTTTGACAAGGGAGGCAAGTTTAGTGCGGAGCGATGGATTATTGTCCTTTTACAATGGTTGTGAGGATGAAAAGGTTGGGTGCAACGGGAGGGGCAAGCAAGGCAAGGATGCCTTAAGCGTGTGTGCCCTAAGTTTTGCACGGATGCAAAACCATACAAGCACACACAGACACTCACCCTACGAAAAGTAGGTGGGATAGTGCGGTTTTGGGAGGGTTGGACGGAGAGAGGGGGGATTGTGTGACTGCTTATTTCTTTTAGTATAATTACATCTGTTTTTACAAAGCGTAAAATTCATTCAGTATCTCCTTACAGGAGTATCCACGTTTTGACAGCATCAATGCCGAATAAACGCTCATTCCGCTGTTACAGCCGTCGCCTCTTATATCAAAGCTGTAAAGGCGCTGTGTATAGCTCATTTCAAACGCAGGCGAGCGTATGTCGAACAGCCGTCTGAACTCCTCGCAGGACATATCTATCCCACACACATTCAGACTGAGTGCGTTTCCGTCTGCATCACGGCGGATGTCGCTTATCCACTTTGATTCGTCGGGAGGGATTATAAGAGAGGGGTACGCTGTCAGCATTATCTCGGCTATTCCGTCTGCTGTAAGCTGACAGGTGCTGTGATAATATTCAGCCGATCTGTCCTTTTCGCAATACAGCTTTTTGACAAGGGGATTTCCGCTGTCCTCAGGCGAGATAGTTATGCCCGACGAAATGCGGCAGACGGGGAGAAAGGCTGTCCCTTCCTGTACGGTAAGGTTAAGCGATATGGCATATTCCGCTGAGCTTTCGGCATATTTTCTGTATATGCCTGTCTCCGCTCCGAAATGCTGTATACTCTCCTTTTCATCCATATATTCAACATAAGGGTAACCGCTGTCAAAAGACTTCCCTGTCCTATGCAGATACCTAAGTGAGCAGTCGAGCGCAACGGCTACGGCATTTATACCCTCGCTTTCATCGTCCGCCGGCGGTTCGTCAAGCGTTTTAAGACAGCTAAGCACGCAACCGGTAAGAAATTCCTTATACGCATATTCGGTGTTGCGGTAAATTATCGTGACCGGTCTTTGCGGTTCGTTTGCCGAAGAAAAGCACACAAGGATAATTATAGGCAGTACAGCCGCTGCGGTCAGCGTAGCTATTAACAGATACAAATGCTTCTTTTTCATTTTGTCTGCTTTTCCTTTCTTGACTTATCGCTGTAAATAGAGTATAATAATAAAGAATAGACACTTCGGTAAACCGGTTCGTCCGTAATTCATTATATTCACCGCTTTTGCGGTATAGAATTCAGGAGGCTATTAAAACACACAGGAAAGGAATAATAATTATATGAACGAGCGATTTCAGAAGCTATGCCGTGACTATAAAATCCAGACGGCAATCGACCCGAGATTATATGACAAATATAACGTAAAAAGAGGACTTCGTAACAACGACGGAAGCGGTGTTGTTGTAGGTCTTACAAATATATGCTGTGTACACGGCTATGTTATTGACGAAGGTGAAAAGCGTCCCGCTCCCGGTCAGCTTATATACAGGGGCTATGATATATGCGACCTTATAAGCGGCGTGGAAAAGGACGGAAGATACGGCTTTGAGGAAACGGCATATCTTCTTCTTTTCGGTAATCTTCCCGACAAGGAGCATCTTGAGGACTTCAAGAAGATAGTTACCCACTACCGTACTCTGCCCCCTTATTTTGCGGAGGACGTGCTTATGCGCTGTCCGTCATCGAACATAATGAACAAGATGGCGCAGTCGGTGCTGGCACTTTACACATACGATAAAGAGCCTGAGAACAAGAGCATGGAAAGCGAGATGCTCAAGGCTATCTCGGTTATTGCAAGACTTCCTGCAATAATGGTAGGCGCATATCAGGTAATGCGCCGCTATCTGTATAACTCAAGCATGGTAATGCACCCGATAAACCTTGACGAAAGCCTTGCGGAGAGCATTCTGTCTACACTTCGTGACAACCGTGAGTACACAAAGGAGGAGGCAAAGCTCCTCGACCTTTGTCTTATGCTCCACGCAGAGCATGGCGGCGGTAACAACTCGACATTTACCTGTCGCTGTGTAACCTCGACCGGCACAGACGCTTATGCGGCTTACGCTTCGGCTATATCGGCACTTAAGGGTCCCCGTCACGGCGGTGCAAATATTAAGGTTATGGAGATGCTTAACTGCATCGAAAACGGCGTAAAGAACTGGGAAAACGAGGGCGAGGTCGCTGACTTCCTCACAAAGATACTGAACAAGGAAGAAAACGACCACAGCGGACTTATATACGGTATGGGTCACGCTGTCTACACGCTGTCAGACCCCAGAGCCGTACAGCTCAAGAAGTCGGCACTCAAGCTGGCTAAGGGTACAGAGGTAGAAGCCGAGTTCAGACTTCTCGACACTATCGAGCGTCTTACTCCCCAGCTCTTTGCAAAGAACAAGGGCGATGTAAAGACGATGTGTGCAAACGTGGATATGTACTCGGGACTTGTATACAAGCTGCTCGGAATACCGGTAGAAATGTATACCGCACTGTTTGCCTGTGCAAGAATGCCCGGCTGGTGCGCACACAGAATGGAAGAAATAGAAAACGGCAAGCGTATCATGCGACCTGCCTACAGAACGCTTATCAAGAACAGGGATTATATTGCTCTTGACGAACGTTGATCATATCTCAGGAACAATTGAAAGGCGTAATAATGAAAGATTTTCTTTCCGATAAAAAAGCTGTTCTTGCAGGAGCGGTTTCGGCTGTTGTCCTCACTGTAATGAGGATCATACAACTCGTTTCCTGCACCGAATATCCCTCGCTCCTGTACGCTAACGGCTGTGAGGCGTTCAATACCGTGTTCAATGTACTGCTGATAATATCGGCGGCGGCAATAAGCATCTTAGCATACTTTGACGTAAAGAATGCAAAGGTCACAGCGGCAGGTGAGCTTTCGGAAAAAGGCAGTAACATATTCGGTATTATAATGATCATCGCAGGTGCGGTGTGGATATTACCGGTAATAAACGATTTTTCATCCGGAAGCGTAGGATTTACCACAATAACCTCGCTTGCCTGCTGTATCGCATATATGATAGGCGGTATGAGTATGATGGCATCCGCAAAAATCGTACCGGCTCACTGCATAAGCGCAATCTTCATAATAATCAACTATCTTATAGTTGCGGTAAAATTCTATCTTTCAAGCCCGATAATCACGGGTATGCCACAGAAGCTGATGATGATGCTGTTTTACGTCCTCACCGTGCTTTTCTGGATCAATGCGGGAAGATTCTTATGCAGCGCAGAAAAGAAACTGACAAGAACGGCTCTTATCGCATCGGGCTATTTCTGCTCTGCAAGCGCAGTGGCATATATCATAAGCTGTTATGTGCTTCTTGCGGTTGACAGCGAAAAGTGGGCGGTCATCGCTCAGAATTCTCCCGAAACCTTGCCCGATCTTGAAATAATGGTTACCGCTCTTGTACCGGCATTATTAGCGGCTGTAGTACAGTTTTCAAAAAAGAGAGAAGCAACGGGAGAACCGAAGCAGACCGCTTTTGAAAATGTATCCGTAAGCACGGAGGCGGAAAGCATCGACACCGAGGACACGGAAAACGGCACAGCTTCAGAAGAAGCACAGGACGATATGCAAGACGACACTCAAGGCTGACAATCGTAACATCTTAGGAGAAAAAATGAAAAGCATCACTGTATTACGTCTTAATAAAATACTCCGGAAAGCATCGGCACTTATGGCAGTGCTGTGCCTTGTTACTATGCTCTGCGGCTGTTCTGCGGGCTTTTTCTCCGGAGATCTGCTGACATCACCAAGACTTACAGACGAACAGACAGAAATATACAACGCCCTGACCGCAAGTGCGGGCAGGGTTGATTTGCGTTATCCGCATACAGGCTCGTACCGCAGTGCGTTTGTTATCCGCAACATAGACAATGAACCGACCGACGAGGCGATAGTCTTTTATGAGCAGAACAAGACGGATGCGGCAAAAGAGCCTGCACAGAATGATACGGCGGTAGGAAACCTGCGTATCAGCTTTCTTGACAAGGATGAAAACGGAAACTGGAAGGCGACATATGAGCTTCCTGCGGCAGGAACGGAGATCGAAAGCGTCGCCTTTTCCAAACTCGGCTCTGATAAGGAAAAGCTGATAGTAAGCTACTCCGTACTCGGCTCGTCCGACAAGATACTGTCGGTCATAGATTACAAGAACGGAGTTGCCAAACAGCTCGGTACAATAGGTTATTCGTCTTATACCTTTCTGAACGGCATTGACGAAAAGGGCGAATATCTTGCCTGCTTTGGCCGCAACGGTGCAAAGAAAAACGGAAGTATGAGCGTATACTCATGCAGTGAGAACGGCGAACTTCATACGGCGTTTCCTGTGGTTTCGTTCGGAGAAGGCGTTGCCGAATTTGACAAGATAACTATAGCACGCTGTCTTATACTCGAAAACGAAAAGCCGTGTATAACGGTCGATTATCTGACAGCCGAAAACCAGTATAACACGGCGGTCCTTTACTATAAGGGAAGCTCGTTTGCAACGGCGGATACGATAGTAATGGACTCAAGCAATATAAGCTACTCAAGAAGGACGAACAACTACACACCCAAGGTACAGTCGCAGGATATTGACGGCGACGGTATTATAGATGTTCCGGCTACCTCTGCACTTCCGGGATATGAAAACCTCACGTTCCCCGAACAGCTTAACGCTGTGCTGTGGTACAGGCAAAACTGCAACAAGATCGAACTTTCGGCATATACGTTTATAGATCCGGGGCTTAACTATATGCTTGTTTTCCCGGGAAGATGGATAGGTATGGTAACGGCTACAATAAACTCATCGGATAATTCCGTTACATTCTGGAAGCACGAAGGTGAACTCAAGGAAAACGAATATGCTCTGCTGACTATAAGGACGGTGCTTAAAAATAACAACACCTCTGCGCAAAGCGCAACGGATACGGCAGACGCAAGCCGTGACGGTTACAGACTGTTCTACGAGGACAGCGAAAAGGCTGTTTACTGCAAGAGCATAGTGTATGAGGGGCTTTCTCTTACCGACGACGAAATAGAGGCGGCGCTTAAAGTCCGTCCCGAAGGAAACGGAAACGGCGACGCTGTACTGTTTACAGGAAGCAACCGATAAAAATTTTAACAAGAAAATTATAATAAGAAAGGCAGGCTCGGGCATGAAAAGAATACTTGTTTGCGAGGACGAGGACGCTATAAGAGATTTTGTCGTTATAAATCTGAAGCGCAGCGGATATGATGTTATAGATGTCAGCAATGCGGCACAGGCGATGGACGCTTATGTGCATTACGGCGGTCTTATAGATGTTGCGCTGCTTGATATAATGATGCCGGGTATGGACGGCAGTGAGCTTTGCAGATGGTTAAGGCAGAAAAGCGATACGATGGGCATAATCATGCTCTCCGCAAAAAGCCAGGAGGTAGACAAGATACGCTGTCTTACGCAGGGTGCGGACGACTATGTGACAAAGCCGTTCTCACCGTCTGAGCTTGTCGCAAGGGTCGATGCGGTATACCGCAGGGTGAGCCTCAGTGTTGCAAGGCCTCCTGAGGACGAGGGAAGAACACTTATCTCCGGTCCGTTCTCGATAAACACCAAGAGCCGTATTTTCACAAAGAACGGAACAGGCATAGAGATAACGCAGGTGGAATATCAGCTGCTGGAATATTTCATGGAAAACAGCGGTTCGGCACTTGACCGCAGGAGCATTCTTACTCATATATGGGGCAGTGACTATTACGGCGATGACAAGATCGTCGATGTCAACATAAGGCGGCTGAGAATGAAGATAGAGGAAGATCCGTCAAATCCGAGATACATAACTACTATATGGGGCTACGGCTATAAGTGGTGTGTGGATGAGCTTGCCGCCGCAGGCGAGTTCAGCAGGTAGACAAACGGGGGTAAAAGGCTTTGGCAAGACGCACGACGATAGCTAACCGATGGTTTCTGAAGAGCTTCAGTGCGGTGGTTATAGTTCTGGTACTGCTTGATATAGTCCTGTACTGCATGTTCAGGTCGTATTTCTACAGTACCGTTGAACAGACGCTCCGCAGTGAGCTGAACGTTATATCGACCGTACTTACACGGTACTACAACAGCAGCTCAACGGGAAGCGGAACAAACTATTCAAACGAAGTGAGAAACACGGTCGAGAGCTTCACAAAAAAAGACCGCATGGAGCTTATGATGATAAACTCCGAGGGCAAAGTCGTTATTACGTCAAGCGGTTTTGAGCCCAGCAACTCCTATGATATGCCCGACTATGATTATGCTGTAAAGGACGCAGGGGGAATAGGCACATACAGCGGTTATCAGAGCAACGGCGAAAAGGTAATGGCTGTTACGAGCCTGCTCGAAACGGGCAATACAAATTACAATGCGGTGAGGGTCATAACCTCGCTTTCTAAGGTCGATAAACAGCTTGGCATAATAATGATATTCATTATAGCGATAAGCGGAGCGATCATAATACTGATGCTGGTTCTCGGGCTTTATTTCATACAGTCGATAGTAATACCGTTAAGGCAGATAAGCGTCAACGCACGAAAGATAGCAAAGGGCGACTTCGGTGTGCATATCGAAGAAAAGACAGACGATGAACTGGGTGAACTGTGCCGTGTATTCAACTATATGGCTGACGAGCTTGAAAACTCGGAGAAGATAAAAAACGACTTTATCTCATCGGTATCCCACGAACTGAGGACACCTCTTACGGCTATCAAGGGCTGGAGCGAAACTATCGCCACAAGTCCCGGCGACAAAGAAGTCACCAAAAAAGGAATGAAGGTAATTTCGGAAGAATCGGAAAGGCTTTCAAACATGGTTGAGGAGCTTCTTGACTTCTCAAGGATACAGGGCGGAAGATTCAACCTGAACAAAGCAAATATGGACGTGTTTGCTGAGCTTACCGACGCTGTTATAATATATTCCGAAAAGGCAAGACAGGAAAACAAGACACTGCTTTATGACGAGCCGCAGGAGATAGTTACTATATTCGGCGACAGAAACCGTATAAGGCAGGTGTTTATAAATATAATAGACAACGCTATAAAATACTCCGCCGCATACGGTCATATAATCGTTGCGACGGCGGTAACGGACAAGGCTGTAATAATTACGGTCGAGGATGACGGATGCGGCATTGCGTCGTCCGACTTAACAAAGGTCAAAGCGAAGTTCTACAAGGCGAACAGCACTGTCAGAGGCTCGGGAATAGGGCTTGCGGTCGCTGACGAAATAGTAGCCGCACACGACGGAACGCTGGAGATAGAAAGTGAGCTTGGACGGTACACAAGAGTGGTCATCACACTGCCTGTAGCGAAAAAGGACGAACAATAAGGGCAATACCTCACAATTATTGTCGTGCGATTGCTTAGTCAGATTTTTCGTCAGATTGTATAAATTGAGTGCAGGCAGGCTGACGCCTGTCAAGCGAAATTTGTGCAAGATGGCGGAAAATATGCAAGCTTAGCGTGCGGCAAAGGCGATAGCCGTTAATTGTGCGGTGTTGCCTAAGAAAGGTTTAATATGAGCGAACAGAAGAAAGAAGTTATAAAAACGAAGGTCGGCGGTCAGGCTCTCATAGAGGGCGTTATGATGCTGGGGCCGAAAAAAGGCTGTATGGCTGTACGTCAGCCCGACAGGGAGATATACACGGAGGTGTGGGACAGGAAAACTCCGAAGTGGTATAACAAAGCACCGTTTATCAGAGGCTGTATAAATTTCGTTTCACAGCTGGGGGACGGTTACAAGTACCTTAACAAGTCGGGCGAAGTCAGCGGAATGTTCGATGAAGAAGAGGACGAAAAGGACAAGAAGAAAAAAGAAAAAGAGCAGGACAAACCGACAGATAACGTAAGCGAAGAAAAGCCGGAAGATAAAAAGGACGAAAAGAAAGACGGCGATAGTGCCGCTCTGACAACGGCTGTTGCGGTCATATCGGGTATTCTCGGCGTAGGGCTTGCGGTCGCACTGTTTGTGATACTGCCTACGCTTATATTCACAGGGATACAGACGCTGTTCGGCGATACGGATATATCCGCATTCCGCTCACTGACGGAGGGTATTATTAAAATCGCTCTTTTTGTAGGCTATCTGTGGCTGACCTCTCTTATGAAAACGATGAAAAGGCTGTATCAGTATCACGGTGCGGAGCATAAGACGATATTCTGCTATGAACACGGCGAGGAACTGACTGTGGAGAACGTCAGAAAGTACAAGCGTTTCCACCCCAGATGCGGTACCAGCTTTATATTCCTGACGCTTGCGATAAGCATACTGGTATATACCCTGCTCCCGATAAACAGCGAGCTGTTTATTGAAGCGTTCGGCGTATCAAAGCTTATCGGCGATATGCTGAGAGTATGCTGTAAGATAATTTTCCTGCCGATAGTCGTAGGTATCTCATACGAACTTATCCGTATCGCAGGAAAGTATGACAATGTGCTAACAAAGATAATTTCCGCTCCGGGACTTGCTATACAGCGTCTTACCACAAAGGAGCCTGCCGATGAGATGATAGAGGTGGCTATTGCTTCTATGAAGCCTGTTCTACCCGAAAATGCGGAGGACGCAAAGTGGTAATAAGGCAGGCGGTACGGCTTATAAGCGATATGCTTGAAAGCGTTACCGACGATGCGTATTTTGAGGCAAGGCAGATAGTAAGCGAAATCAGCGGCGGTAAAATGCCGTTTGAGGAAATATCCGAAGCACAGCTTGCCGAGTGCGAGGATAAGGCGAAAAAACGTAAAACGGGCGAGCCGCTGCAATATATTTTAGGAAACTGGGAATTTTACGGCAGAAAATATTTTGTCGGGGAGGGAGTGCTTATCCCCCGTCCCGAAACGGAGCTTCTGTGCGATATAGCAATCGCTCATCTTAAAAATACGGGCGGTACGGCGGTGGACTTATGCTCGGGGAGCGGATGTATCGCTGTCACTGTTGCGCTTGAGGCAAATGTAAAAGCTGTGGGGATCGAAATCTCCGACAAGGCATACGGGTATTTTCTGAAAAATATAGAGCAGAACAAAGCCGAAAGGTCGGTCACTGCGATAAACGGAGATATTTTCGATAAATGTATACTCGGACGGTTCGAAGATGATTCGCTTTACGCTGTGCTGTCAAATCCGCCGTATATCTCCTCTGCGGATATGAAAACTCTGCAAAAGGAAGTAACGTTCGAGCCTGAGCTTGCGCTTTTCGGCGGTGAGGACGGTCTGGATTTTTATCGCAGGCTGATACCGATGTGGGCAGGAAAGCTCAGAAGCGGAGGACTTTTTGCAGTTGAAATCGGAGAAGAACAGGGACAGGCTGTAAGCAGGATATTCGAAGGTGCGGGATTCGTTCCGGAAATTATCAGGGATTACAGCGGTCACGACAGAATAGTCCGCTCTATAAAGCGATGAAAACAAAATTTGTACATTTTATAGCACAGCAGTAAATGCCAATAAACCTCTTTAACATATTAAATGGGGTCGCAGGGGCAAAGCCCCCGGCAGGGACTAGGGGCGGCAGGGTAGATTATAATATCAAGTGCAACACAAAAAATATGGACATCATACTCACTTTCGTGTAAAATGTAATTACCACAAAACAA
>ERZ1106943.1618-NODE-1618-length-21947-cov-5.898410_pt1 | contig 21947 bp, 16 predicted proteins | sample MGYA00403671_ERZ1106943 | MGnify/ENA primary metagenome ERZ1106943 (study PRJEB35170, sample SAMEA104062427) | human gut metagenome | biome: human gut; feature: human-associated habitat; material: faeces | place: Denmark | collected 2012-06-14 ...
TACATCAAGCATCTTTTTTAAAATTATATATAAAAATTGTTTTAACGAAGAAATTGATTACAAGAGTTCGCCTTTTATAAACAAATGTGATGAGATAATTGAAAACAAGGAATTATTTAATCACTTCATAGACCTTACAAAAGATGTAATTGTGGACTTTTATAAAGACTCCAAAATTAAAGATATAATTGGAGATAACTTACCAAAGTTTTTAAAAAGCACTATAGAAACAAATAAAGATGTCATTAATATACTAAATCAAAAAATTGAAGACAATATAGAATAATTTTTGAGTTTCTATGTAATTGCTTTTGTTATTTATCTATGCATAGATATTAATTCAAAGCATATTTGCCTTAGCGTAATATAAGACATAGATTAAATGTAAGCGTAAAAGTCGTCTAATTAAATAGACACGCTTTTTACACTTACTAAAGAACGTTTAGTAGCATTACCTTTTCTTAGCAGAAATTATGCATGCAAATAATAAACGCCACTAAAAATCATTTATATAATCTTACATTTTAAGAATTTTATTAACAATCGGTATCTCATTTATTACATAAGCTATAGTAAGCGATCCGCCTAAAGTAAATATAAACTTTAAAGTACTAATGTACCACGATAAATCTAAACCTAATATTGAAATACATTTGTCAAAGACAATTATTACAAACCAATGTAGTAAATATACTAATAATGTTAATGATGATAGTTTTAATACCAAATTATGGTTAGCAATGCTTTTGAGTCTTAGTAAAAGGATAAATAGCAACAAGCAACTTATAACTACTAAAATATAAGAATAAAATATTTCGCATCTAGTATCATTAAACCATTTTACCTCTAATAAATATGATCCACATATTATAAAAGCAAATGAAATTATAAATAGTGTAACATTAGTTCTTAAACTTAATATTTTTATGATTTTATCTTTATATTTATAAATAAGACCGCCAAACATGAAATAATAAATAAATATCCATAACCTAAAGGTTTGAATAGTCACATTTGCTATAGACACTTTTGACAAAAACATCCACAAATTGATAACTATATTTGTAACAAATAATAGAATCATAAATATAAAATTTATTCTTTTATGATCAAATATATATTTTAATATAGGAAGTATTAAATAAATAATAATTAGCATTCCAAAATACCAATAAACTGATAGCATGCCTCGTTGAATAAACCATTCATAGAATTCTGAAAGTGAACTAACAATATCTTTTGTTGAATATAACTTAAAAGCAAAACATACAAAATTAAATATGGTTACTAACTTTATAATATTAAGTATCTTTTTAAAACAATACTTATAAGTTATGCGCTCTTTCTTTAAAAGTAAGTACCCTTCTACTAATAAGAATAGTGGTATAGCATAAACACCAAAATTATAAATAATTAACATAACTGCATTATTATTTAATTTTATTGTATGTAACAATACAACTAATATACATGCTATAATTTTAATTAAATCTAAATTGACATTTCTATTATTTTGTTTTTGTTGTATTTCGCCATTATTTTTACTAAAGCGTGCATTTATATTGTCAAATGTTTTATAAATCAATTCTTCTTTTAATAAAATTAATATTGAAAAATAAATAACAATGCCTAAAATAGCCACAATGACTGTATTCACTATTGATGGAGTAAGTTTTTTACCAATAAAATAGCAAATTAAGAACATAATTAAGCTAGCCACTAATGGCTTAATAGACTGCAATAACATTTTCTTTAAAGAAAGTTCTTTTCTAATTAACATATACATAGTAAAAGTAACTAAAAATTCCGCTATCAAAGATGCGATGACAGCTCCATACGACCAAAACAATGGAATCAATATGCAATTTAATATCAAATTAGATATACTTCCTGTTATTATTCCTATAGTGAATTTTTTGTCACGTCCCGTTGGTATAAGATATTGTAAACCAAATATATTACTAAATCCAATAAATATAATTAAAGGTGTAAAACATTGCATCAAAGTAATACATTTATTATATCCTGGCCCTAAAAACCAAGGAATTATATTAGGCGCAATTGCTGCAAGTCCAAATGTCATAGGTAAACCAATGAGCCAAACATAATTAGTGGCAAAATAAATATTATCTTTTAACTTAGTTTGATTACCTTCAGCATAAAGTTTAGAATTTCTTGGAATCATAACGGTTCCTAATGCCGTTATTACCGCCATACACATCTTTACTATTTTCTCTGATTGCTCATAATATCCGTTCTCTAAATCAGAATATTTCTTTACAACATCCACAACTATTTCAACACCATCAATAATTTGTGTTTCTTTTACCACATAGGTATCAGGTATTAATAAACCAATTAAAGTTTTATCTAATACAGTATATATAGATGTAGCTATAGTAGGTATAAACAATTTTATTGTCGGTAAAAGATGTCTAATTGGTTTTAGTTCTTTTGAGTCAATTTTAACTAAATATTTCGGTAAATATAACCATAATGATAATCTACCTAAAAGATTTGCTCCAGATGTTAAGATTACATAAAGCCAAACATCATCCGAGTGCTTAACTAAAACAAAAATTAATGTCACAGAAATTAGTTTAATTATCATGTCGCGCAACACAGTTTTTTTAAAATCTTCATTTCCTTGAAATAAAAATGATATGTCAACAGCAACAGAAAAGATGTTTATTGTCCACCAAAGCATAAGTTGACTATACTCATGATACACACCTATAAAGCATAAAATTAAGTTAAGCAAAACAGCAATGCCTACTGATAAAAGTCTTACAATAACAATTTCCCAAAACACTTTTGATTGCTCTTTTTTATTGTTTTGATGAAATGCAATTTGTCTTTGAGCATAATAACCAAAGCCAAGTGCTGCAATAAGTGTAAAATAACTTTGAATTGAACTTGTAAAACTATATTGTCCAACTCCTTCCGCAGACAAAATTCTTGAAATATATGGAGTTGTAATTAATGGAATAACCAAACTAAAAATTTGGAAAATTACATTATATATATAATTTTTCTTCACACTTTTAGCTTTAGTAGGCTTATTATTTAATTTTTCATCATTAAGAGCATCTTCCATCGAATCACCTACTTTATAGTTTTAATAAAGTCTAGCGCTACACGTATAACCTTATCCATATCATAGTATTTATACTCTCCTAAACGACCACCAAAATGCACATTTAAAAGTTTAGCAGCATCTTTTTTATATAATTCATATAGTTTATTATTTTTTTCATCATTTAAGGGATAATATGGTTCATCACCTAAATGCCATGTAGACGAATATTCTCGAGATATTACCGAATACTCATTTTCTAAATTAAATTCAAAATGCTTATGTTCTATGATTCTAGTATATGGCACTTCATACTCTGTATAGTTTACAACTGCATTACCTTGATAATTTGCTTCATTAATAATTTCAGTTTCAAATCTTACAGATCTATATTCTAAAGGTCCATACTTATAATCAAAAAATTCATCAATTGGTCCTGTGAAAATAATTTTATTAGCAATTGAATCAAGTTCTTTTTTATAAGAGAAATAATTGGTATTCAATCTAACTTCAATGCCATCAAGCATTTTTTCTATAATTTTTGTATATCCGCCTATTGGTATACCTTGATATCTGTCATTAAAATAATTATTATCAAATGTAAAACGAACTGGTAATCTTTTAATAATAAATGGTGGGAGTTTTGTGCACTCTCTTCCCCATTGCTTAGCAGTATATCCTTTAATAAGTTTTTCGTATATTGTAGTACCTACAAGATTAATAGCTTGCTCTTCTAAATTTTCAGGATTATCAATGTAATATTTTTTCTTTTCTTCTTCTATTTTATTTTTAGCATCTTTAGGTGTATAAACATTTGGCCATAATTTAGTAAAAGTGTTCATATTAAAAGGAAGATTATATAATTCATCCTTGTATCGCGCAACAGGAGAATTAATATAATTGTTAAACTCAGCAAATTTGTTTATATAGTCCCATACTTCTTTATCAGATGTATGGAATATATGTGCACCATATTTATGTACATTTATACCTTTAATATTTTCTGTATAAATATTTCCAGCAATATGAGTTCTTTTATCTATTAAAAGTACTTTATAACCTCTTTTATTAAGTTCATAAGCACAAATAGAGCCATATAAGCCTGCGCCAACTATTAAATAATCATACATACTTTTATTTCTCCTAGATTGTTATTTAATATTTAACTTTTAAATAGCCTTTCAACTTAAATTGTATTTTTTGTTTATAAAAGTTAAACACCATCTTTATACGCTTTGATTTTGGTTGTTTTAAAAACGATTCCAAAAATATAACAGAACATCCCTTGACTTTCAAATTGTTTTTTTGAATCCAATAGCCAAATAACCTTTCTGATAAATAGCCAAATAGTCTGCGTTGATTCCCCGTTCTATTTTTAAAATCTATTTTTGCTTCGGCTATATCAAAAATCTTAAATAGCCATTCGCAATATTTGTCAATTATTTTTTTATTGCAAATGAACATATTATAACTAGTAGTTAATGAATTACCATGTAAGTAGTTATAAAAATCACCATATTCATCTGGAAAATATTCTTGAATAATACTTTCAATGCAATCAATATCACTAGCTACATGGTTATTGATTTGCTCTCCTCTATAGTAATTATCTATAACTATTTGAGAAGTTTTTTTATAGTAAGGTATAATTATATCAAATTTTTTCAAATATTTATTGATATCTTTTTCAGATAATAATTTATATCCATTAATTGATATTTTGCTTACAAATTGCCTTCTATAATGTTCCAACCCAACTATATCTTCTTTTGAATTCTTCCAAATCCAATAAAGTGCAGTCAATTCGCAATAATATGGATTCTTTTTACTAATATTGTCCCCTGTATTATCGTTTATATATTCTAGATTAGATATTGGAGTGCCAACTTTTATTTTTTGTCTAATTCTAGAGTTTTTTTGATCTATTTCTTTATGAGTTACAACATAAATTTTCATATTTTCCTCCTAACATAGTTTTAACTTTGCCAGTTACTTTTCTTTTTATAATTTATTTTTTGAAGTTTCTTGCCATTTGAAGTATTTGTGCAGTATCATCGCCAAATAATGCTTTCCCAGCAGCTTCCTGTGGGAACCAACAAGACTGTCACAAACTATTTGCTTCTATAAGAACAACATTTTCATTATTATCCAATGTCAAATCAAATGAAATCATACCAAGCATAGAAAATCTTTCTTCATGCAATCTTTTTGCAGCATTTATTATTTTATCAAAACTAAAAATTTCATAGCTTTCAAATTGAATTAAAGTGTCCGGATGTCTTTCATACACTTTCTTAAACTCGGTAAATGCATATTTGTCTAATAAACCCTTACCATTAAGATTATTTACATGTATGAACATACCACCTGCGTGGGCATTATCTACATCGTTATTTCCCGCTCCTATTCTTAATGATACTGGAGCAACATTAATCTTATTGTTTAACATATATGTTATAACTCTAAAAGTATTTAAGGATTGTGGATGCAATTTGCTTATTGAATCACTATTCTTAATAATATTTTGTATTATAAAATTATTCTTATATTCATTGAGTATATTAATCATATTATTATTTGATAAAACATCAATTCCTTTTTTTATATTTAATACCCTACAGCCTTTACCTGAATTTGTCTCTTTTGCCGGTTTAATAAAACAATATCCTATATTTTGAATTTTATAAATTAATTCATCAAATGAAATAAGCTTGTTATCATACTTACAATCAAGATTGTTTGTTTGACAAGCAATGATTTTAGGAGTATATATATAATCTAAGCCATTAATAAGAACAGGTAATAATGTCTTATCACTTAATACAAGAGATACACGCTTGTCATTAAACATTCTTTCTATTATTGGCAAAAAGATAAATTCTGGTATATATTTATAATCAAAATTTCCAGTAAATGCAGTGAATTCACGATGCCAATCATACGGAATTTTTTGCCCATAATTTGATTTATAAAATTCATCAATCTGTTGCTTTTGTTCTCGAGATAAAACAATACTATTTATAATTTTTTTTCTTTTTTTATTCTTTATCTTTTTAAATTCGTGGATTATCTCTTTTTTTATTATAATCTTTCCTTCAATATGCTTTATTGCTTTTGTAAATTTACTCACGATTTATAGGCTCCTTGTTTATACTAATTTTAGATATATCAAAATATTCTCCAAATATTTTATCATATTTTTTTGGAATAAAACTAGTTAATCCTGAAAAATGGAAAAAAGTTAATTCTCCAAAATAAATTTTTCCTTGTTCATAAAATAAATCTACTCTTACATGTGGAAAATCTTTAGAAAGTATCTTACATGTTTTCAGCATTTCATCTAAACAATCTGGCTTTTCAATATGTGTTTTACTATTTGGATGGCCTTGTTTAACTGGAATATGATTCCACTCTAAATCATAGAAATCAAATTTACAATGTGTATCTCGATCACTTGCAACAAACAAAAATTTTGGTTCACCATTGAAACAAAAAAACTTATAATCCTTAGGACTTCTACCATCTTTTGTTTCAATTAATTGTTGCACAATAATTCTATTTTTTATAAAGTGATATGGCCATTCTTTGTTATCGTTAGAATAATCACTTTTTAAATTCAATTTTTTTGCTGCTTCTTCAAAAAATTTGCTTTTATCACGACACACTACTACTCCTCCACTATCTCCTGTCACTTTTGCAACAAATGAATCAGGAAGAGAATTTAAATTAATTTCACTTATATCATCATAAACGCCATAAAGCGGAATTAAAATAGACTCTAAGCCTTTGCCTTTAATATAATCATATACCATATATTTATCAGCACATATTGGCATTAAATCATTTCTATAATTAAGTTTATACCAATTTATTTTTTCATTGAATGTCATTGGATTATCTAAATTCATAACATATCCAAGTCTTGCTCTTCCTTTTTGAATTAAAAATTCTTTATCATTCATTTTATCATTAACTTTATATTTTCGTTTTCTAATCCTAATTTTTATCTTTTCAATAAAAAATCCATCTTTTATAGACTCAAATACTTTATTCATAACTTATTTTCCTCATTCTTTATAAAACAACCATCTTTTATCATTTGTTTCAATATAATTAGTTGAACAAGCGCATAAAACAGATAATGCTAAATAATAAATTTTTGAACTAAAAGATACTCCAAATAAATTAATACATATCATAAAAACTAGTAGCATTATTTTCAATTTTTTTTCATCACTAGCTTTTTGACAATTAAATGCAAGCGAAACTAAAGGCATAAAGAAACAAACAAATCCAATCATTCCAAAATTACACAATATATCCGAGATTGTAGAATGAGAATATGTATGATATGCACCATTTATTGCAAAACCATTGCATCCCCATCCAAATATTGGCTTATATGTAAATAAATAAATTCCTTCAAAAAACATATTATATCTTTCAATAGTAGACATATCAATCGAATTGCTACTACCTGTTAATGCTCTAATCATATCTAAAACTCTTTCTTTTAATGTAGCAAAAATAGGCAATTGTAACAATCCGATTACACAAGCAATACCCACAATAACTATAATGAATGATAAATACCATTTTTTCTTACCAAAAGCCACAAATATAAAAGCTATTGTAACCATTACCAAAGAAACTAGAAATGTTTTTGATCCAGTTAACGCTCCAAGCAAAGCAAAAAATGGAATAGTAATTATTAATATATAGTTTTTTTTAATCAAAGCCAAATACAGACCTAAAATATAGCCAAAGCAAAAATAATTACCAATCGCATTTTCATTTCCAAATATACTGCCTAATCTTCCAACATCTAATGATATTATTTCTTTAAAATATGTTAAGAAAAAATATAAAGCAAAAATGCTTAATCCAGCATAAAAGGAAAAAATAGATTTGTTTTTATTTACATTTGATGAAATAAATTCATATAGCATTATAAATATTCCTGTTAGTAAAAACTCTGTTTGCCTAATTTGTTTAGGATCGTTTAATAGTGATGAGATAATTATTACTAGGCAAAATAGTAGCATTGAAATTATATACTTATCAACAAACATTTTTTGATATAAAAATAAATAAATAAAAATCATTATAGACAAAAAGCCCGCAAATAATAATGGTATTCTATGTAGAGAAGTATATGATAATCCCGGCAACATAAAAGATAATAGTACAATTCCCATTAAAATAACCGAAGAAAAAATATATTTGATTTTATTATCAAAATACAATGATTTTTCATTATTAATAATTAATTTTATTTTATTTATCATTATTAATCACCTTCTTATTTTTACTTAAGTTTTTTGAAATCAGTTTTAAAGCTAACAAATAAAGTAAAACTAACATATAAATAATAATTAATGACTGCGATGAATGATAAACAACTAACGAACAATTATAATTAATAGCTTGTAAATTTAGAACTATTATTTGAATAATTCCAAAACACAAAGTCAAGATTATTGTTAAAAATATAAATGGTTCAATACCTACATTAATTCTTTCATTATCTATAAAAAATGTAAGTATTATGATGAAAAATAGTGATGTATAAAGAATTATTGAACTTATATTATATGTGTTAAAAAAGCCACGATTTTCCATGCTATAAGTGTTTAACAAAGAAGTTTCTAAAAAGTCATTTACCAAATATTCATTTGATGTTAAAAATGTGTATTTATTATCTATTGGATTAAAACTTTCTAATTCCCTTTTTATCACATTAACATTGTTTTTGATACTATGATGTAAATTGAAAGACAATGATAATCCATCTAATTTATAATATAAATTATCTTTATAATTCGTATAAATTAGCCAAGACAAAACAAAATCGCCATATTGGTTAGTTAAATTAGGAGCATCGCCAAGGTTAGAATCATATATTCCAGATATATTCCAGATATTATTAAATTCTTCTCCTGCTGCGCTATATTTCACATTGACTTTTTTTCCAATAACGCTTTCTAGTGAATCGTAATCTAGTTCATTTGCAATCTTTTCAGCGAACTCAGAAGAAATCACGCACCAATTAATTCCATATCCGGATATCTGCGGCTTTTTAAACTTAAAGTATATATTCATATCATCCATTTTGTAATACTTTTCATCTATCCCATCAGAATTAACTATATTTTTTTCAATAGACGAGAATACATTAGGAAAAATAACTGATTTAGGACTTAGGTTACTATTATTTATTCCCAACAAAAACTCATTCGATATTTTAGAATTAACTCCAAGAATACAACTATTCAAATAATATTGAGGCGTAATAAAGCCATTAATATATTTATAGCTACGATGTTCTTCAACTAAATTAGTTTCATTAGATTCATTATAGCTAACATTCATAATTGTTGTCTCATATTTATTATCTTTCGCATATCTCGCTACTTGATAACTTAAATTTTCTAGTTTCCCATCAAAAGTATAATTATTGCCTATTATAGATAAAGTTATTGAGCTAATAAACAAAGTGCAAGAAAATAAATACAACACCCAAAAGCGAGTGATTTTATGAAGAAAGATTTTTATTTGCTCTACAATTGTAAAAAAAGAATCTTTAAAAAACAAAAATATTTCTTTGATTTTATTTTGCATAACGCCACACTCCCTTCAATTAATAATATCAAAGTAAATCGTGATACTTTAGAATTACTTTGAAAAGATAATCAAGTATTAATTTTTTAATCTCTTTTAAATAAATCTCTCGTATAAACTTTATCTTTTACTTCTTCTAAAATCGGTTCATATCTATTAGCAACAATTACATTACTAATACTCTTAAACTCATCAAAAGATTTAATTACTTTGCTACCAAAAAATTCATCTTGTGCAAGTGTTGGTTCATATATTACGATACTAACTCCTTTTGCTTTAATTCTTTTCATAACTCCTTGAATTGAAGATTGCCTAAAATTATCTGAATTAGATTTCATTGTTAATCTATAAATGCCAACAATAACATCATTACCTGGTATACCATTTATACCTTGTTTTTTGTCAGTACCATAAAATCCTGCTTTATCCAATATTTGTTCAGCAATAAAATCTTTTCTTGTTGAATTCGATGCAACAATTGCACTAATAAGATTTTCTGGAACATGTTCAAAATTAGCCTTAAGTTGTTTAGTATCTTTAGGCAAGCAATATCCACCATATCCAAAAGAAGGGTTATTATAAAACGAACCAATTCGTGGATCTAAACAAACGCCATCTATTATAGATTTTGTATTTAATCCTTTTGATTCAGCGTAGGTATCTAACTCATTAAAATATGCAACGCGTAAAGCTAAATATGTATTAGCAAATAACTTAACAGCTTCTGCTTCTGTTGTTTCTATAAACAAAGTAGGAATATTTTCTTTAATTGCTCCTTCTTGTAAAAGACTAGCAAATTTATGAGCAGCTTCTTGAAGTTTTTTATCATCTAAAGGTGCACCAACAATAATTCTACTTGGATATAAATTATCATATAACGCCTTAGATTCTCTTAAAAATTCTGGCGAAAAAATTATATTGTTAGTATTATATTTTTTTCTAACACTCTCTGTATATCCAACTGGAATTGTTGATTTAATAATCATAATTGCATTAGGATTAACTTTTAATACAAGTTCAATAACTTGTTCAACACAACTAGTATCAAAGAAATTTAATCTAGAATCATAATTAGTTGGTGCAGCAATAATAACAAATTCAGCTTCTTTATATGCTGATTCACCATCTAAAGTTGCAACTAAATTAAGTTCTTTTTCTTTTAGATATTTCTCAATATATTCATCTTGAATAGGAGAAATTTTATTATTTATTTTATTAACTTTGTCTTCAATAACATCTACTGCTTTTACTTCATTATGTTGTGATAATAAAACTGCTAAAGAAAGACCTACATAACCTGTTCCTGCAACTGCAATTTTCATAATTATTTATTTCCTTTCACATAATACTCATAATACCATTCAGCAAAGTTTCTTAACCCAGTTCTAAGAGAAGTAGATGGTTTAAATCCAAAATCTCTTTCTAACGCTGATGTATCAGCATAAGTAATAGGAACATCTCCTGGTTGCATTGCCACTAATTCTTTATGACTATCAAAATCATAATCACTTGGTAAAACTTTTGCTTTAATTAATTCTTCTTGAAGAATTTTAACAAAATCCAAAAGATTTTCTGGGTGATTATTTCCAATATTATATATCTTATAAGGAGGTATTGGTAGTCCATCATCACCATTTTGTTTTGAAGGCGCTTTATATATAACTTTTATTATTCCATCTACAATATCATCAATATAAGTAAAGTCTCTTTTACAGTTTCCGTAATTAAATATTTTAATTTTTTCACCTTTAATTAACTTATTAGTAAAACTAAAATATGCCATATCTGGTCTACCTGCTGGACCATATACTGTAAAGAACCTTAATCCTGTGCATGGAATGTTATATAACTTTGCATATGCATGGGCAAGAAGTTCATTAGATTTTTTAGTTGCTGCATATAAAGAAACAGGATTATCTACTTTGTCTTCTGTAGAATAAGGAACTTTCTTATTAGAACCATAGACAGATGAACTAGAAGCATAAACCAAATGCTTTACTGGATAATTTCTACAAGCTTCTAATATATTATAGAAACCTATTAAATTACTTTGAATATAAGCGTCTGGATTAGTAATAGAATATCTAACACCAGCTTGCGCTGCTAAATTAACAACAACATCAAACTTATATTTATCAAAAATTTGAATTAATGCTTGTTTGTCAGCAATATCACATTTTATAAATGTGAAATTACTATACTTATTTAAATCCTCTAATCTAAACAATTTAAGATTAACATCGTAATAATCATTTAAATTATCAATTCCTACAATTGTTTCTCCTTTTTTTAATAATTCTCTAGCAAGATTTGATCCAATAAATCCTGCAACACCTGTAACTAATATTTGCATATAATAATCCTCCTCTTTTAATTTAATAATTCATTTATTAGTACCAGAAATTTATTTTCACATGCATCATAACTAAAATCATTTGCTCTCTCTATACTTTTATATTTGAATTTTTCTCTTAAAGACTCATCATTTATAATAGTTTTCATTGCATTAGCAAGTATTTCATGTTCTTTATTTATATCTGTTGTATAATTCTCTTTAAAATCATTATATTCTTTGTAAATGATTCCATATTTTGCAAAATAAATATCTTTAACTTCTAATTGTGTGTTTTCATCTAGTATTTCTTTAGGTCCTGATTTACAATTTGAAGCAATTATTGGCAACCCACAACACATAGCTTCAGTCATAGCATTTGGAAATCCTTCAAAAAGTGATGAAAGGATATAACAATCACATTTGTTTAAAATACAATATGGATTATCTAATTGACCTAAAAAGTAGACTTTTTTTGAAATTCCTAATTTTTGAACTAAAGTTTGAAGCTTTCCATCGCTAAAATCCTTTCCTATTACCAATAAGTTTGCTTCGGGATTACTTTTTAATAAAATTGAAAATGATTTAATTAAATTCCAAAAACCTTTTTGTGGCATTATTCTTCCCATTGTTACAAATTTAAATCCTTTGGGCAGATTAATATCATCGTTCTTTATTTCAGCAAGCGATTGAATTGATGATAAATCAAACGGATTATAAATTGTAATTATTTTTTTTGATGAAATATTGTATAATTTCATTAAATCTATTTGTATCTCCTGTGAACAGCAAACAATTTTATCAGCTTTTTTTAAAACCAATTTATTTAATATGTTATCCATAAAAGTTATTTTTCCTAGATTATAATTTCGGATAGAAACTATTGTTTTGCATTTTTTATTATTTGATAACACATTTACTACATTAGCGTTTTCTAAAAAACTTATTACACAATCTAATTTATACTCTTTTTTTACTTTTCTCAATTTAATGATTCTTTTAATTGTTGCCAAGCCTCTTTTAAAAACATTGGTAGTGGGGGGAATGTTTAAATTAATAAAGCGCCCGCTAAAACTATAAGAAGGTGGATATTGTTGACTAAAAACTATGAAATAAATATTGTAATGTTTAGATAATAAATTTGACAATCTAGCTGCAACATGTTCAGCCCCACCTTTTCCAACAATATGAATTAATATTCCTATATTTTTCATAACCTATCCTCATTAATATTTGTATATTTCATCATTATAGAAATTAATTGATTTGCAACATAACTTAGTGAAAATTCCTTTTTTGCATCATAAAAATTTCTATTATCCATCCCACATTGGTTTAATAATGACTTGTTATATGTTGTAGCAATTATATCTATCGAATCAGACAATGAACTTATATTTTGTTCTGATATAATATTTAAATTAGATGCCTTTTTTAACAATTCTGCTCCATCACCTTTTATCATACCTAAAATTGGCTTTCCATACATGAAATATTCAATTAATTTTTGTGGTATTAACAAAGAAGTTGAGCAATTATATATTAATGGCACATAAAGCAAATCAGCAGCCAAATAATATTTTATTGTATCTTGCGAATTAACTCTTCCATGAAATATAACTTGTTTTTTCAAATTTAAAGTTGATACAAGATTTTTAATATTTTCAAATTCGCTGCCTGATCCTACAACATCAAATATAATTCTATCTTTAAATTGACATTTGCTTAAAGCACATATAAATAAATCCAATCGATGAAATTTTGCAATCGTGCCACAATAAAGAATATGTAATTTTCCATCAATCAAATAAGTATGATTAAAAATTAAATTCTCGCTAGGTTTAGCTGTTAAGCATGGTTGATAAATATGGTAAAATGGCAACTTTATATTTAAATAATCTTTAAAATATACTTCAGCAGATGGTGAAGAAAAGCATATACAATTGCATTGTTTGTATAATCTAATACAATATTTTTTTAAAATTCCAAAAAGAAATCCATCTTTTTTTAACGAAGATGTTGCGGCCATAGACTCAGGCCATAAATCTAGACCATAATGAATTAATGGTATTTTTCTAGATTTACAAAATTTTCCAAGACCACGCATAGTAAAAATAGGGGAAAGTACATGAGACAATACAACATCAAAATCAAACTTCTTAAATTTGTGCTTTAATGCTCTTTTATAAAGGCGAAAAATCGATAGATAATTAAGCATTAATGAGAATTTGCCTTTTTTTCGTATATGTTCTTTTACTCTAACTATTTTCACACCATTTTCAACTTCATAATACTTTTTTTCATATCCATCATAAATTTTTGATTTTCCATAGTGTGGTCTTCCAGTTAAAACGGTTACATCATGCCCCATTTTAACAAATGTTTCAGCTATATTAGTTATAGAAAAAGTTTCAGGATAATATCTCGCAGTTACTATTAATATTTTCATTTATTGTTTATCCCCTAATATATAATTATAAAAAGCATTTTCATACGTTGAAAACACAAATTGTTTTGAGTATTCTTGTGATTGAAAACTGATTTTTTTCAATAATTCATAATTGTTATAGCAATATATCAATTTGTTTTTTAAATCGTTAATGTCATTTAAATTACATAAAATACCATTACAACCATCTTGTATAATATTCTTAGCTTGGCTATAGTTTGATAATAGTACAGGTGTTCCAGCTATTAAAGATTCTATAACAGCACCCGGTGTTCCTTCTCCAATATATTTTGTTGGTAAGCAAAATAAATCAGCTTGTTTAATCTTTTCCAAAGACTCATTAGGAGACACTTGACCATGATAGGCAATCTTATCACATAAATACGAATTAAACTTAACTACATCATTTTTTGAGAGTTGTAATTCTCCATAAATATCCAATTGAATATTAAAGTTATTAAGTAATAATTCTTTTACACATTGAACTAAATCTAATATTCCTTTATTTTCAGTTACTCTAGACAAAAATATTATCTTAAATATATCATTTTGTTCATATTGTCTCTTTTTTATTTCGACATTTCTAAAGTTTGACAACACATAAACATTATTAATATCGTATGTTTTTTTATAGCAATTAAGTAATGTTTCGTTTTGAACTAAAATGCAATCGATTTTTTTAAGCTGTTTCTTCATAAAATTGTCTTTTAATGTAATATCACCATTTAAAAAACTAGTAGTAAATTCAATTGATTTTTTACACACTAATTTATCAAGCGTACCTATTCCTAAGCCACAAAACACAACACGTTTTTTCATTTTTTTGTTAAAGAAGTTTACCAATGGAATAATTTGCCTACAACCATTAGGACCTGCCATAATTAATATAACATCATTCTCTTTTACAGCACGTTTTATCTCTCTTATTATGAAAAATATTTTTTTCTTCCAATTACATAAATCCAATATAGACACTTTGCTAGTTTTACTCAATAATTCAACAAATAAACGTATTTTTATTCTTCCACCATCTGTCACGGGATTCCCATTCGCGTTATTTCCAATAATACATATTTTTTTCATTTTTTCACTCACCTTTATGCCAAGTTGTTATATTGATAATATCAATGTAACTTTGAATGATTTTTATTATTTTTTCTGAAACTATATCAACATCATATTCTTTATTTATAAAATGATGTTTATTTTCAGAAGTTGCTATTTTAATTGATGAAAAAACACTATTCTTATCCAAGCATGAAATTAGGATTGTTCCTGTATCTAAAGCTTCTGGTCGTTCTGTCGATGTTCTAAGTAATACAGCTGGGAATCTAAGTAAATATGATTCTTCTGAAAGTGTGCCAGAATCAGATAATACACAAAATGCATTTTTTTCTAAATTACAATAATCATTAATTCCAAATGGTTTACATAATCGCACTAATTCATCAAATTTAATATCTAATTCTTCTATCTTTTTTCTAGTACGTGGATGAACAGATATAACAATTGGCAACTTGTATTCTTTTGCAATTTCATTTATTACATTAACAATAGAAAAAAACTTAGAAGTATTATCAACATTTTCTTCTCTTTGAAGAGATACAACAAAATATCGTTTTTGTTGTAAACCTAATACATTTAAGATTTTTGATGATTTTATTTGCTCAATTTGAGAATCAAGCACTTCTTTCATTGGAGACCCGATTACAAAAATATTATTAGCATCTATTCCCTCTTGAAGCAAGTTTCTTCGCGCATTTTCAGTATAAGCAATATTAACATCCGCTATATGATCTACTATTGTCCTATTAATCATTTCAGATACATTCCAGTCCCAACATCTGTTACCAGCTTCATAATGAAAAATTGGACATTTTAATCTCTTTGCTGATATTGCCGCTAAAGACGAATTAGTGTCACCTAAAATTAAAATAGCATCTGGTTTTTCTTTAATTATTAAATCATAACTATACGAAATAATATTTCCCATTGTTTCGCCTAAATCTTTTCCAACAACATTCAAGTAATAATCTGGTTTGCGTAACCCTAATTCATCAAAGAATATATCATTTAAATTATAATCATAATTTTGTCCAGTATGGACTAAAATATGATTAAAGTATTTATCAGCGCATTTTATTGTTGGAGCAAGACGAATAATCTCTGGTCTAGTTCCAATAATAGTCATTAATTTCAATTTTTGCATTGTTCCACCTCCAAAAATATAGTATCAGGATTATTAGGATCAAAGCATTCATTACACCACATAAATGTAACTGAATCAGTATCACCAATATTAGTAATACTATGTGTATAACCAACTGGTATATCCACTACTTCAAGTTTATCACCACTTACATCATAAGTGATAACATCATTTGTTCCTACTTTTCTAAATTTAATTAAGCAATGACCAGATACAACTAAGAATTTTTCGTTTTTAGTATGATGCCAGTGATTACCTTTAGTAATACCAGGGTGTGATATATTAACAGAGAATTGACCTCGATCAATTGTTCTAATTATTTCTGTAAATGATCCTCGATTATCAATATTCATCTTTAATGGATAAGAGAATTTATCTTTAGGTAAATAAGATAAGTAAGTTGCATATAAACATTTTTCTAAATGATTAGACATATTAGGAATACTTCTTTCTTCTCTACTATTCTTAAAAGAATATATTAAATCCACTATATGACCTAAAGTTGTTTCATCTTCGGTAGGAACTTTATAATAATTTCCTATTTTATTACCTTTACCTTCTAAAGCATTAATAAGTTCATTAAATACATCATCAATATAAACTAAGTGCATTACAGTTTCTCTATTATTAACTGTAATTGGTAAGTCATTAGCTATATTATTACAAAATGTGGCTATAGCACTATTATAATTAGGTCTACACCATTTACCATATACATTAGGGAAACGATAAACAAATACTTTAACATTCTCTTCTAAACCATATTTAAATATTAGTTCTTCTCCCGCTCTTTTAGATAGTCCATACGGATTATCTAATTCCGCTTGGATTGAAGAACTAATCATAATTGGACATTTATTATGATGTTTCTTTAAAGTATCAAGAAGAATAGAAGTAAAGCCAAAATTACCTTTCATAAATTCATCTTGATCTTTTGGACGATTAACACCCGCTAAATGGAAAACAAAGTCACAATCAAAACAATATTGATCTAATAAATTTATATCTGTATCAATATCAAACTCATATATATCGGTATATTTTCTATTCTTTAATTCTTCAATTAAGTTTCTACCTATAAAACCTTTAGCACCTGTGACTAGTATTTTCATTGACTCGTCTTCCTATCTAGGTAAATAATCTTCAATATCTTTGTTAAATAAAGGTAACTTCATTAATAACTTCTTCATACCTTCAACATCAAGTCTTTCAGTATTATGAGAAGTATATTGATTATTACTTTCTAACTTTTTATTACCTTTAGTAAAGAAGTTATCATAGTTAAGCGTTCTGTTATCAGCATGGATTCTATAAAATCCTGGTAATGATTCCGCTCTTAGCATTTCTTCAGTTGTTACTAATACTTCATAAAGCTTTTCTCCATGTCTAGTACCAATTATTTGATAACCAACATCCGAACCTTTAAGTTCAAGTACTGCTTTTGCTAATGTTTCAATAGTTGCAGCAGGTGCTTTTTGTACAAATAAATCACCTTGTGCACCATGTTCAAAAGCATATAATACTAAATCAACAGCATCTTCTAATGTCATCATAAATCTTGTCATATAAGGATTAGTAATAGTTAGTTTTTTACCTTCCGCTATTTGATCACAAAATAAAGGTATAACAGACCCTCTAGAAGCCATTACATTACCATATCTAGTTAAGCAAAGTACTGGATCTCCTTCTTGCATTTGTCTACTTCTTGCAATAACGTTCTTTTCCATTAATGCTTTAGTCATACCCATAGCATTAATTGGATAAGCTGCTTTATCAGTAGATAAGAATATGGCTTTTTTAACATGATTTTCTACACATGCACTAATAACATTATTTGATCCTAATACATTAGTCTTAACAGCTTCAATAGGAAAGAACTCACAAGATGGAACTTGTTTTAATGCCGCAGCATGGAAAACATAATCTACACCCCTAAATGCTCCAACTATAGAATTATAGTCACGAACGTCTCCAATATAAAATTTAATCTTATTAACATATTCTGGATATTTTAATTGGAAATTATGTCTCATATCATCTTGTTTCTTTTCATCGCGTGATAATATTCTAATTTCCTTAATATCCGATGTTAAGAATCTATGAAGTACTGCATTACCAAATGAACCTGTACCTCCTGTAATCATTAATACTTTGTCTTTAAAAATGCTCATACTATTTTTTCCTTTCTTCAATCATATTATTTAAATCGTATCTTAATTTAATAAATTTAAGATTATATCTTATTACTCATTAACTTTAGCTTCCATAGAATCTACATTCACAGTTTCTTCAATACTTCCTTCTTTAATGTCAGATCTTTTAAAAATCTTTTTTATAGTTAAGAAGAAAATTTTTATATCAAGCCCTAAAGACATATGTCTTAAATAATATTCATCCAAATTAGCTTTTTGTTCATTAGTGACTAAATCTCTACCATGAACTTGAGCCCAACCAGTAATACCTGGTTTAATTTGATATATTCCTCTTTCTTTTCTTAATTCATCAATTTCTTTTTCTTTTTCAACTAAAGGACGATATCCTATTAAAGCCATTTTAAAAGTTAAAATATTAAATAGTTGTGCAAATTCATCAATAGATGTTTTTCGAATAAATGCACCGACTTTTGTAATATAAGAATAAGCATCATTAAAATCGCGACTTGCAATATGTTTAGGCGCATTAGTGGACATACTACGCCACTTCCAACATTTAAACTTCTTACCATTCTTACCAATTCTGCTATGCTTAAAGATTGCTGGTCCTTTTGAATCTATTCTTATAGCAATAGCCAATATAATCCAAAATGGTGATAAAACAACCAATGTTAAAAAAGCAATAATCCAATCAATTATTGATTTAAAAAAAATATATACTTTTTGAGATGTTTTTAATTTATATGGTACTTTCTCATTATATTCTACTTCATTATGTTCTTTTTCCTTTGTAGCAACTGCAACGTTACTATTTACTGCGTTTTCGTATAATTTGTCTTTTTGATTCATGAATTCTGCTCCTATCGTAATGAAGTATTATCCAACTAATTAATAATCATAATTTGATTATGATTTTGCATATAAAGAAAATTGCTACATCACCCATAGCAATTTGTCCCTGCATTTAAATATACTACTATGTAGTATGTTTTGTCAAATTATAAGCACATATACCCACACTTTTGGTAGAGGTTTCACAAAAAAGAACAATTAAAAGCTAATATAGTTTATAACTCCTTTTGATGATTAAATATATTTTTCTAATTCTTTCGCGGCATTTTCCCAATTAAATTGTTTACTAACATTTTTAGCGTTTTTTCTTAAGCATTCATAACTAGCATAATTATTAAAAATACTCTTTAAAAGTAATACAATTTGTGTAACATTTCTTTCATCAACAAATTGCATTGATTTTGTATCAAATATTTCGCTTATTCCTTGATTAGTGCATCCAATGGTAATTAATCCAACATTCATAGCTTCTAAATATACAATACCTAATGCTTCATAAAATGAAGGCATAAGGAATATATCATTATTCTTAAGTTTTTCTAATAATTGCGGTTGATTTAATTCTTTAATGATTTTAACATTATTAGTTAAATTATAATCATTTATAAGTTTAATATTTTTGTTATACTCGACACCATTTCCAACAATAGTCCATTTAAAATTAATATTTGGTAATTCTTCTTTTACTATATGAAGTGCTTCAATAATATATTTATAACCCTTAATAGAATACATATTACCAACAGTTATAATATTAAAATTGTTTGTTTTGTTAACGAATTTAGGTAATTGGGTATTAATAAACATATCACTACATCCGTTATAAATTACATGGGCGTTTTTATATTTTGATAATTTAGTTAATAACTCTTTCTTAACAAGTTCAGATACACAAATAATTTCATCACATTTTTTATATGCTTTTTTATAAAATTGATTTAAATATATTTTACGGAATACTGGATGTTTTTCATCTATTCTTCTAAATATATTACGCGAATGTAAGTAATGAATTACTTTAATATTTGATTCATGTAGATAATCAATAATTAAATTTTGAAAAGCAACTGGATAAAAATGGATAATTGCAATATCAATATTATATGATTCTAATGTTGCCTTTAGATTTAACTTAAATTTAATACCTAAAGGTAACATTAATTTATGAATAAATTTATCTTTAAATTTAACATAATGAATATTAATTCCTTCATATACTTCATCTTTTTTATCTTCTTCACTAATTTTAATAATACTTATATCATATCCAAGCTTTTTAATAGCTAAAGCATAATCATGTAAATATATGCCATACCATTTTTTATCATTACTTGGATATATAGATGTAACAAAAGCAATATGTTTTGGTGATTCTTTTTTTACTAATACATTAACAATATCAAGATGATATTTGCTACTTATTGGAATAACACAAACTAATAAAGTAATAACAAAAGATAAGAATGCCCAATCAAATAATAATATTGATTCACATAAAGAATAAAGCATGTATGATACAAATGTTCCTAATAATAAAATATATGATGCTTTATTTTTATATTTAAGTTGGTGAATACATTTTAATATATAAATAATAGCTAATAATTTTAAAATAGTCATTAAAATACCACCACTAAGGAGATCTTGGTTATATGCAGTATGGAAAGCATCATAATTAGAATATTCTTTAACTAACGCTAAGGCACTTTCATAACCAACACCCATATAGATGTTTTTATAATTTAATCCAGCGATTGATTTTACAAATTCTTGAATTCTTGATGTAAGTGTTTTAGATGAATAAACTAATTTAGATAAATAGTCCTTAATATTACTTGGTAATTTTATTGGAGTAATATCAGATATTATTAATCCTAAAATAATTAAAATAAAAGCAATAGATAATAAAATCGTTACTTTTTTCCATGTCTTTTTTATGTTTAAAACGCCATACATAAATAAGAATAAATATATAATTACTGCACAAATAAATGAGGTTTTTGCATAAGTTAAAAACATAAAAATAACAAAGTAAAAAGATATAAATAAATATCTTAGTTTTTTATTAAAACTCATAATAAATAAAGATGAAACAACACCTAAAAATAATATTATTCCATAAGTATTTTTATTTGTATAGAAAGATGCTGAAAGCCATAAAGAATGATCACTTAAAAAATTCTTAATAATAACAGGTAAATCTTTTATACAAAAATATATTGTTGATATAAATGATAAAATAATTAAAAAATATA
>ERZ1106943.1622-NODE-1622-length-21904-cov-4.164493_pt1 | contig 21904 bp, 18 predicted proteins | sample MGYA00403671_ERZ1106943 | MGnify/ENA primary metagenome ERZ1106943 (study PRJEB35170, sample SAMEA104062427) | human gut metagenome | biome: human gut; feature: human-associated habitat; material: faeces | place: Denmark | collected 2012-06-14 ...
CGAGCACGCCCTTATAGGTCATGTAGCAGTCAAACTTGGAGACGACCTCAAACGGCGCATGCATGCTCAGCACGGGAACGCCGGCGTCGATGGTGTCAATATTGCGGTTGGCCATGAACTTTGCGATGGTTCCGCCGCCGCCCTGATCGACCTTGCCAAGCTCCGCCATCTGCCATACGACACCCTTGTCGGCGTACAGGCGGCGCAGATACGCGACGATCTCGGCGGAAGCGTCGCTCGTGCCGGACTTGCCGCGCGCGCCGGTGAACTTGCAGATACCCATGCCGTAGTTCAGCTTTGCAGCGCTGCGCTTCTCAGAGACCTCGGCATAATTCGGGTCAAAGGCGTTGCAGACGTCGGCGGACAGGCAGAAGCTGTTCTCGAAGCAGCGGCGCAGGGATACGCCCTGAGACTCGCACAGATCCTCCATGAAGCAGTCAAACGCGGCGCTCTGCATACCGCTGACGCCCTCGGAGCCGATCTCTTCCTTATCGGCGAGGATGCAGACGCTGGTCTTTTCAGGATCCTCAACATCGAATATCGCCTTCAGCTCGGCATAGGCGCAGACTCTGTCGTCATGGCCGTAAGCGCCGATCATAGAGCGGTCAAGGCCGATCTCGGTCACATCATAGGCGGGGACAGCAACCAGCTCTGCGGAGAGGAAATCCTCCTCAGTGATGCCGTACATATCGTTAAGCAGGCTCATGACGGCAAGCTTCACGCGATCCTTGCCCTCGTCGGCATAGGGAGTGCTGCCGATGAGAATATTCAGCCCCTCGCCGGAAATGCCCTCGGCCATTGTCTTCTTCATCTGGTCGGCGGCGAGATGCGGCAGCAGGTCGGTTATGACGAAGCGTGGCTCGCCCGGCTCACGGCCGATGGTGACTTCAACGGTCTCACCGCTCTTGAGCGCGACAACGCCGTGCAGCTCCAGAGGAATGGTGACCCATTGGTACTTTTTGATGCCGCCGTAGTAGTGCGTCTTGAAGTAGCACAGTTCGTCGGTCTCATACATGGTTATCTGCTTGAGGTCGAGGCGCGGGGAATCGACGTGCGCGCCCGCAATCACTGCGCCCTCGGCGAGGCTCTTCTTGCCGATGACGGCAAGCATGAGCGCCTTGCCGCGGTTATTTCTGTATATTCTCATGCCGGGCTTCAGCTCCATGCCGAGCTCATACTCGACAAAGCCCTGCTCCTCGGCCAACGCAATTGCGTTCTTGACCGCCTCGCGCTCGGTACGGGAGTCGTTCAGGTAGCTCATATACTGCCCGCAGTAATCCTCAACGGCGATGCGCTCATCTGTGTCGATAAGGTCATATCCGTTCTTCTGCTCGTAAAAGAGCTTGCTTCTCAGTTCATCCATTTCACAAAACCTCCTCAAATGTCTTTCTGCATTTTTCTATAAATTCTTCCTGCGAACCGTTGTTTTCAAGAACATGGCTGCATTTTTGGATGAAATACTCATTTGGCCGCTGGGCGTTGACGCGCATCATCGCATACTCGCGGCTTATACCGTCACGGCGCATGATACGGTCGATTCTGACCTCGCGGTCGGCGATGACGCCGATGGTTGCGGTGCAGCGCTTGGCAAGGCCGCTGGAAAACAGCTCTATCGCGTCTATCGCGGCAAGCGTACCGCCGTTCATCGCGTGCTCGCGCAGGATACGGCGTATCTCAAGATTTATGTGCCTGTGCGTGATTATGTTCAGGTCGCGCAGGGCTTCCTCGTCGGTGAACACCACCGCGCCGAGCGCCTTGCGGTCGAGCTTCCCGTCAATGACCGCGCCTGGGAAATACTTCTCTATCTCGTCGAGCATCGGCCTGTCGGTCTCAAGCATCCGGTGATACACGGCATCGCAGTCTATCAGCAGTGCGCCGCGGCGCTCAAGCTCGTTGAGCGCAGTGGTCTTGCCGCAGCCTGTGCCGCCCGTGATGCCGATTATCTTCATACTATCGACAAGCGCGTCGGCTATCTCATCCGCCGGAAGCGCGCCCTGACGCAGGATCCTGTACGGTGTGCGGCTGAGGTCTATCAGCGTCGATTCACACCCGATGCCGCATTCTCCGCCGTCAAGCACGGCGTCGATCTTGCCGTCGAAATATTTCAAAACGCTGTCGGCGTTTTTGGGGCTTGGCTCGCCGGACGGATTCGCCGAAGGGGCTGCAAAGGGTACGCCGCTTTTTTCGAGCAGCTCCAGCGTCAGCGGGTGATCCGGGCAGCGCAGGCCGACCGTCTCCCCTCCCGCGCGGACTATCTCCGGCACACAAGGCTTGGCTTTCATCACTATCGTCAGCGGCCCAGGCCAGAACTTTTTTGCGAGTGTATACGCCTGCGGCGGGACATTTTCGCAGTAGCGCTCCATCGACGCCGCGTCATGCACCATGAGCGACAGGGGCTTGACCTCCGGCCGCCCCTTGACCTCGTATATTTCCGCCACGGCTTTCTCGTCAAGACCGTTCCCCGCGAGGCCGTACACAGTCTCCGTCGGGACGGCTACGAGTCCGCCGCCGCGCATTATTCCGACAAGCTCGTCGGTGCAGCTTATATATCTCTTTGTGTTCATGTCACGCCTCCGACTGTGCCCGCAGCTTCTCCGCCTGATCCGCTGTGACCAGAGCGTCTATCAGCGGGTCAAGGTTGCCGTTCATGATGGCAGCAATATTGAAATTCTTGTTGTCGCCTGTGAGCCGGTGATCCGTCACGCGGTTCTGCGGGAAATTATACGTCCGCACGCGCTCGCTCCGGTCGCCGGAGCCGATCTGGCTCTTGCGCTCGGCGGCGACAGCTGCGGCCTGCTTCGCCTGCTCCGCCTCGTACAGCTTGGAGCGAAGTATCTGCATCGCGCGGTCTTTGTTTTTATACTGGCTGCGCTCGTCCTGACACTCTACGACCGTCCCCGTCGGGAGATGCGTTATTCTTATCGCGCTCTCGGTCTTGTTGACATGCTGCCCGCCCGCGCCTGACGAACGGTAGGTGTCGATCTTCAGATCGTTCATGTCGAGCTTGAAGTCCACGTCCTCTATCTCCGGCAGGACGGCAACAGTCGCTGCAGAGGTGTGTATCCTGCCGCCAGATTCCGTGACCGGAACGCGCTGTACGCGGTGCCCGCCGGCTTCAAACTTGAGCCGCGAGTACGCGCCCTCGCCCTCTACGACAAAGCTGATCTCCTTTATGCCGCCAAGCTCCGTCTCATTGATGTTCGCTATCTCTATCCGCCAGCCTCTCGACTCGGCGTACATCGAGTACATTCTGAACAGGTCGGCCGCAAAGAGCATCCCCTCTTCCCCGCCGACACCGCCGCGTATCTCCATGATAACGTTCTTCGCGTCGTTCGGATCCTTGGGCAGAAGCAGGAGCTTCATCTTCTCCGACAGCTCTGCCATTCTGGCCTTAGCCTCGGCGTACTCCTCCTGCGCAAGCTCGCGCAGTTCCGCATCGTCCATCAGCTCGAGCGACGTGCGCGCGTCCGCCTCAGCTCGCTCATACTCACAGTACGCCCCGACGATCGGCGCAAGCTCCCGCGCCTCACGTTCGCAGCGCGCGTACAGCGCGGGGTTGGAGTAAGTCTCCGGTTCCTCCATGCGGCGCTGGAGCTGCTCATATTGATTTTTCAGTATTCTGAGTTTATCGAGCATTGAAATCTCCGGACAAAATTATGATATTAAATCATACCATAGTTTTCGCTTTGTGTAAACCCGAATAATATCCCGAGCGCTTGTAAATTTTCTGCGTCGATGATATAATCGATCTGCGGGTCAGAGCCGCAAATAATACGGAAAGGGTGATCTTTTATGAAAATAAAACGTGTACGGAGGGTTCACGCTTTCTAACCCTCCAATAATTTTTTGGAGGATCATCAGTGAAAAATCAAATTTCTGTCCGCGAAGCGATCACCGCAGAGGAAACCGCGCGCTTCTGGCGCGAGCTGGGCGCATACCACGACCGAGACATATTCGCGAACGCAGAGAGCGAAGAGCGCGAATATTTTCATGGCAGCGAATACCGCGAGGCGGTACAGGCCGCACATGACCGCGCCGCCGACCGCTGCTACTATCTTTTCTTTGGGCGTGGCGGCATTGATATCGGATTTGCGCTCGCGTCGCTCTTCACGAGCGAGGACGGCAAGCTTTTTATTCTGGAATTCTGCGTCCTGCCGGAGTACCGCGGCAGCGGCACGGGGCACGACTGCGCCGCGGCGCTGCTCGGCTGGGCAAGGGCGCGGGGCATGAAATACGCGGAGGTGAACTGCGCCGAAGAGCGGCGGATAAGGTTCTGGAAAAGTCTCGGCTTTGTTCCGAACGGTGTCGACGAATGGGGTGAGCCGCTGATGCTGCTCCCGCCGGAGGAGGACATCCCGTTCACGGTCGAAGCGGTCTCCGCCGCGGACTGGCAGCTGCTGAAGCTGGAGAACGGTTTTCGCTCCGAAATCGGCGAGGAGCCGCTGGACGATGCCGGTCAGGAAAGGCTCAAGTCGGCTGTTCGTGACGACCGCATCACGTTTTTCGTCCTGAAGCGCGGATATCGCTGCGTCGGAATGTGCAGCGTCGCGGCGGCGTTTTCAAGCTTCCGGTGCGAAAACGTCGGTATCTTTGAAGACTTCTACATTGAGCCGGTGTTCCGCGGGCACGGCGGCGCAAGACTGTTGACCGACGCAGCGCATAGCTTCGGCCGCGAACGCGGGTACACCGACATAACCGTCACCTGCGCACCGTGCGACGAGGACATGTACAATTCCCTCGGCTTCGCAACGCGTCTCGGCAGCGTATACGCGAACATCTGAACAGCAAGCAAAAATCACAGTGGGAAATCCCACTGTGATTTTTTGGCGTAAAATATCACTCCGCAAGCGCTTTTTCAACGGCGGCGCGTATTTTTTCCGCCTGCTCGGCACAGTTATTGATGTTCAGCTCGTTCTCACGGCGGGTGACGAATTTATAAGTCTCGTCGCTGCTGTACCGCGCCATATCGACGATGTACAGTCTCGCGCAGCGTATGGCGGCAAATGCAAGCTCCGCGGCCTCGCCGACGTAGTGCATCGAATCCTTCGGGCAGATCTCGGCAAGTCCGGCTATAAGCTCCAGCGCCTGACCCATCATGTTGATTATCTCCTGATCGATGCAGACGGCGGGCTGGCGCGCGGCCTCGATCGTTCTTGCGTCGCCCTCCTTGATCGCGCGGCGGAGCGGCCCGCGGGACTTCACGTCCTCGTCGATGAGGTGCACCATGTAGCCGCGCAGAGTCTCGATGTTGCGCGCGATATACTGCGCCTTTTCGCCGCTCTGGTCGCATGCGGCAGCAGCTCTGGCCGCAAGGGACATCGCGATCGCGGCAGTCATTGCGGCGGCACTCCCCGTCTCAAGGCGACTGTCAGGTGCGGCGAGAGCCTTTGTGAACTCCTCCGCGTTCTTTTCCCTGAATATCTCGATGATCAATTTGTCTGCCATGGTACGCCTCCTTATTCACGGTTAAATTCTCTGAGGGACAGCCCCTCGTTTTTCTGCAAAGCCCAGTTGATGCACCATTCGGATGTGAACAGCAGGAGGTTGTTGCCCTTGAAGTCCTGCACCCACTTGGTATCGCTCGTGAGGTTGAGCGCGTGAACGTCGATATTCTCGTTGTCGATCCAGCGGACATGCTCAAACGGCATGTTGCGGCGGCGGATATCAACGCCGTATTCGCTCTTGAGGCGGTATTCCAGCACCTCAAACTGAAGCACGCCGACGACGCCGACAATGACCTCCTCGACGCCGGTATACGGCTCGTGGAAAATCTGTATCGCGCCCTCCTGCGCTATCTGCATGATGCCCTTCTCGAACTGCTTGCGCTTCATCGTATCGACGCGCTCCACAGCCGCGAAATGCTCCGGCGCGAAGGTTGGAATGCCCTCGAAGCAGGCGTTCATCCCTTTCTCGCATATCGTGTCGCCTATCGAGAAGATGCCTGGGTCGAATACGCCGATGATGTCTCCGGCGTAAGCCTCGTCGATTATGGCGCGGTCAGACGCCATGAGCTGCTGCGGCTGGGCAAGGCGGAGCGCCTTGGCGCCCTGAACGTGATAATATTCCTTCTCGCGCTCAAACTTGCCGGAACAGATGCGCATGAACGCGATACGGTCGCGGTGCGCCTTGTTCATATTGGCCTGTATCTTGAAAACAAAGGCCGAGAAGCGCGGGTCGAACGGGTCGATTATATCGTCGTTCGAGATGCGCGGCAGAGGCGGCATGGTCAGCTTCAGAAACTGCTCAAGGAAGGGTTCAACGCCGAAGTTATTGAGCGCCGAGCCGAAGAACACCGGACTGAGTCGGCCGCTTCTGACCTTTTCGATGTCAAAGTCATAGCCCGCGCCGTCAAGCAGCTCGATATCGTCGGCAAGCGTTTTGCGCAGACGCTCGCCTATCAGCTCGTCCAGCTTCTCGGTCTCGTCCAGTTTGCACTCGATAGCGCTGATGCGGCTCTGCCCGCGGTGGAATTCGCTGAACGCGAGTATTTCCTGCTTCTCGCGGTCATACACGCCCTTGAACTCCTGCCCGCAGCCGATGGGCCAGTTCATCGGATAAGTCCCGATGCCGAACTCGTTCTCCAACTCCTCCATGAGGTCGTACGGACTGCGCGCCTCGCGGTCGAGCTTGTTGATAAAGGTGAATATGGGGATGTGCCGCATGGCGCATATCTTGAAGAGCTTGCGGGTCTGCGGCTCGATGCCCTTTGCGGCGTCGATGACCATGACGGCGGAGTCCGCCGCCATCAGCGTGCGGTAGGTGTCCTCGGAGAAGTCCTGGTGGCCGGGGGTGTCGAGGATGTTGATACAGAAGCCCTCGTACTCAAACTGCATAACGGACGAGGTTATTGATATTCCGCGCTGCTTCTCAAGCTCCATCCAGTCTGACACCGCATGGCGCGCCGTGGCCTTGCCCTTGACGGAGCCTGCGGTCTGTATCGCTCCGCCGTAAAGCAGGAGCTTTTCTGTAAGTGTGGTTTTACCGGCGTCGGGGTGCGAGATTATTGCAAAGGTTCTCCGGCGGCCGATCTCGGTTTTCATATCTGGCATAATTATCTCCAACAAAACGATCTAACGAATAATTATTTTAGCATATGTTTCCCGCAAAAGCAAAGATTTTATTACTGTTTCAAAGCATCACAGATAATTTTTATATTCTCGTCCGAATATTCTATCTCCTCGGAGTACATGCGCAGGTTTTCCGCGTGCTGCTCCGGCGGCGACACGAAGTCGAGCGCGGCCACGATGGCCGTACTGAGCATGGCAAAGCGCAGAGTCTCCGGCGATTCAAAATGCCGGTATACGAAGTACGATGCCAGGCGCTCATACCGCGGCAGGTTCGGCACGGTAAAGGTGTATATGCTGCGCAGAGAATCCAATTCCGCGCCCCACGACTTGTGCATCCGCTCAAGCCTGGAGTAAAACTCTGCCCAGCGGCGCATATCGAGCGGCGGCATCTCCGCGCCGCACAGTGCGCAGGCCGCGGCCATGCGCTGGTGCAGCGGGTGCGCCCTATCGGCAAGCGTATGGAGGATTTTTCCGCGCAGAAGGTAGATTTCGTTCTCCTCTGCGCTGTCCTCGTCCGGTTCTCCGTCGTCCTCGGCAATGAAGCCAATTGGTGCGTCACTTGAATACAAAAGCCGCACGGCCTCCTCACAGCAGAGGCCAAGGCCGGATTCCTCGCGCCCGCCCGTGAAATTATAAAAACGCGGGTGCTCGGCGCAGATATCGCACAGCGCGTCCTCGCCGAGCGTGAGTATCAGCCGACAGAGACCGTCCCCGCACAGGAACGGACAGCGGCCGTCCTCCGTCATAACAAAATGCGGCTCCGGCTCCGCAGAGATATGTGCGCGCAGCTCGCCGCCTATCGCGCCTGACAGCTCCGCATAATAATCCGCGGTGTCCTCGTCGATATCTATCTCCCAGCCAGCGCAGCAGCTGTGACGGCAGGCGGAGGCAATGCAGCGGAAGTCATCGTAAAAATCTGGTTTTATATATCTCATAGTATTATCAAAATATATCCCTGCCATGGGCAGGGATATATTATTCGGCCTCGCGGCTTTTAATGTTTCTTATGGTTATATTAAACACCGCGCCGCAGTAGATCATCAGGCAGCAGGTGTAAAGCCAGAACATCAGCAAAATAACGGACGCAAGCGAGCCGTACACAAGCGGATACTTGGCCGACGCGCTTATAAAAATTGAAAACACGACGCAGACCACGACCGAGGCGACCGTCGAGAGTATCGCGCCGCCGAAGGTGTGATAATTATCGCTGCTCCGCTTCGAAATCTCGTACACGCCCCAGATTATCACAAAAAATATCCCGAACAGGACGATAAATCTCAGCCAGTTCCATGAGTTGCTGATATCTATAAACGGCAGCAGCTCGTTAATTTTATCAATGACGGTGTGTCCCGTGAGCATGACGAGCACCGCGAAGTACAGCGCCGCGAGGAACAGCAGCGAGAAAACGATGCTGAACAGGAAGCCGAACAGCCCCTGAAAGCGCTGACCTCCCTGCATGTCCCCTATCGTGGCCTGAAGGCTGCGGCACGCGGCCGAGGCCGACGTGACCAGAACGGTAAGCCCCGCGACCATCATGGCGTTGCTGTTATTTGAGGCGACGTACAGAAGAAAATCCCTGATCGATCTCGCCGTCTCTGCGGCCATGAACTTCTCCGCGAAGCTGAGAACCGTCATCGCCTTACTGTAGCTGTTGCCCAGCATGGTGTACAGGCAGATTATCAGCGGGAATATTGTCATGGTCAGATAGTAAGACAGTGCGGCTGACGACCTTGTTATGTGTTTGCCCGTATACAGGCGGGCAAATTCTTTTACAAAGCTGATGGATTTGTTGACCATTAAAATCTCTCCGGTAAAAAGCTCCTCCGTCCGTTGGGATGGAGGAGTTTTAATTCAGTCGCCGGTCAGCCCATGCGGTCACAAGTCATAAGACCTGTTTATTTAGAGTTGAAGAGCTTGAAAATGCTGTCGAACGGATCCTCGGCTGCGGGAGCTTCCTGCTCTGCGGGAGCGGCCGGAGCAGCGGCTGCCGCCGCTTTCTCGGATGCGCCGGTGAAGAGACCCTGCTTCTCACGCACCGGAGCCGGACGAACCGGAGCCGCGGCTGCAGCTGCGCTCGCGTTGGAGGTGCTGCCCATGTTCTGCTCGAAGCCGGTAGCGATAACGGTGACGCGGATCTCGTCCTGCATGGAAGAATCGAAGGTCGCGCCGAAGATGATGTTTGCGTCGGGGTGAGCCTTCTCCTGAACGAGGTTCGCGGCGGCCTCGACATCCTCCAGCCCCATATCCTCAGAGCCAGTGATGTTTATCAGCACGCCGTGAGCGCCATCGATGGAGGTCTCCATCAGCGGACTCTGAACCGCCATCAGGGCTGCGGCCTCAGCTTTGCCCTTGCCTGCTGCGTGGCCAACGCCCATGTGAGCGAAGCCTGCGCCCTTCATGATGCAGGTGACGTCAGCGAAGTCGAGGTTGATGAAGCCGGTGTTCTTGATAAGGTCGGAAATGCTGGTGACGGCCTGACGCAGAACGTCGTCCGCTATCTCAAACGCGTTTGCGAGAGTTATCTTCTGATCGGTCGCGTATTTCAGGCGGTCGTTCGGGATGATAAGCAGAGAATCGACCTTGCCGAGCAGCTCCTTGATACCGGAGTTTGCCTGGTCCATACGGCGCTTGCCCTCGAACTTGAACGGCGTAGTGACAACGCCGACGGTAAGTATGCCGGCCTCGCGCGCGATATCCGCGACAACGGGAGCCGCACCGGTGCCGGTGCCGCCGCCCATACCGGCGGTGATGAACAGCATGTCCGCATTTTCAACGGCCTTTGCTATGTTGTTCTTGCTCTCCTCGGCGGAATTCTTGCCGATCTGAGGGTCGGATCCTGCGCCCTGACCATGGGTCATCTTCTCGCCTATCTGGAGCTTCTGATCCGCGTTGGAAACGGCCAGCGCCTGCTTGTCCGTATTGACGGCAATAAACTCGACACCCTGTGTGCCGGTCTTTACCATTCTATTTACGACGTTGTTGCCGGCACCGCCGACACCAACTACCTTAATTGTAACAACATTTTCCGGACCCGTTTCGGCCTTGAAATCCATAGCTCTTGCCTCCCTGTATTGTTTACATCACTTTCTGTGAAATATATCTAAGCTTGGTAGTGTTTATAATATTACATTTTCCCCGCGCGGTCAATATCTTTTTTTATTTTTTTGTAAGCGTTTTGTAAATTACGCAGCATCAGTTGGGGCTGAAATGCGCGGTGGACGTATCCGACAGGTTTATGATGCCCACATCGCCCGCTTTTAGCTTTTCCATCACGGAGACAAACATTCCAAATTTATACTCGACCTCGCTGTACGAGCCGAGGATCACCGTGTATTTCCGCCCGTACGAGAACTTGACGGCGTCAGGATCGGAGAAGTCGATGCGCGTGACGTTGGACGCCAAACCGCGCTCCTGAAGCTGATACAGTATCTCCGCGAGATACTCGACCGACGCGATGCTTCCGTCTCCGGTCGTGAGCTGTTCGCCGATGAGCAGCGTGCCGGGGTCGAAGCCGACTATCGGGATGAGCTGATCCTGCTCACCGTCGGCCGCCTTGCCGAGCACCTTGCAGTTATGGTCGAGCGTCCAGTCCTCGTCACCGACGACGAGGTAGGCCATAGCCTTGCTCTCCGTCACGGTAATGGTTATCCTGTCGGGGAGGCTTCGCGTGATGGAAACCTCCTCAATGTACGGCAATTTTGCGAGCGCACGGCTGACAGCGGCGATACGGTCGTAGAAAAACAGGTTATCGCCGTCCTCTATGTCTATGGCCTTTATTATCTCTTCATCGGTGTAATGCTCGTTGCCCTCCACACGTATATCGTGCACGCGGAAAAGGACGCTCATCACAAATATTGCCGCTATGACGACAAGGACGAAGCCGATCAGCGCATTGACGCTGGTGTGCTTCCGCGGGGCGTTATGCTCGCCGTGCTTGCTCTCCGGCGGCTGCTGTGAGTGTAGGCTGTGTGCCATTTATCATTTTCCTTTCGGGATATGTATTAATATTCAAGATTCACATCCGCACCAAGCGAGCGGAGCTTGCGGTCAAACCGCTCGTACCCGCGGGTGACGTGCCCGTCGTCACGCACGACGGTCTCCCCTTCCGCGCAAAGTCCGGCAATTATCATTGCCGCGCCGCCGCGCAGGTCGGTCGCGTTGAGCATCGTGCCGCGCAGGCGGTCAACTCCCCATATCTCCGCCCTGCGGCCAGATACGGTGATATCCGCGCCGAGACGGCGCAGCTCCGCCGCCTGACGGAAGCGGTTTTCAAATATGTTCTCGGTTATAAGCGTTCTTCCCTCGGCCTTCAGCAGCGCCGCCATGAGCACCGGCTGCGCGTCGGTCGGGAAGCCGGGGTACGGCGCAGTCGATATCTCCTCGACGGCCTTCAGCCGCCCGTCGGATATGAGCCTGACGGAACGTTTATTTGATATTATATCACATCCTGATTGATTTAGGAAGTAGAGAACCGTAGAAAAATGCGCGGGATCCACGCCGCGAAGCTCAACGTCGCCCCCGCAGGCGGCCGCTGCGCAGGCAAGAGTCGAGGCGACGATCCTGTCGGGCATTATTCTGAAGCAGACCTGCGTCTCCGGCTCCATGCCTCTGATGTATATATCCCCCGTGCCAGCGCCGCTTATGTCGGCTCCAAGAAGGTTCAGATACTCCTGGAGCGCGATTATCTCCGGTTCACGCGCAGCACCGTGGATAACGGTCTCGCCCTTCGCCGCACACGCGGCAAGCATCGTATTCTCCGTCGCGCCAACGCTCGGAAACGGCAGCACGATCTCCGCGCCGCGAAGCTCCGCCGCGTGACAGTATATCTCACGCCCGTTCTCCTCAATCTCTGCGCCGAGGCTGCGCAGCGCCGCGAGGTGCAGGTCTATCGGCCTTTTTCCCAGCTGGCATCCGCCGGGGAGCGACAGTCTCGCCTCGCCGCAGCGGGCGAGCAGCGCGCCCATGAAGATGACCGACGAGCGCATCTCCTCCATCAGGTCATGCGGTATCGCACAATACGAAAGCTGCGTGGAATCTATGTACACGTCGCCGCCGCGCTGTTCGGCGGTGCATCCGAGGTGCCGCACTATGCGCAGCGCTGCGTCAACATCCCGAAGCTGCGGCACATTCAGCAGCTCCGATCCCGCCGGCACTACGAGCGAGGCGGCAATTATCGGTAAGGTCGCATTCTTGGAGCCCTGGACAAAGCAGGCTCCGTCGAGCCTGCGGCCGCCCTTTATTCGCCATATATCCAAAATAAAACACCCCCGCGCATGATTTATGCCATACTATGCCGCGGGGGCTTATTATGTGTTTTTTCTCAGTTCTTTTCGTGTACGATGTCAAGAATTATGCCGCAGATCCGGTCGGTCGCGTCAGTGACCGCGAGGGAGGCCATGGCCTTCGACATCTCGTCGAGCTTTGCCTCGTCGTGCAGCAACTCACGCACGCAGGCAAGCAGCGTCTCCGGCTCGAACTCATTTTCGAGGAACACCTTCGCGCCGCCAGCGCGCTCAAGCACACGCGCGTTTTTCTCCTGATGATTATTCGTGACGTTCGGCGACGGGACAAGGATAACGGGCTTGCCCATATACGTCAGTTCCGACAGCGTCGATGCGCCGGCGCGGCACATGATGAGGTCGGCCGCCGCCATCACGCGCGGCATGTCGAATATGTATTCCCGTATATCGACGCCGTAGGACGCGTAGTCCGGCGCAGTCTCGCTGAGCTTCTCCATGAAGCCCTTATAGTACATACTGCCGACGGAGTGGATGAGGCGGAACTCGTCAAGTCCGCGCAGCATCGGGATGATCTCGGCCATGGTGTCGTTCATATGCCCCGCGCCGAGAGAGCCCCAGACCGAAACGACCAGCGGCTTGTCTGCCGGGAGACCCAGCTCCTTTTTCGCCGAGTCCTTCGTGTAGCACGCGAACGCGCCGCGAACGGGCGTACCGGTGACGACTACGCGCTCCTGCTGCTTATAATACTTTTTGCTGTCCTCAAGGCCAAGCATTATCCTGTCCACATGCCCCGCGAGCTGCTTTGTCGTGAGGCCGGGGACGGCATTGCTCTCATGCACAGCGGTCGGAATATGCAGCTCGGACGCCGCCATGAGCACAGGGTAGCAGACATAGCCGCCAGTGCCGATAACGGCGTCGGGCTTGAAATTGCGGATTATCTTCTTCGTCTCATGCGTGGAAACTGCGACGTTTTTCAGCGTCTCAAGATTGTGCACCATTGCGCTGAGACTGTGCCCGCGGCTTATGTTGGTTATCTTCAGGGGCTTTATCTCATAGCCCTCTCGCGGCACGAGCTCCATTTCCATCTTGCCCTCGGCGCCGATGAACAGCACCTCGCAGTCCGGCATCAGCTCGCGCAGCCGGCCGGCTATCGCCAGCGCCGGATTTATATGACCGGCAGTGCCGCCGCAGGTGAATATAAACTTCATATAAACACGTCCCTTCGGATTTTATCTTTTTATTTTTCTATGACATCCCGTGATGCGCTCAGAATGATCCCCATTTCGCCGAGCTGGATGAGCAGCGCCGTGCCGCCGTAGCTGAAAAACGGAAGCGAAATGCCAGTGCACGGCACAAGATTCGTGACGACAGCGACGTTCAGGAACACCTGTATCGCCAGCAGCGTTGTGATGCCGGCAACGACCAGAAAGCTGAATCTGTCCCGACAGTGCAGCGCGATCCAATAGCCGCGCAGGATGAGCAGCGCGAACAGCAGCAGTATCAGCGCCGCGCCGATGAAGCCCAGCTCTTCGCAGACGACGGAGAAGATGAAGTCGTTATGCTCCTCCGGCAGGTAGAGATACTTCTGCCTGCTCATGCCGAGACCAAGGCCGCTGAGACCGCCTGAGCCGATTGTATAGAGCGACTGCACGATCTGATACCCCTCGTCGGACGAGCTTGAAAACGGGTCACGCCATGTGTTGATGCGGCCGGATGCATACGGAAACAGCATAAGCAGAACGCCGATCCCGACCGCCGCAGCGCTGCCCGCGCCGATAAACCAGCCGAGCCTTACCCCGCCGAGGAACATCATCACGCCGCCTACGGCGATGATTATTATCGACGCGGAGAAATGCGGCTCAAGCACCAGCAGCCCCACGACAAGCCCCAATATCGCCGCGAACGGCAGGATGCCGTATTTAAACGTGCTCATCCTGCCGCGCATGCGACATATGAGCGAGGAAAAGCAGAGTATCACGCCGAGCTTCGCAAGCTCTGACGGCTGGAGCGTAAGCCCTCCGATGCCGAGCCAGCGCCGCGAGCCGTTAGCCTTCACGCCGATGACCGGCACCAGCATGAGCAGCACGACGGTCACGGCCATGAAGTGCCACGCATAGCGGCGGTAAAACCCCATCGGGAATTTTGACGCCGCTATCATTGCCGCCGTGCCGAGCACCGCGAACAGCAGCTGGCGGGTGAAATAATAGGCCGCGTTGCCGCCCGTTATATTGCCCGGGTCGTAATACGCGCGGGCAAAGCTCGAAGACAGCACCATAACGACGCCGGCAGCAAGCTGCAGCAGAACAAGAACGAAAAATGTGCTGTCAATGCTCCCGCGCCTCTTCGGGTCGTAATTAGTCGAAAAGCCGGTGAGGCGGGCACTGTCATAGCGCATTTTCCCACCTCCCCGACTTTTTTATCAAGCATTACAGGGCGTAACGCTGGAACACCCCAATAAATGATATGACAGCAAAGGTCAGAGATATGCTTGTAAACAGCAAAAATAATTCTTTCTCGCTCCACTTTTTGCCCGTCCATCCGCCCATCTCAAGATGATGGTGGAAAGGCGCCATCTTGAATATGCGCTTGCCGTGGCTGAGCTTGAAGTAGCCGACCTGAATTATGTCGGACAGAGTCTCGATGATATACATGATGCCGAGAGTGATGAGTATCAGCGGCATATCGTACGCGAAGGCCATGGCGGCAATGGCTCCGCCGAGGAACAGGGAGCCGGTGTCGCCCATAAACACCTTTGCGGGGTTGAAATTATACATAAGGAAGCCGACGAGGCCGCCCGCGAGGCCGGATGCGAATATGCCGAGTTCAAGGAACTCCTCGCCCCACGCAACGGTAACGCATACAAAGAACAGGCACACGGGAACGGAGGTGCCGCTGGCAAGGCCGTCCACGCCGTCGGTTATATTCACGGCGTTGACCGTTCCGACGATTATAAATGCCGCGAACACGAAATACAGCCACTCCGGCATGGGAACAGTTTTATTGAAGAACGGGATATAGAGGTTCGGTCGCGTGTAGCCGATGCGGCGCATCAGCAGCACGAAAACCAGTGCTGCTACGAGCTGGAGCAGGAACTTTTTGCTTGCGGTCAGGCCGAGGTTCTGCTTCTTCTTGAGCTTTTCCCAGTCGTCCAGAAAGCCGATCGCGCCGAACACCAGAGCGAACAGCAGCACAAAGATATGCACCCAGTTCCCCTTCACAAGCGAGGGGAGGCCAATGGTCAGGCACACAAATGTCACCGCGAGGATGAATATGACGCCGCCCATGGTGGGGGTGCCGGTCTTTGCCATGTGCCAAGTGGGTCCGTTCTCTTTGATCTCCTGTCCGGCCTTCTGCTTGCGCAGCCACGGTATATAGAACTTCCCGAACGCGGTCGCGAATAAAAAGGCCAGTATGAATGCGCTTATCAGCTTTATCGTCATCGTATTTTCCTCTTCCCGTGTTGACTTTATCCCGCAGAGCGCGGCAGATCATTTCTTCAAACAATCGGATACTATCTCGCGCTCATCCATATGATGCTTTTCGTGGCCGACGACCTGATAGTCCTCGTGCCCCTTACCGGCAAGCAATAATACATCACCTGGCGCCGCATTGTCAATAGCCCAGGCTATCGCCTCGCGCCGGTCGCAGATCACTTTCGTTGGCGTGCGCTTATCCTTCATGCCTGCGACTATCTCGCGGATTATCTCATCCGGATCTTCCGTGCGCGGATTGTCGCTCGTCACAACAACAAGGTCGGCGTTATCCGCCGCGATGCGCCCCATTATCGGGCGCTTCAGCTTATCCCTGTCTCCGCCGCAGCCGAACAGCGCGATAAGGCGGCCGCGCGTTACAGGCTTAAGCGTTTTCAGGACTTTTTCAAGCGCGTCGGGCTTGTGCGAATAGTCTATGACCACCGAGAAATCGCGCCCCGTCGGGACGATCTCGAGCCGCCCCTTGACGCCCTTTGCACTGGACATCGCGTCAGAGCAATCGGCAAGGCTGAGGCCGAGCGCAAGGCCGACGGACATGGTGCCGAGCGCGTTATAGACGGAGAACATGCCGGGAATGCCGAGCTTCGTTATGCTTATCTCGTCGCCGCTGACCGAGGCGAAACGTACACCGTCGGCGGTGAGGCGGATGTCCTTTGCGACGAGGTCGGCTTCGTTCTTCTCAGTCGAAAATGTCATCGTGCGGCAGGATGCGCCGTCGCGCATGAAGTCCGCCCATGCGTCGTCAAGATTGAAGCAGCCGAGGGAGCACATACTGAACAGCTTTCTTTTCGCTGCGGCGTACTCCTCCATCGTCCCGTGGAAATCGAGATGATCCTGCGAGAGATTTGTATAGAGTGCAACGTCAAAATGTATTCCAGCCACGCGCTCAAGCGTCAGCGAGTGGGAGGACACCTCCATCACGACATGCGTGCAGCCCGAATCCGCCATATGGCGGAAGAGCTTGTGCAGCTCGTAGCTCTCCGGCGTCGTGTGCTCGGTGTGCAGAAACTCGTCGCCTATCATGTTCCCGTTTGTGCCGATAAGGCCGACCTTCGCGTCAAGCTTGCTCTCGAGCATGTGCTTTATCAGGTAGCTCGAGCTGGTCTTTCCGCTGGTTCCGGTGATGCCGATCATCGTCATCTCCGAGGCGGGATCGCCGAAGAAGTCGCGGCTGACTATCGCAAGACCATAGCGCGAATCGGATACCAGGACATAGGGTATATCGCAGGATGGCTTCTCCTCGCAGAGTATCACCGCCGCGCCGTTTTCAACGGCCTTCGGGATGAATTTGTGCCCGTCGGCCTCAAAGCCGCGTATTGCGACGAACATATCCCCTTTTTCCGTCTTGCGCGAATCATAGCTCACGCCGCTTATCTCAAGCTCGGCGTCGGCGTTCATTTCTATTATGCTCAGGTTCTTTATCAGCTCACGAAGTTTCATATTTTTCTCCTTTAATATCTGCCCAGCAGCGAGGAGTCCCCGCTCACGAGCGTGACCTCCACGACGGTGCCGTGCTCTACCTTGCGCCCCGGGAGGATGTTCTGCGCGTTGACCTTCTGTCCCGCAGCGTCGGTCACCAGACTGTCCGTCCGAATATATATGCCATAATATGACAGTGTGTCTCTCGCCTCTTCATAGCTCATGCCGCCGAGGTCAGGCATTGTCTCCAGATCAGCGGACGGCTCGCGGTCAAAGTACACGATGATCTCGCTTCCCGCCGCTATGCTGCATCCGGCTTCGGGAAGCTGCGCGGTAACGGTCTCGCCCTCGCCGATGCTGCGGTATCTGAGCCCAGCGTTCTGAAGCTCCGCGGTCAGCTCCGCCTTGCTCAGGCCCACAAGCTGCGGTGCCGCAACGTCCATCTTGGCGCGCTCTTCCTCGCTGTACTGCGCTTCAACTCCGATATACGGCAGTATATCCGCCATCATGTTTCCGACGACGGGCGCGGCCATCTGGCCGCCGCTTATGTATATGCCGGATTTGTTCGACGGCGTATCGAGAAAGACAAGCACCGCGATCTGCGGATCCTCCGCCGGTGCAAAACCGATGAAGGATACGATGTATTCCTTCTCGCCGGTCTGTGCCTCAAGGCTGACCTTCTCCGAGGTTCCGGTCTTGCCGCCAATGCGATAACCCGGAACGGCGGCATTGCGCCCCGTACCGTCCTTATCGTCCCCGACGACACGCTCGAGTATCGACCTGACCTTCGCGCTCGTCTCTTCGCTGATGACCTGGCGCACAAGCGTCGGTTCGCGCTCATAGGCAAGCGATCCGTCGGAATTGAGCATCCGGCGCACGACGTAGGGCTTCATCAGCCTTCCGCCGTTCACGCAGGCGCTGACGGCTGTTATGAGCTGGAGCGGCGTTATCGTAAAAGTCTGCCCGAATGACGCCGCCGCAAGCTGCGACAAATTTTTCGGCGAGCAGAAGGTATTCTGGCTCCACCAGATACTGCCGCTCTCCCCTGCAAGATCTATGCCGGTTTTCGCGGTGAGGTTCGCGTCCGGATCAGAACTGAGGTTCAGGAAGCCAAAGCCCTCGCAGTATTTGTAAAAGGTCTCCGCGCCCACGCGCTGCCCGATGTTCACAAAGGCCACGTTGCAGGAATGCTGCACCGCCTGCGTGAGCGTCTGGGAGCCGTGCCCCCCGCTCTTCCAGCAGCGTATAGGCGAGGTGCGGCCTATTACGCTGACGTTGCCGCCGCAGAAGAAGCTGTCGATTTCCGACACGCTTCCCTCTTCAAGCGCCATCGAGAGCGTGATTATCTTGAAAGTCGACCCCGGCTCGTAGGTGTCCGAGAGCGCCTTATTGCGCCACTGCCTTGCCTGCGCCGCAGCAAGAAGCTCCTGCGCCTCCTCAGGGGTGGCAGCCGCATCGACCATAGCCTGAGCTTCATCGCTCACGGCCAGGAAGTTATTCAGATCATAGCCATCTATGGAGGCCATGGCGAGTATCGCGCCGGTATTCACATCCATTGCGATCGCTCCGGCTCCGTTCTGGATATCGTAATCCTCAACGGCCTGCTTGAGATGCTTCTCTATATAATACTGGATGGTAGAGTCTATCGTCGTGACGACGTCATATCCGTTCTCGCCCGCACAGAACTCCTCGAACTGGCCGAACAGCAACTCCGTGCCGTAGGCGTTTGTCGTCCGTACTGTCCGACCGGCCATACCGGCGAGCGCCGATTCGTACTGCGCCTCTATGCCCTCCAGGCCGTTGTTATCCGTACCGACGAAGCCGATAAGATGACATGCAAGGGAGGAATTCGGATAGTAGCGCTTTGTGTCGGTCTCCAGCCGGACGCCGCGAAGATTGTTTTCGGATTTGAACTCGCGTATCTTCTCCGCGTCCTCCGCCTCGACCTTGCGCTTGACCGTCACATACCATGAGCCGGTCTGTCCGGTCTTTTCGTACACGTCATTATAATCCAGACCGAGTATATCTGCAAGCCCCGACGCGATAAGCGCCCTGTCCTCGCCATACATCTCGATCTCCGCGGGACTGACGTACACATTATCCACCGTCGCACTGACGGCGAGGATGTTCATGTTCGTGTCGTAAATCTTCCCGCGCGCCGCCGCGGTCGGTGCTTCGCGCAGCTGCTGGCTTATGGCGAGTTTTTCGTAATATTCATGGTCTGCTATCTGCAGCTTATACAGCCGCCCAAGGAGTATCAAAAATGCGGCGATGCCGCACACTGCCATCAAAAACAGCGTGCGGCGGAGCATCTGCCGGTTAGGGCCGGTTTTCACGGAAGTTTTAGCGTTATTCTCAGGCATGGTATTCTCCTGCTGATAAGATATATAAATATATTCAGCAGCTTATCCAAATACCACTCGCGGCTCAGTCCGTAGCTTCCGGCGTCTCCAGATATACTATCTGCCCCGGAGCGCATCTCTGCATCCCAAGCACCTCAGTCGCGTATTGCTCTATCTCGTCGAGTCCCATACTGCTCTCATACTGAGCAAGCAGGACGTCGTTTTCAACCGATAATTCTTTTATCGCCTTTTCGGTCTTTGCGGCTCTGTCGTTCATCGCCGCGAGCTTCACCGTGTTCAGCATTGTGAACACCAGCAGGACGCACGAGAACAGCACGATTATCGCGCGGAACAGTGTCAGACTCAGCCTTTTCTCCATCAATCAAACCCTCTCTGCGACGCGGAGCTTCGCGCTGCGCGAGCGAGGATTTGTCTTTATCTCTTCCTCAGACGGAAGTATCGGCTTTCTTTTTACGCTTTTCAATGTCTGCACAAAGCCGCAGGTGCATACCGGCGCTTCGCGCGGGCAGGTGCAGCCGTTTTCGCGCGCGGCTATCGCGGTTTTCACGATCCTGTCCTCCAGCGAATGGAAGCTAATGACGCACAGCCTGCCGCCGACGCGCAGCTTGTCGGGCGCGGTCTCCATCATAGCCGATATCGCGCCCAGCTCATCATTGACGGCGATGCGTATCGCCTGAAACGTTCTCTTCGCGGGATGCTGCTTCTCGCGCAGCGCCGCCGCGGGCATGGCGCTTTTGATGATGTCGACCAGCTCCAGCGTTGATTCTATCGGCTTTGTCTCCCGTGCTGCGAGAATGGCGTTCGTGATACGGCGGGCATACCGCTCTTCGCCGTAATCCCAGAGGATACGGTTCAGTCTGTCCTCCGGCCATGTATTCACTACTTCGTACGCACTTAGGCTGTCTTCGGAATCCATGCGCATATCCAGCGGCGCATCGTGCATATAAGAAAAGCCCCGCCAAGTTTCATCAAGCTGTGGAGATGAAACACCGAGGTCAAAAAGCATACCGTCAACTTCGGGAATATTCAGGGAATCGAGTATCTGCGCGGCGTCGCAGAAATTGCCGTGCACAAGCGTTATCTTATCCGCAAACGGGGCAAGGCGCTTGCCGGCGCGCTCTATCGCCGTCTCGTCGCGGTCAATGCAGATGAGTCTGCCCGTCGTAAGGCGGGACGCTATCTGATAGGAATGGCCGCCCATGCCGAGAGTTCCGTCGAGGTATATTCCGGACGGTTTTATATTCAGATTTTCAATACATTCGTTCAGGAGCACTGAAACGTGCTTCGCTTCGTCCATCAGAATTCAAGCTCCTCCATAACCGCCGCAATGTTCTCCGGCGTAGTCTCCGCGGAATATACGGCCGCCCAGTTCTCGCTGTCCCACAGCTCCGCGTGGTTATTGCAACCCACGACGGTGACGTTCTTCACAAGCCCTGCGTAATCGCGCAGGTTCTGCGGGATGAGTGCGCGCCCCTGACTGTCCAGCTCGCAGCGCGCGGCGTACGCGAAAAGCGGGCGCATCTTCCTCTGCTTGACGTACGGCATGGCGTTGACCTTATCGGAAAACACCTGCCAGTTCTCAGCGCTGTACACGCTGAGGCAGCGATCCATGGAAAGAGTGACGAAAAAGACCTCGCCCAACTCGTCCCTGAGCTTTGCGGGGATAAAGAGACGCCCCTTGTTGTCAAGAGAATGCTGATATTCGCCCGTCATGGAACGTCGCCCCTTTCCGTGGGGCATTGCCCCATTTATCACCACTTCTAACCACCGATCAACATTATTATAGGGGTATCTCGGCGAAAAATCAAGAGAAAGTTTGTGTATCTTTTTGTCTTTTTTACCATTGTTTTGTAACCATTAATTTTCCATAATTTTGTTCTCTCTGCGTGTGCAATATCGCGCGTTCTGCACAAATCGCGTCACTCCCGTGAGAGAATTTGCGTTTTATCGTGCAGCCCGTGAAAACAGAAAAAGCCCTTTGAGAAAAGGGTTTAGCCTTTCTCAAAGGGCAAGTTGATTATTTTACGATACTCTCAATATAATCGTAATCGATCTCTCCTGATACAACAGAATAGAAAAACGGGTCTTTTCTAATTGTATTCTCTGAATTGATAATAAAATTGTTCCAGCCGTCTGCCTCGTTTCCGTCAGATAAATAAATGGTCATTTTGAAACTATATCCCATATATCCGACAGACGGCTTCGACCTTTTCACTTCTACATCATTCAAGTTCTGTATAATATGCCGAATCTGCTGTTCATCGGTAACATGTGTTGTTTCTCCGCTATTGCCATTAAAAACAACAATTTCCATGACTTCATCA
>ERZ1106943.1625-NODE-1625-length-21869-cov-9.364857_pt1 | contig 21869 bp, 20 predicted proteins | sample MGYA00403671_ERZ1106943 | MGnify/ENA primary metagenome ERZ1106943 (study PRJEB35170, sample SAMEA104062427) | human gut metagenome | biome: human gut; feature: human-associated habitat; material: faeces | place: Denmark | collected 2012-06-14 ...
TCAAGTATTTTATAATACGGTATTAAGAAATTTTCCTCTTTTCTGCCCTAAATGTCGGAACACATTTTAGACATAATCAAAAGTACAGCATCGCTACTGCGCCTTTACATATGTAATTATACCTGTTTTCCCATCTCGTAGGCTTCGTTATACGCAGGAGTGTTCTGCACATCACCAATGTTCCAAGCACTTGTTCCGTAGATCACACCGCACTCTCTTGCATCCTCCAAGCAGTCCTCAGTAAAGCCACGGAAGGTTTCCATTGTGCGTTCAAGGTTTGCCTTTTCAGTATCCGCAGCAGTTAGAATAAAGTAGCACTCCTTATTGGACATATCCGTATATCTCGGCGTGGTACGATCGATCAATGTTTTCATCTGTGCATCCATCGAATAGAAATATACAGGTGTTGCAAAAACAAGCACATCCGCTTCAAGCATCTTTTCGATGATTTCGGTCATATCGTCCTTTTGCGAGCACTTGTGAGCATTAAAGCAATAGCCGCAACCGGTACAATAACCGATCTTCTTATCCTTTAGAAAAATCTTTTCTACGGTGTGTCCGGCTTCCGTTGCGCCGAGTGCAAAGCGGTCGCAGAGCGTATCCGAGTTTCCGTTTCTTCGGGGACTGCCCGATAAAATCAATACCTTTTTCATAATGAACTCCTTTCAGATTGTTTATGATATCTCAGCTTTTCAAATACTTATCAGTAATTATACTTCTTTCTTTTTCCAAGCATAAATGCAAGTGATACGAACACGCCTAAGATTTCACTACCGGCAAGGGAATACCACACGCCGTCAAGTTTCCAAATCATCGGCATAACAATAATGCAGATCACAGGCAGAACCAGCGCACGCATAAAGGAAATAGCGGCGGATACCGCACCGTCATTGAGTGCAGTAAAGAAGCAGGATGTGTACATATTAAACCACATCACAAGGAACGGTGTAGCACAGATTATAAAAGCGTGGGTTGTCATATCCAAAAGCTTCGCATCGTACCCGACAAAAATGGAAGCAAGAGGACGGGCAAGCAGCATCGCCAATGTGGTTAGAACAACTGCGGCAGAACCAAGCATAATCAAGCTTCTTTTCAAAACATTCTTCATTTCCTTATGGTTCTGTGCGCCGTAATGGTATCCCATAATCGGAGAACTACCCTGTGAGTATCCGTCAAAGACTCCAAGGAAGATAAATGCCGCATACATAACAACGCCATAGGCCGCAACACCGTCTTCGCCTGCATACTTCATAAGCTGCAAATTATACAGAATGCCTGTTACGGAAGCAGACACGCTGGACATCATTTCAGACGCACCGTTACCGCAAGCCAGAAGCATCGGCCTGATTTCAAAATTTGTTTTCGTAAAACGCAGCGCAGATTGGTTTTTCCTGCTCAAAAACCATACAAGAGGAATGATACCGGCAACGCATTGGCTTAACCCGGTTGCAAGAGCTGCACCGGCAACGCCCATCGGAATCACCGCCATAAACACATAGTCCATAATCATATTGGACACACCAGCTGCAATCACGACTCCCAATGCCAATTTCGGCTTTTCAGCAACGATCAGATAACTCTGGAATGTATACTGTGCCTGCAACGCCGTGTTGAAAAGCAGACAAATTGTGCCGTAGGTCATCACATTGCCAATCATGGCATCCGTTGCGCCAAACAAGTAAGCGACGGGACGAAGAATGGCAATCCCGACAACCGTAAAGAAAATACTTGTTCCAAGCATCAGATACATCATCATCGTGAAGTATCGTCTTGCTTTGGGAATATCTCCCTCGCCCAAGGTTTTCGCTACCAAGGCGCTGCCGCCGACGCCGAGCATAGCACCGACACCGCCAAGGATCTGCACAAACGGGATAATCAGATTGACGGATGCAAAAGCTGTCTTGCCAACAATGTTGGAAATGAAAAAACCGTCCACCATACCATAGATAGATGTAAATATCATCATACAGATGGATGGTAAGGTAAACCGAATCAATCGGCTGTATGTAAAGTGATCCGATAATTGAATTTGTTGTTTCATTCTGTCCTCCCAAACCAGCGTGCAGCAAAATCCGCTATCGCCGGTACTAAATCTTTAATTTCCCAATCGGTTGTATTTACGGTAAGATGATACGCATCACGCTGTCCCCAGACAGAGCCGCCGATGATCTCTCTTGTCTGCGAACGGTTCTTGTCGATCTGCTTCATCTTCCGAATAAGCTCTTTTTCTGTAAAGGTTTCGCCCTTCGGTGCGCGTTCAACACAGCGTTTGACTTTGGCTTTTGTATCGGCACACACAAAAACATGGAAAGGCTGATAGTTGCGCAGAATGATATCTGCATTTCGGCCAACGATGATGCAGTCCTTTCCTAATGCGGCAATCTGTTCAATAACCTTTTTTTGCTCAAGCAGCAGGTTGATTTTGGAATATTGAATGTATGCAGAAGAGCTGAGTGTCCCACGGAAAGTAATGGTATGATTCTGCCACCCGTGATTTGCCAGGGTATTTTCCACATAATGCTCATCCATGCCGCTGTTTTTCGCAACAGCAGAAATAATTTCGCTGTCATAATAGTCGTAGCCGGTCAGGTCTGCAAGGCGTTTACCAAGCTCTCGACCGCCGCTGCCGAATTCTCGGCTGATCGTAATAATCTTCGCCATTTTGTTCTCCTTTTTAATGTAAAACAAAGTATAAATTTCTAATTATCTTTTTATATTTTCTTAAATGCTCGTAAAGCCTTATTCTATGTGCTTTCGAGTATTTTTACTGTAGGAAGATACTTCACGTTTCTTTGCATATTTCCTCATGTCTTAGCTGTCAGAAGTGGTAAATAAGTAGTAAATTCATTTGTACTACTAAGCAACAAGACGCTCCTGTTGCTTCTCTTTATTCAAGCGTTTCATTTCTGCCATTGCAGAATCGAATGTTGCATGTGCGTAATAGTTCAGCGTCATGGCTATATTAGCATGTCCCATAATGTACTGTAATGCCTTTGGATTCATTCCTGCATTTGCATAGTTGGTACAGAATGTATGTCGCAAACTATGTGGAGTGATGTGTGGCAATTTATCCTCGTTATACTTATTGTATTTCTTAACAAGACCTTTCATCATGCCGTTGTAATCACTTGCCACTTTTGGATAGTTCTTTCTATTAAGAAAGAGGAAATCACTATATCCATCAATCTCAACACGCTTATCATTCTTTCGATTCGCTAACACTCGCTTAAATGCTTGATAGGCTTCTTCAACCATAGGAACTTGACGTTCGCCACTTTTGGTCTTTGGTGTTTCAATGTAGTACCCAATTTCAGTATCTCTCAATAGCTGATGGTCTATATTGACAAGACGATTCTCAAAATCTAAATCTGGAAGTGTCAAACCACCAAACTCTGAAATACGAAGACCTGTTTTTAAGAGTATCAGAATTTCATCATAATTTTTGCTGTAGGTTTTATCAGCTTTTGCAAAGGCTAACAGTTTTTCTTCCTGTTCTTCTGTTAGTACGGTCTTAGGGACAGTATCATCATCAAGAACTGCTTTCAGTTGAAAGTCAAATGGATTCTTCCGAACACAATCATCTTGTATAGCAATATAGAATGAAGCCTTTAAAGAACGTTTGTAGTTATTGATGGTTTGATAAGCATAACCATTTTCACTCATTCTAATAGCCCATTCTTTAGCGTCTGATGGCTTAATACTGTCAATACTTCTTACACCTAACTTGTCTTTCTTCAAAATATCCATAAGATATTTGCGTCCAGTTTCAGTGTTTTTTCTAACCTTTGGTCTTTGAGCGTTCTGTTTTGCGTAAAGCTGGCAGAGTGTCATTTTCTTTCCTACAACATCAATACCATCATGAATGTCTTTCTGTAACTCTGCGATTTTCTCTCTAAGTGAGATACAATCACGCTTTCCTGCTGGTACTCGGTCTGTAGCCACAAGTTTCCACGAGTAAACAAATTGCGGTTCTCCAAATGAATCTATATATTTGTATAAGTATCTTCCGTCTTTTCGTTGGCTCTCTCCAGTCTTTAAGATTCGACCTTTATTGTCACGTCTTTTTTCTGACATGGCATTTGCTCCTTTCCTTTATGGAAAGAGCCTTGATACGACTTAATACTATTTTATCATATACAAGACCCTTTGGCGACGCTAGATTGCGTCCAATGTATCTATAATTTTTTCAAATTGTTTTCGTTTAATCTGAATACGATTGCCATTCATAATCAGCCAATTTGCATTTTTATTTTCCTCTGCCAAGCGTCGTAGCTTGTTTTCGCCAATACGAAAATATTTTGACGCTTCTTCAATGGTTAGGGTATAACGTTCCCAAATAGGAATGTCAGTCTGCTTCATAAAATCCTCCTTTCCAAATCACTTATTTGGATTTCATAAAAGTTGTTTTACCAGCAATCGAACAGCTTTAGCAAAGCTCACGGGAGTTCCACCCCTGCATGGTTCTCATGTAGCCATACTCATTGCCTGCGACGGTTTTATCACGCTCGGACTATTGACTGTATGGGAGTATCATTATCACGATAAGAATGTCGTTGCAGGCAATCCTGCTAAAGATTGCTTCTCGGATCACTAACATGAATCGCTCGCTATCTTTATAAGATAGGTCATGGCGGTTAGTTCCGTTGGCTCTTTTCTTATCGAAACGTATTCGATTACTTTTATTCAGTTTTCAAAGAACAATGGCTCGTTAGCCTATCAAAACACATTGAAAGCTCAATATGCTTTGGTGGAATAACAAACCTCCCTGTTCGGGAAGCGTGGAATGGTTTAGCACGCTTCCACGAAAGGAGAGAGGATATTACTTAATTTCAAATGACAAAATCTTTGTAATCAGTCTGGTTTCCATTCTTCCACGTAAGACTTCATCAACGACCATACTTTGATTGCCATATTCATCTTTCATAAGTCGTAGGGAACGCTTCGTTATGTACCCTCTGTAATGATGTAGAATCTGGTTAATCGCTTCGGTATCGCCATCTGTTGCCTTTACAATGAGAGGAAAGGGAATCATAGGATATTGTGTTTTCATTCTTCAAATTCCTCCATAAACTTTTTAATTAAGGCTAGTCCACTGGTTCTATGCCGATAGACAGTAGAACGGTTCAATTTCAACAGGTCTGCAATTTCTGAATCGCTCATGTCCATAAAGTAAAACAGCAGTAGAATTTCACGTTTCTTGTCTGGCAACTCACGTAATGCTTCACTCAACAAATCATTTTCAACGCCTACTGATAACCCATTGAGTGTAAAAATCTGAAAGTCAGTTGAATAGTTATCTGTTGTCGCAAACTGGCTAACAAGATAATCGCCAACATCCGAAAAGGACACCTCACGCTTTGCAATCCTTGAAAGATAAAGCATATAATTCTTTCGCTCGTCTTCCATAGCACGTTTACAGATATAGTCAAACTGATTTTCTATTGTGGTCTGAAAAGAAGATGGTTTCATGTTTCTCACCCCCTTTCTGTCTAGGAAAGGAAGTGAGCCTTGCTCGTTTATCTCCTTTCACTCTTAGTCCCAATGTGAAAGGGGGATTTGTTGCATTACTGATAAATAAACTTTGTAAAAAAGTTCTGAATAGCCAAAAAAGCATATAAACAGATTTATTTCTCTGTTTACATGCTTCTGTTATTCTATCTATATGATTTATAAAACCACATTGGTGGACGTACTTATCTATTGCAGATAGACGACTTTTTTTGACAAGAACCCAATGTAAGGAAATTTATTGTATATGATGTACTTCATGGCGACGTTGACCTCCAACAAACCGCCATTTGGAAGTAATATACAATATTTTAACAGCGTAAATAGCACTACCATATAACGGTTTTTTTTATTGGCGTTTAGTAGTGCTTTTTATTAAATATAAACCTATAAACCATATAACACGTTTTTCTATACCTGTTTTTAATTCAGTAGGAACAATAAAATGTATAGAGGTGGTCTACTATGCGTAAAAAAGAAGATAAATATGATTTTAGAGCCTTTGGTTTAGCCATTAAAGAAGCTCGATTGAAACGAGGTTTAACTCGTGAACAAGTGGGAGCATTGATTGAAATTGACCCACGGTACTTAACTAATATTGAAAATAAAGGGCAACACCCCAGCATACAAGTTCTTTATGACCTTGTATCGTTACTTCATGTTTCCGTTGATGAATTTTTCTTACCTGCTAATAACTTGGTAAAAAGCACCCGACGATTACAGATAGAGAAATACATGGATAGCTTTACAGACAAAGAACTATCCTTAATGGAATCTTTAGCCAGCGGTATCAACGAAGCAAGAAACATCGAAGACTAATTAAAAGAATCCATACATAACGGAAAGAGCCGATAAAATGAGATTGTATTAATCTCATTTTATCGGCTCTGCGTCTTTGCGTCTGGCTCTGTAATCACAGTTACTTTGAACTGCTTTATTTCAATTAAATTTTCTTGTCTGCATTTCGGACAATAGAGGGGGAATTTTTTTAATTCAGTATCTTCCCTTATCTTTAATCGTGTTTTATTTCCACATACAGGACACAATATCCACTTGTAGTTTATAATAACTATCTCCTCCTTTACACTTTAATTCAAATCTTTATTAAAAAATATTTCATCTTATTTAACAAGAAACCATATTTATATAACAACATAAAATACACTAAGTTATTTTATTGAACATATATCGTACTTTATCTATCCGACTATTTGGACGACGGGGCTGGCAAACAGGTTCACCGGTAGTAACATGGTACCCTTTTAACTCTGTTAAACAAACACTACGTCCATTTGTAAAGAAAGTTAAATCACTACGATATTCTTGAATACACCGAGCAGGGATTTCTCCACTAAGAATGACCTCATTATTTTTCAATTGAGTGTCTACGATGTTCGCACAATATTTAGGAGCATCGTTGTATGCTCGTGAAAGATATTCCTGTGGTGCATAAACTTTAAAACTAAGATATGGCTCTAACAATTCTGTTCCAGCTTTTTTTAAGGCTTGCTCCAGTACAATAGGAGTAAGCATCCGAAAATCTGCTGGAGTACTAACAGGGCTATAGTATAAACCGTACTTAAAACAGATTTTACAATCCGTCACATTCCAACCATATAATCCTTGTTCGCAACCATAGCGTATCCCTTCCATAACTGCATTTTGAAATGATTGATTTAAGTATCCAAGAGAAACCGAGCTCTCATACTGCATTCCACTTCCCAACGGAAGCGGTGATACAGATAAACCAATGGAAGCCCAGAAAGGATTTGGCGGCACTTCGATGTGAATGGTATATTCTGCATTTTTTAACGGTCTCTCCATATAAATGACTGTAGGCTCTTTTAGTTCTATCTCCACATGATACTTTTCTTGCAACAGTGCACTAATCACTTCCATTTGTACTTTCCCTAAGAAAGAAAGTATAATTTCATGTGTCGTAGAATCCACGTAATATCGTAGAAGCGGATCACTATCTGAGATTTCCAAAAGGGCATCAAGCAACATTTCTCTCTGTTCAGGTTTACTCGGTTCAACAGTTGTTTGTAGTAGAGGGTGCGGATTTTCAATCTTTTTTCTCTGTGGCAATAGTTTTGTATCTCCAAGAACACTATTTAACTTCAAAAACTCATTCTGCAAAATAACAATTTCTCCGGAATAAGCCTTATCGATTTTACATAATTCACCATTTATTGAAGTATACATTTCTGTAATTTTTATTTTTTCCTTTTCCGATATTCTAACCGAATCTCGCAAATGCAGTACGCCACTATAAAGACGTATATATGCAAGACGCTGTCTTTTTTCCGAATACTCAATTTTGAAAACTTTTCCGCAAAGTTCAGACTGACCTCGATGTGTTGATGAATAAAATTTATTCGTAATCACTTCTATAAGGTTATCAATCCCTATATTGTTTTTTGCACTTCCGTGATAAACAGGGAACAGGGAACAATTCTGAAATCTTATGCTTTCCTCTTGTTCGAGTTCCAATGCTTCTAATGATTTACCGGACATATATTTCTCTAAAAGGTCATCGTTTCCCTCTATTACCGTATCCCATTGTTCAGATTCGGTAAAGTTCGTCACACACATATTAGGATACAGTTCTACCTTCTGTTTGATTACAATTTCGGCAGAAAGTTTCTCTTTAATATCCTGATAAACCGTTGATAAATCAATTCCATTTTGGTCAATCTTATTGATAAAAAAGATTGTGGGAATACCTATTTTCCTAAGTGCATGAAATAATATACGAGTTTGTGCTTGTACGCCATCTTTTGCAGAAATCAGTAGAATTGCCCCATCTAAAACTGATAATGAACGATATACTTCTGCTAAGAAATCCATATGTCCTGGCGTGTCTATGATGTTCACCTTCGTATTTTCCCACTGAAAAGAGGTTATTCCTGTCTGAATTGTAATTCCTCTCTGACGTTCTAAAAGCGTATTATCCGTCCTCGTTGTACCTTTGTCCACGCTTCCTAATTCTGTAATCGCTCCACTGTTATATAATAAGCTTTCTGTTAAGGTAGTTTTTCCTGCATCAACATGAGCTAAAACTCCAATATTAATAATTTTCATGTGATTTTCCTCCATTCAAAAACCCAAAAGGGCATAAAAATCCCAGTGATAAATACTTTTATCACTGGGATTTTTATGCATAACCATAGGTATACAAAGCATACAGATATTCTCTGGATACTTTAGAATCACATGATAAAGGTATTCTTAAACTGGGTACAAAAAACTAAGCCCTCCTAAAAAAGGACATCCAATTATTTGTTCCCACTATCAAATTGACAGTTTATTTAAGAATACCTTGCCGCATATTTATTAACTCCTTTTAAATAGATACTTAAATAATAGCACGTAAGAGCATATTTGTCAAGGAATCTCCAATTTTTTATCAAAGAGAGTACGTGATTACAAAATAGCTGTAATAATGTACCAATATTTGTTATTCTATAATCTTCCAATTACTCCCGTTCTTTTCAAGTACCAAATCAAATTGAGATACCTGCGTTGCTTTGGTCTGCTGGTCGATATACTCCACTGTCAGCGATACCGTGACTTGATTATCCTTACGATTGTGAATAGGATTTACCAGTTCTTGAAAGATGTACTCTTTTCCGATTGGTTTTAATATCCCGTCATTCACATAGTAGGAAAGTTCACTGGCTGTCGCTGTAGGATAGAGCTTGAAGAACGTCGTTAAAAACTCATTGATTTCATTGGTTGTAATGGAATCAACCGTCCCCTCACTTTCAATGGCTTTTGGTTTATAACTTGATTTCTTAGGTATGTTGGTAATGGTCGGATTCTTAACCAGTACCATATTTCCAGAACCATCTACATAGACACTCACAATATAAGCAGAGTGGACGGTCTTTGTATTTTCTCCCTCTGTAATGAGCTGGTCTACACTGTAGGTTACATTAAACTCATTGTCGCCAGTTGGCTCTACCGTCCATATCTGAAATCCTCTTACAGAAGACGATACAGGAATATCTTTGCGTACTGTATCAACATTGAGAGCTTGAAGTTCATCTGTCAGATAGCCTTTTAGACTTTCCATTCGATTATCAATGGACTTATCGGATTGCTCCCATGAATAGTAGACTTTCGCAAAGTTCTCTACAAAATTTTCTACATGATGAGTATCAACGTATTCCTTTTCTATGATAGTTGTTTCGTGAATAGTATGAGTATCTATAGCTGTAAAGTGCTTGAATATCGCAAAGCTGAAACTAAGCCCTAAAAGTACCCACAAGGCAATCACAACCTTTTTATGAGGATTGACCTTATAGACACGAGGTTTCTTTTCCTTTGGTATCTGTTTTTCTTTATTCTGATTTTTTCTAAATTTCATCATTAAATCTTCCTTTCTCATTGTTTGATTCGTCCTGCTCCCACTAAATGCTGTTGCCAGTAGGGGCTTGTTAAGTCGGCATAACCGATTGGGTCGCCTGCATGAAACATACGGTTATTGCCAAGGTATATCCCAACATGAGTAATATAAGAGCCAGCGTTATAGGTAGAATGAAAGAAAACCAAATCGCCAGCTTGTGCTTCCGATAGTGGGATATGCTGGGTCACATCATATTGCTGTTGTGCGGTTCGTGGTAAGTTAATTCCAGCTTTTCCATACGTCCATTGTGTCAGTCCGCTACAATCAAAAGAAGTAGTCGGGGAAGCTCCACCGTAAACGTATCGCCAGCCCTCATATTTCAGTGCTTCGTCCATGATGGCTTGTACCGTATCATCATCAAACTCTGTTGTGACAAGATACTGCGTTACCAGTTGCACATAAAACATATTGCCATAGTTGTATCGCCAGCCCCCATTGATAGGTATGGCTATGGGATTGGGGTAAGACACTTTTTCGCCACCTGAATACTCTTTTGAGAAACTTTGAGCCAGTTCAAAGGTATATTTATTTCCACGATTAGCCACATACCCTAAGAAACCACCACCATAATTGTAGGACTGGATAACCGATTCTAAATCTACACTGAGCCTTTCGCTACTGGCTAATAATTCACTGAAATACTTCACACCTTGCTTAATGGATTCTTCTGTACTCAATGAATTAGGTGGAAGACCGAGGGATTCCGAGGACTGCATAACATCTTCCGCAGTACCGCCCGATTCCACCTGTATAATCGCAAGAAGTATGTTGACATATTCTTCAACGCCATATTCTTTGGCATATTTTTCTACCATAGGCTTATGAGCCAGCACTTCTGCGGAAACATTCACACCTCCATAATGAATATTGGAAATTCCGCTGTCCTGTTCATCTGAAAATAAAATGGCAACAAACAGAAGCAGTGAGAAGACCATCAAGAATAATCCAGAACCACCAATCACTAAAGTTTTCAACTTCATGGTTTCTTACCGACTTTCTTAATGGTGGCGGTTTTGATTGGTGGTCTACTTCTTGTATTTTGTAGTGGTACTCTTTGAACAGTAGACGGACGTTCTTTTGTGATTGGACGTTGTGAAGTTCTATCTGCTGTAGTGGTTGAAGTTGCTGGCTTTTGAACGGTTTTTTCTTGAACGGTATTGCCTTGGCGTTCCACTTTTGGACTTGAAAAATCGGACTTAACTGCTGGACGCTCTTGTTTGGCTTGTTGAGATTCCTTATATGAAGTCTGAATATTAGACTGTTTTGAGGTCTGTTCATCATGATATTGTTCTTGTCTTGTAGTCGGTCTTTCATGAACAGAAGAAGCAGGCTGTTTTTTCTGTTTGACCTGTTCCATTTCAGAGCGACGCTTCGCAATGGTTTTTCGCCTTTGTTCCTGCTGTTCCTTGCGTCCACTGGCTCTGTCCGCTTTGGTTTGAGAAATACTACTGGTTAAATCACGGACATTCTCTTTTACTTTGGATTTTCCTTGATATACTGCATATCTTGCATTGGTCGGCAAATCTTTAACCTGTTCTTTCAAACCACTAGCAGTGTCTACCATTCTGTCTTTGGTATCAGCTACTGTACCGATGGTTTGACCGATACGTTTTCCAAGTGTTGATTTTTCCTTTCCGTCTGGTCGGGAGTGATCTGCTTGTGTCCTTGCAGAACTCCCCGAACCCGACTGTCCTTTTTTACCTGTAACAATGGCAGACCCAGCCCCTAGAGTAGTCATGGAACGTCCAAGTTTCCGCTGTAGACGGTGCATGTGAGCGTGCATAAGCATACGAGGTTTTCTCATCACACGACTTCCCACACTTTGAGAATCGTTACTCTGTAGAGAAAACATACTCATTAAATCGCCCAGCTTGAAGTAGATTCCTGCAAAGGTCACAATCTGTAGAAAAGCAATCAAAAAGAACGGATAACCAGCCGATAAGGTATAGAGCATGGTTGAAATACTAAATGCTGTCGTAATAATCAATGTGATTCCAGCTCGTGTCAAAATGGTATTAAAGAGCTTTGTTATGGCTCGTTTTGACATACCATCAAATGATGGAATCATGCTTAAAATAAAGCTCACAGGCAGAAACATAGCATAGATGATAAAAAGTACCTGCGAGAAAATCATGATTCCTGTTAATAGGAATACAAATATGGAAATCCCAATATTGAAGACAAATAGGAAGAAGACTGTACCTAAACGGTTAATGGTCTTTGTAATGGTTAGATTGGTATTGCTTCTGTCTTCAATTTCTTCCGCAACAATTTTTTCTCTGTCTTCGCCATTGTTGGAATCTGGGCTGGTGGAGAGCAGGCTTTCCACACGGTCAATACCGATACTTTCAATGTCTGAACTGTTGTATTGAAGCAGTAGCCACGGTTGCTGAACCTGTATGGAAAACAGGCTATCTCTGATTAAGTCCACGCTGTCCTTGCCTTGACTATCGGAATGGGGCATGACAATCTTCGTGCCAAGTGATAAACTGGCATTACTGATGTCTGATGAAAAGTCATTGATTTTTTTAATGTAGTCGGGAGCGTAGGCAATAAAGGAAGCCGATAGGATAAACACCAGCACAAAATTCATAATGGCATGAATTGCCTTTGTGGTTTCTCTCTTTATCAGTCCCGTATAGGCAACATAAACCCCAAGAACCAAAATCAAGAGTAAGAGGAATCCAACATAGAAACCCTCTGTTGAAAATCCGTTTGCACTCACACCAGCTAAGGTCTGCATATTCTTACCAATGGAATCTGCTGTAGCGGAAATGAAGTCTAAGGAATAGGCTTCCTGTACTAAGTAACCTGTCGCATTGGAAACATACAAACTGATTGTCCAAATAAAATTGGTAATGGCATATAGTCCATACATGACCTGTTTTCCAATCCCGTCCGACCAGTTCCACGGAAGCCAGCCCCAGCTATTATCCACATAAAAATCCAGTTGATAGTTTTCAAGTGGGTATCGGCTGTATTCATTTGCCACATTGACCGTATCATCTACCAAGCCCGCAGCTTGAACCACCGTTCCCAGCATGGCTAAAAGAAAAATGGCAATCACAAGTGTGAAAGCCACTGTCATTGCCACTTTACCTAGACGTTTCAGCGTCCAGTTTGATTTTATTCTGTTTACTATTGATGGTTTCACATTTACACCTCTTTTCGCACAGGTGGTCTGGTATCAAAGGCATGGAGCAGTTCTTCAAATACAGGGTGGAACTGTATCACACCGACACGACCATATAAATCACTGATAAGGCATTGCCCGTTTTCCAAATCACGCAATCGCTTCTGATTGTTTTCGTCCTCTGGGTCTACACCAAAAAAGGCTAAGGTCTTTTTAATCTCGTTAAGGTCAGTGGAACGAAATGCAAATTTTAAGCCGAGGTTATTTTTCAGTTTTTCATCTAAGAGGTCGTCTGTATTTTGGGTCACGAAATATACCCCAGCGTTCATAGCACGACCAGCCCGAACCAGCTTCATAGATAGTGTTTTTCCTTGTGCTACCTGTAAAAAGCTCCATGCTTCGTCTAAATCTACAATCTTGAAAATGCTTCGGTCTGTATGGATAAAGTCTAAAGCAAAGGTACTAATGACAATCAGCATAGCAACGGATAAAAGCTCCATAGTGGTATATTCCTCAAAGGAAGTTTCCTTGTCGGGAAGTACCAAGTCCGCAACCTGTATAATGTTCAGTTGTTTTTCTAAGCTGATAGACTGCTCCACATAACCATTACTGAATAATAAATGTGCAAAGTCATAGTCTGTAAAACTTTCGATATGGTCGGCTATACTGGTACTTAGTGGCGTATTCTCAACCCGTAATTCCTCAATCACTTTCATCAACCCTCGTACTTCACTATTGGTTACTGCACGAATGGCTTTTCTAAGGATTGGGAAGCGTTCCCCATCACGAGAGGAAATCCCCGTAAGGAATGTCAGAATATCAATAGCCAGTGATTCAGAATCTTTGGGATTTTTCATAATCACATAAGGGTCAAGTAAGCCTTTGTTTTTCTCATCAGAAGTCAGAGTGACGATATTGATTTCATGGGAAATCTCTGGCAAGGTTTCTTTCCATCTGCCACGTTCTGCTTTTGGGTCTACAATCACTGCTTGTGCCCCATAAAGCACCGCATAATAGACGATAAGGTTATTCGCAAAGGATTTACCACCACCCAGCGAACCAACAAAAGCCGACGCTAACGCATTGGTTACTGAACCCTTAACCCCTTGACTGGCAAGAGCAGGTTTCAGATAGACATTGCGTCCAGTATCTAAGCTGTAGCCAACATAAATCCCCTCATTTTCCCCCAGCATTTGAGTAGCACCAAAACCTAAACCAGCGAGGAAATCAGAGGTCACGTATTGAATATAATCATTCATATAACGCTTGCTGGCAGGTAAAAATTCTTCATGTAAGCCGAGCATATCCCCAAATGGTCGTACCAGTTTTACGCTTAAATCGTCATAAAAATCTTTCACTTCATTACAACGACGTTTGAGTTCGTCAAGATCATTTGCTGATACCCTTACCACATAAGACAGCTTGTACATAGATTCCTTGCTTTGGTCTAAATTGGTTTCCAGCTCATTCACACTTTCCAGAGCTTCCGCCACATTGGAGCTGGTTTCATTATCACTTTGCCAAGCGTGGTTATCCAAGTCTTTCAGTTCTTTCTTTTTATTGCGGACAGTAGATAGGGCTTTACGATTCGCTACAATTTCCACATTCATTGACGTATCAATCGGGAATGTAAATTGCTGTTGCTGGTAGTAGAAGATTTCAGAGGACGGGAAGTCCAGTTCTCCGACAATGCTGTTAATGGTAAAGTAAGCTACATAGACGGTTTCATCTTCCTGCTGGATTTTCAAATATCGCTGTTTTTCTTCCACCAAACAGCGAGTAGGCTTAATCAAGTCATAGTATTTAATCAGCGTTTCATTATCCAGCTTTTTCTTTGATAGATGGTACTCATACTCTTCATAGGCAGTGCCTGTCTGTCCGTAAAGGTGTTCAATCAGATAGCCGAAGTCGTCCTTATCTAACCTGCGGATTTTGAAACGACGAGAGATTTTATTTTCTAAGAGCTTTTCCATCTTCTGAAAACGCAGGATTTCATCATTACTCATACTAACAAAATCGCCCATCAGCTTATGGTTCACATCATAGACAAAATCAGACAAAGCATTTTTTGCTTCAACGGTAAGACTTTTCATAGAAAACTCCTGATCGTTGAGAAGCAACTTAAAGCCGATAAAGAAACGGTAGTTCACTTGATTTTCGCCAATCATGGATATTAAAGCGTCTGTCTGTTGGTCGATTTTGTCATAGGCAACCGCTTTGAGCTTGCCAGTGACTTCATTTTTGGAACGCTCTTGTGCAGAACGTATGCTGGATTCTGTACTGATTTGTAAAGCATGAATTTTGCCATCACGATTTTGTGCGATAAGCTGTCTGAAAGAATCATGCACTTGTATTTTCTGTTCTGGACTTAGAAATGAGTAATTGTAAGGAACAAGCTCATAGTAAGCATAACATTCCCCGTCTTTATTCCAGACGAGATTGTTTTCAATGTATTTAATTGGATATGCCATAAAATTCACTCCTAACTGCTGTAATGGCTTCTTGTGGCTGGTTTCTGCCAAGCGTTACTTTTTTTCCTGCATAGGTCAGCTTTGGTCGCAGTGCATAAGCAATGACAGACTTCAAAAATCCATAAGGCTTTTTACCATCAAAAGTTTTTGTAGACATAAACCATGTGAAAGCCACAGGAATCCCAAAGTATTTGAGAAATGCTCCCTCTATCATGGAAAGAGGGGGCAAGTTGCCAAGTATCATCACTGCAAAGAGTGACACGACAAACCATGTCATTTGCGTAAAGGTTATGGGAAACGGAAGTCTAAAATCATTGATAGAATACAGTACCTTTTCCACAGACCAGATACTGGTATAGCTTCGTATTTTCTTCATGTAATCAATCCTTTCATAAAAAATAGGGGTAGCTGATTGAGCCACCCCGTAAAATAGAAAATCTGCCAGTAGTAATGTACCGACAGATTTAATAGACGATTTCAAAAATCCCATGATTGGTTGAGATAAACGTTCCTGAAAGGTCTAAATCCCGACCATAGGCTTGATAATCAATATAGTTTTGAAGACTAGCTGGTACTTCGCCTAAAGCACCCGTTTCTTCAATGTAGTAGCGTGCCACGTCATACATATCATCACAATCGGAATGAATGATAATATCCTCTTGATGTTCGCTTAGTTCTTCAATGCTTGAAAAATGAGTGAGCAGAGCAGATAGCTCCGATTGTAATTCTTCGGGTAATTCCGATACCATTTCCCATAGTCGATTGAGTTCGCCAATGGAAGTGTATTCGTCAACCGTAAAGGGTAACTCGTAGTCATGAATGGCGTATTCCTCATATTCATCATTCAAGCCGATTTTCTCTTTGACTTCCTCAAAGTCAATGGGAAAGGTAAACCACGCACCGACCAATTCGCCCTCATTGTATTTGCCTAAATTCGCAATATAGACTTGCATATCGTCCATATATTCACGTCCTTTCTTTGTAGAGATTCAAAAATCCCTACCGCACTTCGTTTGGTGTACCATTCCTTTGCGGAACATAAGAAAACCACTTATATTCCACAAAAGAACGGTTTTATTTAAGCACCAATAATGCGATTGAATAGCTCTAGTAAAATGTCTTTTACTCCAGCAGCGTTGAAGACTAAGCCAACCGCAATAATCGCAATAATTAAAAAGCCAATCCGTTTGCTAAACTCACGCTTGAAGCCAAGATACAAGCCAATCACAACGATTGCTAAAAGCACCAGTGATTGAGCGTTTGATAGAAACCAGTTATAAAGGTTTTGTCCAAAATTCATAAAAATGTTCTCCTCTCTATATTCAATGAATTTGTATTTGAGTTATTTTTTTGTTGTTATCACGTCCTGTTCTTTTACTGACTGTTGCTTCAAAATCTGCTTGTGTCGGTCTGTCAGTTTCGCATGGTCGAGAATGTCTTTTACAACCTGCGTCTGGTTGATTTCATCAAGTTTAATCGCAACCTTTAAGGTCGGGGCAACTTGATGAGATAGCCAGTTCAGCGTCCTTTGGAAGGAGTAAGGCTCTGGTTTTGTGGTTAGTTTTAATCGTTCACGATTGTTCCCAATAAACCAAGCCCATTCTTCATTCAGTTTCCAATCAGAACGAGGTTTGGAATCGTCTTTATCTACAAAACGGATATACCGATTGATAATTTTAAAGGCGGTATGCTCTGGATTGTCATAGACGAGTAAATCACGGACTGCATAATAGGCACGCTCATTTTTCAATCGAATCTCAAAACGGTTTTTTACTTCTGCGTCTTCAATGGGAATATCATTTTTCTTGTACTGCTCGTAGTCCTTTTCATAGATACAGAAATAAACTTCACTTTGTAATGAACCGATATAGAGGGTGTTTCCCATACATTCCTTTTCCTCTTTGCGTACCAGTTCGCCACTGCGATAGCTTTTAAAACTGCGGAAGACGGAGATACATTCTTCCTGTTGGCACTTTTCAGTGAGTACAGGGATATTTAAAATCCCTGTCTTATCGTTAATGGCAAGGTCAAGGCGTTTCATCACACCGCCAGCCACCAAAACGTCCATAAAGAACTCATACCAGCTTCTTTGTTGTGCCAGAAGATAGCTTTCAAATTGTCTGCACCCACGACCTTTCAATTCCACCAGAACTCCTTTGTCCAGTTCATGGGAGCAAAGGACGAATATGTCGCCTAAAGCATAATGCTCTGAATAAGAATAGAAACCATAGTCCTCATGAAGAAAATAGGACAGTTTCAGTTGTAAGATGTTTTCGACCACCTGCTGTACGTCTGTTGTCGGAAAGCGAATTCTTACATAATCAAACAGCATTTCAAGGGGAGCGTCGGGATTGAAGCGTTCCAGAGCTTCCCAAAGGGACTGCTGTAAATCCTCTGATGGCTTGACTTTTCCTGTTTCAATATCGCTTAGATACTGCCTTGTAATACCAGTCGCAACAGCTAAACGGTTTTGAGATAGTCCATAAGCCAAGCGTTTTTCTTTTAAATGCTGTAACCAAGTTTGTTCATTCAGTAAAAATCCCTCCAATCAAAAAGGCGTATGTCAACTTTTAAAGCCCATTTGACATACGCTGAAATTTTGTAAATCCCTTGTAACCAAAGGATTTTCTAATGTTTTTTTGACTGTTTCCTGTCGATTTGTACCCCCCTGTTAGATACGGGGGGTTAAGTGCTGGCGTGGCTATTGCCACACCAGCCAGCAAGATCAGTCCACACCTGCGACTTCCGCTTCGCACGTCGCCTGCGTGGACTGTCTGCTGTTGGATAACTTTTTAATTTCCTCCAAGAAATCATATCCTTTTGGTACAAGGGGAGTATAAAACTCTGATATGACACTTGTTCCTACATCAACATAGCCACGACCTTTGATTCGCTTTAAGAAGAAATCCTTTTGTACGTCACTGCCAAACATCATGCCATAGCCCATTTCAGACATACGACCTAAAGCCACTCTGAAATTAAACTGATCACGGATTCCGTCGCCTAAATATTTTGCGTCTGGACGTTGACAAGCCAGTATTAGAAAGAAGCCAGCTTGACGACCTAACATGACAATCTGTTTCAGCTTATTCATAACTGCGGTGTTTTCTTTTGTTCCCAGCATTTCCATGAAAGCGACGTATTCATCAAAGATTAAGAAGTGTGCCGGGAGACCTAAGTAAGCATAATTTTTGCCAGTCTTATAGTTCTTCATCTGCTTCATTTCCTCACTACGTTTCATCATTTCTTCATAGAATGTTTCAATGCAAGAAAGCAAGTCTTCTTTTCTATAGTAGACATTTGCCATCACAGAACCTAAGTCCGCAAGATCAGCATTTTTCGGGTCAAGAATATACAGTTTTGAATCTGTATGAAGCAAGGCTTCAATCAGTGTCAGTATAAAGTAAGTTTTACCGCCACCTGTACCACCAGCAATCAACATATGAGGGAGCTTATCATATTCCCACCATACGTTTTTCATTAAGCGAAGTTTACCATCTTTAGCTTCTACTTCATCAATAGAAATACGACTGGCTATGGTGTCATAGAGCAAAGTATATTCCACATAGGAATCCTTTAACTCTTTATCCGTCAGCTCACAGTACAAGCCACTCTCTAATTTCTTTTCCAAGTGTAAGAGTTGGTCTTGATATTTTCCCAGCGTGATTTCCACCCGTATCTGTATCAAGCCATTTTTAAGTCGATAATACATTTTAGGGAAGTAGGTTATCTTTTCCTTTGTACGACCAGCACTATCTTTAAAGAAACCCTCTGTTTTGACCTGTTCAGATTCATACCACTTGTTTTCAAGTATCATCTTTGCCAGTTTTTGACGGTGGTAAAGTTGTTTAACCGTATCATAGCGAACCCGTTTGAATACAAACGCTACCAGCAAGCAGATAAGAATTGCGACACTGAAACTGATAATTAAATAGGGAATGTCAATCTTATCTGCTTGTGATAGGTTAAAATCCTGCCAGTTGATCTGCTGGATTGTCTTCACATGAAACAGTCCGACAACCAGCAGGAAAACAGGCAGGAGTGACGCTATCGTAAAATGAAAGACTAAATCTTTACCAGATGGGCGAATCCTTTTACCACGCTGTTTCATGCGAAAAAGTCTCCTTTCTACCTAGCGACTATTTGTCTTGTGTCGGTTCTTTCTTTGCTTGTGGTTGAGCTTTGAATGAACTAGAATCCTTTGTCAGCACAATATCGTCTGCCTTGATATACCAGTCAACATCTGCTCCTTGATAGGTGGCAGTAGCAACGGTGTCCGCAATGGGATTGATAAGTTCCACCCGTGCGTTATAATCAAACTCTTTCAAAGGCACGCTGGCAGGAATACTTACTTGAATCATGCGTCCTTGTCCTTTGGATTTTAAGTCATAGGTACGTTCCTTGATTTCATCTGAAACCGACCCGTCTTCATTTTGGATTCTCACTTCACGACGTAGAGCAGAGAATTTCAATTCTCCAAAAGTCGTGTCTTTATCTAATACAATGCCATTTGCTAATCTCATCATTTTTCCTCTCTTTCTTTATTCTTTTATCATGTCGTCAGCATGTAAAAGGTAATTTGTAAAACCACGAGTGCCGATTTTGTAGCCCTCTGCGGTAATACGTGGATTGACTAACTTCACACGTTCCTCAAAGCCGAAATGTTTTTCGCCAGCTTCAGCAGGAAGCACCACCACAATATCATCTGCTCTTTGAACATCAGAATAGAGATTATAGCTTCTTGATAAGACAGTTAGCCGTCCGTTGATTCTTCGCTGAACGACTTTATCCTCGCCAGCAAATTCTAAATTGCCGAATGTTTTTTCCATGTTGGGAATCACAAATTTAAGTTCCATATTTTTACCTATCCTTTCTTTTTTATTGGCTGAATGAATGTTTGATGGTCTTAAAGAGTGGGGAACGACCTTTTGATTCTTGATTTTTTGTTTTCATAAGTTCACTTCCTTTCAAAATCGGGTAAAAAAATAGACACCTCATTTTTTGAAGTGTCTACCTATTAAATATTCAAATTTTATTGGAAGTATCTTTATATCTTCACTTTTCAAGGATAAATCGTCGTATCAAAGCTCATTCATAAGTAGTAAATTAGTAGTAAATTGAGTGGTTTTGACCTTGATAAAGTGTGATAAGTCCAGTTTTTATGCGGATAACTAGATTTTTATGCTATTTTTATACTGAAAAAAAGAAAGCTCGTCGATTAGGACGAACTTCTGTGTTTTATGGAAGTATTTGCTTTGACTGCTTCACAAGTGTATCTATGACTTCATAAATTCTGTTTCTATCTTCAGGAACAAGTTTTTCAAGCTTCTCATTCAGCATTGAGTTCTTGACTGTATATCCCGTTTCCAGAACATCTGTAAGAACCATATCCGATGATACACCTAAAGCATTTACTATCTTTATGAAAGTTTCGAGTGACGGAATTTTCTCTCCACGCTCAACCATACCAATATAATTTGTTGTCAAATCTGTTTTCTCAGCCAAATCTTCTTGGCGTAATTTCCTCGCAAGTCGGAACTTTCTTATATTCTTGCCGATTGTATCGAGCTTCATCACATCACCTCCCTTAGTGTGTTTCCATAACTAATAGTATAGGTTAAGTCGATTTCAAATCACACGCACCCAAAGGAAGTCAAACCAACTATTAGTGATGATTCCCAACTATTTTTATGTTATACTATAAAAGTAGTAATTCACGATTGTTAATGGCGAAAGACAAATCACAACCCAAGAGCCAAGTTAAACAATCTCCATAGAATAAACTTAGGGGTAAAAGGAATGGACGAACAAAAGATAATATTCAGTAATCGGTTTGAAAAAGAGAAATTTGAGGATTACAAAACAGATTTGGGAACTGACAGCTCAGTCACTCCCGACTTTACGGAAGCTGATGATTTTTTAAAATTTATACAGAAGAACCGCAGAAGTGTTCCAAGTAAAGAGCGAATTGCTGACAAGGATAAATTTATCAAAACCGTTTACGAACTATCCAATAGCTTTGAAATTGACGCTGACCTGATAGAATTTGCCGAGGGATATATCGCCAACATCTATGTAGATTATGCCTGCTACACTGGATATATCAAGAAGCTGTTAGCAATTCTTTTTATCCTTGCCGATGATATTTCCTTTTTAGACGGCAGTAAAGAAAATGCCGATATGCTTTTCAGCTTCACTTATCACACACACCATATTTTCCTGAATAACAGAGAAACAACTGATTTCTCATAATGTACCCGATGGCTACTCAACTGAGCAGCCATCTTTTCAATTTTCCAGACACCGTCTGGAATTTTTAATATGCCGGAATACCGTATCCATAGAT
>ERZ1106943.1633-NODE-1633-length-21766-cov-3.513518_pt1 | contig 21766 bp, 18 predicted proteins | sample MGYA00403671_ERZ1106943 | MGnify/ENA primary metagenome ERZ1106943 (study PRJEB35170, sample SAMEA104062427) | human gut metagenome | biome: human gut; feature: human-associated habitat; material: faeces | place: Denmark | collected 2012-06-14 ...
ATTTTCCTCTACCTTCAAAAATAAAATACACCGGATTTATGCCCGTTTCAATATCTATATCAACAACTGTTTCTTTCCAGTCATGTGATTCAATTGAAAGCACCGCCTGTCCGGCTATCGGATAATCCTCAATATTCTTACCCGAATAATCCGAATCCGTTGTAATTTTTATAGTTCCTACTGCATTTCCTCTCACTGAAATTGCTATTTTATTATGCCCTTTTTTCATATTAAAATACTTAAATCCTGCCATACATCCATCCTGCATATTGGCAATATAGGCATCTTCACCGCTCTCTCTGTCACCGCCGTCCTGCGTGACATATGCATTTTTTGATAGTCTTTCCTCTTTTGATGCATCCTTTTCAAGTTTTATATTTTTAAGAAAACATACTATATATGAAGGATACATTCCTTCACCGTCAAGCGGGCCGCCGTTAAGTCCGCAGCTTGTAGCTTCTGCTGCTTTAAAAAAGCCATTTTCATCCATCTCAATCTTTTCAGCCACCCCCTGACGGCAATATGAACATGCATTGGTAAATCTGTGGTCAAATATATAAAAACTTTCATTGAGCTGTATTATGCTTCCATGCGTATTACCGTTTGGATATGCAGTATCAGACGGAGTGTATCCTCTTAATCCGACATCTGACGATGCATGCAGCCTGCCTCCATACACAAAATCCCTGTCAGGATAATCACTTATACAATAATGCAGTCCGTTTGCTCTGGCAGAATATATAAAATAATATTTTCTGCCAAATTTTCTCATTGACGAAGCTTCAAAAAATCCAGCTTCCTCAGGACATTTAAAATCTCTTGGAAATATTACGTGTGGCAGATCTTTCATTGTAATCATATCATCACTAAGTCTGCATACATGTGCTCCTGCCATAATACGTCCATGCTCATCTTCCGTCTTATTCGGACAAAAACCGGAATATAGATATACATTTCCATCATCATCTGCAAATACCCCAGGGTCAAACTGCAGCATGTCACCTTTGTCAATTCCATATATACGACCGTCTGAAGTTTTTACATCACCATAATATTCATAATGTCCTGCCGGAGTATTACACACAGCAACAGACATTCTTGACGAATGTGCCATAGAATAATAAAGATAAAATCTTCCATCCGCACCTTTCACAACATCAGGTGCAAAAAGAAGCATTCTCTCCTCCCTATATGGATGCTGTTTTCTATTATAAATCTCACCTTCAAAATGCCAGTCAGACAAATCATCAACCGGTGCTGACCAGCATACATAATCATTTTCACAATAGTCGCTGCCGCCAAATCTGTCATGGCTTCCGTATATATAAAGCCTGTCACCAAAAATATGTGGCTCGCCATCCGGAATATATTCATAAGATGGCAGATACGGATTAAATATCTGTTTATTATTTTTTTTATTCATATTTGGTCTCCTTTAATCATTTCAATCTGGTACAAATGTACTAAATTTTATTTTACTAGTCAAATAAAACATGTTATAATGCAGACGATTATATTACCTGATTACAGACATTTCACATACCAGGAGTTACACAATGAATTATCCAAAATTAAAAGCATTAAAATACAAACTTATAATTCCACTGCTCGTCTTTCTTTTCGGCACAGGAGTTCTGTGTGTAGTTATATATAAAATAAGCTATACAAACCAGGAACGGGTAAGGGATAAGGCAGCCCTGAATGCCGTAAGTTACGCTGACCGCATGATTGCTGACCTTAATAATGGAATAACAATCACCAAGTCACTTGAACAGATTATTATAAGTGAAAATGGACAGATTGAACACTTTGAAAAAATTGCCGAAAATATGATGACCGATTCTATTCATAGCATACAGCTTGCACCAGGTGGTGTTGTAACAGATATTTACCCTGAAAAAGGTAATGATACCGGCAAAATTGACTTAATCAATGACCCTTCCCGTGGTGAAATAGCACGCTATGGAAGAGATAATAATATAACCGTTATGCAGGGACCCTTCCAGCTTAAACAGGGTGGTGTCGGCATTACCATAAGAAATCCTGTCTATCTTGAAAATGAATCCGGTGATAAATATTTCTGGGGATTTACTATATCAATTATCCGTGTGCCGGAAATCTTTTCAAATTCGGTAAATGCACTTGAAGATTTCGGATACTATTACCGCCTCTCAAAAACTTTATCACCTCTTACCGGTGAATTTACGGAAATTTACAGTAATTGTGAAGAATTTATAAGCCCTGTTACATATCAGTTTGAATTAGGTGGCTGTTCATGGAAACTTGAAGTTACACCTAAAGACGGCTGGCATGCAGACAGTCAAACAACAACAGTATTTATTGGGGGATTTATTATCCTTTTTCTCCTTACAGGTCTCACATATGCACTTATGGTGCTTCAGGCCAATGGAATCATACTGCAGAACCTTTCATCTACTGACAATCTCACGGGACTTCTTAACCGCAATGGATTTCAGGAACATTTAACAAAATATATGAAAAAACATAGTAATGAACATTGTGTCTGTATTGCACTTGATATAGATGATTTTAAATTCATTAATGACCTTTTTGGACATTCAACCGGAGATAAAGCATTATGCATTCTCGCCGACACAATAAGAAGTTCTTTTCCTAAAAATTCAATTCTGTGTCGTAGTGGTGGTGATGAATTCTGTATCATCCTGAAAAACTGCACATGTAAAGATGCAAAAGCACAAATAGAGGCTTTCACGGATATGCCTCGTTCTTTTATAGCTAGCAACCAGACACAAAGCTTTAATATTTCCGTTGGATACGCACAATACAATCCTGACGACGGCTCTGTAGAACAGCTGCTTATTGATGCTGATACTGCCTTATATAACGTAAAAATTAAAGGCAAACATAAATGTCTGGAATTTAATCCGAATATGAACAAAAAAATACGCACACCACTTGGATTTGCCTTAAGCGATATTTCAAAAAATCTTCCGGGTGCTTTTATAATATACAAAGCTGACAAAAAAGATGATTCTATTCTTTTTGCTAATAAAGAAATGTTAAATCTCACAGGCTGCAGCAATTTTGATGAATTAATTGACTATACAGGCCGCAGCTTCCGAAATATCATCAAAGAAGATGAACGCGAAGCAGTCGAAGAAAATATATGGAAGCAGATTAACGCACTTGAGAATGACAACAATGATTATCTGTCATTTTCCCTTAAACGAAAAGATGGCACTGTCATTCCTGTTCTTGACCATGGAAGACTTATAAACAGCCGTCATTATGGTAATATTTTTTATGTATTTATAATCGACCACGATTTAGTCAGAAAATGTCTTAACTAAGGAGATCAATATATGGGGGACTTAAATAAACCAAACATAAATATTGGCATGCTTGCACATGTCGATGCCGGAAAAACAACTCTTTCCGAGGCTCTTCTCTACAAAACAGGTACTATCCGCAAACTTGGACGCGTTGATACACGTGATGCCTTTTTGGATACCAATAAGCAGGAACGTGCCCGCGGAATTACAATATTTTCAAAGCAGGCTGTTGTGGAGCTTGAAAAAGCTCGTATCACGCTTCTTGACACCCCAGGACATGTTGATTTTTCTGCTGAAATGGAAAGAACACTCCAGGTTCTCGACTATGCAATCCTCGTAATCAGCGGTGCCGATGGAATCCAGAGCCACACTGAAACCCTCTGGAGGCTTCTTGCAAGATATAAAATTCCTGTGTTTATTTTTGTAAATAAAACAGACCAGTCCGGTGTCAATAAGCAAAGAATACTTGAACAGCTTAAAAATCAGCTTTCTGATGCAATAATTGACTTCAGTATTCAAGATGCAATTGACATGGAGGAACTTTCTTTATGCAATGAAGAACTTCTCAACCATTTTCTTGAAAATAATACGCTTGACACTGCTCTCCTAAAAACATGCATTGAAAAAAGACAGGTTTTTCCTTGCTTTTTTGGTTCAGCATTAAAACTTACAGGAATTGATGAATTTATTGATGGATTAAATACATATATGAACTGTCCGTCATATCCAGATAAATTTGGGGCAAAAGTATACAAGATTGCCCGTGACCCACAAGGCACACGCCTTGCATACATGAAAATCACAGGTGGAACTCTCACCTCCCGCATGCAGATTACACCTGATGAAAAAATTAATCAGATAAGAATATATTCCGGTGAAAAATATACAACAGTAAATGAAGTTCCTGCCGGAGGAATATGTGCCGTAACCGGGTTTGATTCCGCTTATGCCGGTCAGTCTGTCGGTTCTGACACTGAAAGCGAAATTCCTATGCTTGAACCTGTAATGACTTATCAGCTTGTTATTCCCGAAGGAACAGACGCACTTTTAATACTTCCAAAATTAAAAATGCTTGAAGAAGAAGAACCACAGCTTCACATTGTATGGAATGAGCTTTTAAAACAGATTCATGTCCAGATTATGGGTGCCGTGCAGATTGAAATACTGCAAAATCTCATAAAAGACCGTTTTGGAATCGAAGTTGGATTCACATCAGGCAGCATTGTGTACAAAGAAACAATTAAAAACACTGTTGAAGGAGTCGGTCATTTTGAACCTTTAAGACATTATGCGGAAGTTCACCTCATAATTGAACCCGGCGAAAAAGGCAGCGGAATATTATATAAAGCAGACTGCTCTGAAGATGTACTTGATAAAAACTGGCAACGTCTCATAATGACACATCTATATGAAAAAGCACCTGTAGGAGTTCTTACGGGGTCTCCCCTCACAGATGTCACAATAACTCTTGTCAGCGGAAGAGCACACCCTAAGCATACTGAAGGTGGTGATTTCAGGCAGGCTACATATCGTGCGGTAAGGCAGGGTCTGATGCAGGCAGAATCAGTTCTTCTTGAACCATATTTTAACTTCACATTAAAAGTTCCTGCTGAAAATATCGGACGTGCAATGACTGATTTAGACAGAATGAATGCAAAGTTTGCATTGTCAGATGAGACAGACGTTTCTCTTTCAGTTATAACAGGCACTATTCCTGCTGCCTGTCTTTCTGATTACCAGACTGAAGTTGCATCGTATACCAAAGGGCTTGGCAGACTTTCATATAGAATGGATGGCTATTACCCATGCCATAACGCCGAAGAAGTAATTGAAAATTTCGGTTATGATGCTGAACGGGATACATTAAATCCGTCTTCATCAGTATTCTGTTCTCACGGCTCAGGCACAGTCATTGAATGGAATGACGTATTTTCACATATGCACTTAGACAGTGTTCTTGAATTAAGAAAACGCGGACTCAATGCAGGTGCAGCCAATTCATCAGCCGTACTTAACAGCCGTGCATCAAGCCGTACTGTATCGGACGAGCCTTTAGGAACCGATGAAATTGATGCTATTTTAAAGCAGACCTACTACTCTAACAGCCGCGGTGACAATGATAAATTGCACAGGACGGGTGCTAAAAAAACGGATTCTACGGTAAAATATGTCTATAAAGGCACTGAAGCACCACAAAATCAAGGTGAATCATACCTTCTTGTGGACGGATATAATATTATATTTGCATGGGATGAATTAAAAGAACTTGCAGCCATTAATCTTGACAGTGCAAGAGGCCGTCTCCTTGATATACTCTGTAACTATCAGGCAATGACAAAATGTAACCTGATTGCTGTATTTGATGCATACCGTGTTCAGGGACATGACACAGAAATGACTGATTACCATAACATCCATGTTGTATTTACAAAAGAAGCTGAAACCGCAGACCATTACATAGAAAGTTTTGCACACAGACATGGCAAAAAAGACTATGTACGCGTGGCAACATCTGACGGATTAGAGCAGATTATCATAATCGGTCAGGGCTGCCACCTCGTTTCTGCCCGCGAGTTCCAGCAGGAAGTCAGGGATATGGAAAATCACATCCGTGAAGAATATCTCAACAGAACTTATTAATGTTACTATCTAATATCAGCTGTTCCATTGTCTGCCGAGCTTTCGGCGGACAATTATCCAGCATATAACATGTGCTGATAACGTAATAATCCAGCTCCATGTATATGTAAGGTACAACGATGTAACAGTATGGAACTGCTCCATTCTGAAAAATGTAAATATCCACAAAAGTCTCAATCCACATGCACCTATAAGTGACACAATCATCGGCATTACAGAATATCCAAGTCCCCTGAGTGAACCAACCATTACATCCATCATGCCGCAGAGTGCATATGTTCTTGCAATAACATTCATTCTCTTCATACCGGCATCAATAACGGCAGGGTTCTCTGTATAAATTGAAAGCAGCTGCCTTCCAAAAAACAGTGCACCATTTCCCAGAACAAGACCTACAACAATTACACATGCCTCTGCTGTATACAATATACGGTTTACTCTTTCATATTTTCCGGCTCCTACATTTTGTCCTGTAAATGAAATAGCTGCCTGATACAGCGAATTCATCGCTACATAGACAAAACCTTCTATATTGGCTGCCGCCGAATTACCGGCAACCGTAATTTCTCCAAATGAATTAACCGAAGACTGTATAACAACATTGGAAAGTGAAAAAATAACACCCTGAAGACTTGCCGGAAGTCCAATCTGTACAATTTTTATAAACTTCTCTTTATTAATACCAAGATTTCTCAAATCAAGTCTGATGCTTCCGCTTTCATGTACCATGCATTTTAATATTAAAAATGCAGATATACACTGCGAAATTACAGTTGCAATCGCAACACCCATTACGCTTAATTTAAAACCTATTACAAATATAAGATTTAAAATAACATTTACTATACCCGCAGCGAAAAGATAGTAAAGCGGCCTCTTCGTATCACCTACAGCCCTAAGTATAGCACTGCCGAAATTGTATATCATCGTAGCTGTCATACCAAGGAAATATATTCTTAAATATACCGTTGCAAGTCCGAGTACAGCCTCTGGTGTCTGCATCCATATGAGAATCTGTTTTGCACATAAAACACCGATTATTGTAAGAATAATGCCACTGTATATACTTAACATCATTGCAGTATGTACTGTCTCCGACAAATCTTTATCATTTTTTGCTCCGAAATACCTTGCCACTAAAACATTAGCACCAATAGAAAGTCCCATAAAAAATTGGTCAGAAGGTTAATAAGTGCCGTATTAGAACCTACTGCCGCAAGTGCATTATCGCCCGCAAATCTTCCTACAACTATTATATCAGCCGCATTAAATAATAACTGAAGCATACTTGATGCCATAAGAGGCAACGAAAATATCAGCATTTTTTTTAAAATAGAACCCGTACACATATCCATCTGATAAGACTTTGCACCTGATTTATTTAACATTGTATTTCATTCCTTTCACATATAACCTATTAAACTTAATTATCTTTTTTTATCTTTCCCGCCTCAACATTTTTTTCAAAAATATTTTTATATGCATAATCCCATATTTCTTTTGAGCCCGCCGCCGTATTCTTATTTCTTTCAAGAATCTGGCTTAAATGCACACCTTTTTCAACCCAGCTTTTTCCTTCCGTGAGGTCATTTAACATTGCCGGCTGGAAGTTATCCATTGTGTGTGCAAATTTTGCTTCAGGTGTCTCACCTTTCTCAAACTCCTCCCAGAGATTCCTGAAGTTGTCACGCTGGTCATCAGGCAGTATTCCGAAAATCCTGTCTGCCGCTTTTACTTCTCTCTCTCTCTGCGTCTTTTTGCCCTCTTCATCATATGCATATGTGTCACCTGCATCTATTTCAACAATATCATGAATCAGAAGCATTGTAACCGTTTTCAGCACATCTATTTTTTCATTAGCATACTCACTTAAAAGAACTGTCATGACAGCCATATGCCATGCATGCTCGGCATCGTTTTCTTTTGTCTGTGCATCTGACTTATATGTCTGTCTTCCGATAAATTTTTCCTTGTCAATTTCACGGCAGAATTCAAGCTGTTTTTTTAATCTTTCATTTTCCATAATGATTTTCTCCTACTATTTCATATCTGTATTGACAAACTATTACCTGTGTCCCGATAAACTAAGCGGAAGCTCCAGTCCGTTTAATTCCAGAAGTTCTCTGTCATTAAGTATCTCAACTGTGCTGCCCTCTCTTATAATTTTTCCGTTATTCATAAGCACAACCCTGCTGCATGTATCCATAATCATGTCAAGGTCATGCGATGCTATTACACGAAGCTGTGAAAATGAATTAATGAGTCCTATAAGATTTTTTCTGTTTCTCGGGTCAAGTGCAATCGTCGGCTCATCAAGTAATATAATTTCCGGCGTCATTGAAAGAATTGTTGCAATTGCCGCAAGTTTTTTCTGTCCCCCGGACAGCCTGAACGTATGCCTGTCACGCAGTTCTTCTATCCCCATCATTTTTAATGCATCTGTCACTCTCTGTTTTGTCTCTTCTTCGGAAAGCCCATAATTAACAGGGGCAAATGCAACATCTTCATATACTGTTGACATAAAAAGCTGACTGTCAGAATCCTGAAAAACATAACCTTCAATACATCTTATATCTGAAAGATTTTTTTTATTAATCTCAAGTCCGCCAATATTCACATCTCCTGTATAGCCACCAAGCAGACCGACAAGTATTTTTAAAAATGTGGATTTTCCTGCTCCGTTCGCACCTATAATACCGACGCATTCACCGAAATCAGCCGTAAAATTCACGTTTTGCAGTGCCATACCCGAATATCCGCCATCATTTTCATAAGAAAATGATAAATTCTTTACCTCTATTCCATAATTCTGATTATTAATTTTCATATATAACACCATTTGGTCTTTCATTTAGTAACAAACTGTTTATTCACATGATATATTACGTCTGATATACTATCACATAAAAGTACGAATTACCAGCAAAACTACAAACCATGCCATCATATATACATAGTCATTTACACTCATTTTTTTATATCCTGTGTAGTTTATTTCTCCGTCAAATCCTCTCAGAATCATACTGTCATAAACTGTTTTTGCCTTGTCTATGCTCCTTATGAGAAGATTTCCCGCAAATGAACCCCATGCCTTTATATGTATTCCCTTATGTCCCGGTGCACGAAGCATATATGCCTGTGTCATCCTGGAAGCTTCAGACATAAGAAGCGACATGTATCTGTATATCAGAAGGATTACCGTCACAATCATTTTCGGAAAATGAAGATGCCTTAAAGCGGCACATATCTTTTCTATCGGCGTTGTTGATGCAAGAAGATATGCTGCCGATATCGTAAGAACACCCTTTAACATAAGTGTAATCATAGAAATCACTCCATATGTGACGCAGACACTCCCTATATAAAACATTGGTCTTTTATCAAAAACCGGATTAAATATACCAACAAGACATACAAGTGGAAGTATTATCCTCAATCTGTATAAAAATTCTTTTATTGATATTTCTCCAATCACAAACAGGACCACCGGGTATATACACATACCCAGCAGCCCCGGAAGATTGTATTGATTTATTGAAATTACCAGAATAATACAAGCAAGCGTCACGAAAAGCTTTGATGTCGGATGTATATCATTAAGCCATCCCTTTTTTTGTGCCGTAACTTCAAGCCGTCTCATCCGGTCTGATGTACGTTTTAAATCATTCACTTATCTTTACCTTTTTGTTTTTAAAAAATCTGAATATAAAACATCCTGCCGTACACACAGCAACAACCATCAATGCCCCTGCAATACCTGAAACGCTTGTACCGGCTGCACTATCTGAATCTTTGAATGAATAATCAGGAAGAACTGCTGTAGTATCCTGAACCTGTGATGCTTTATCATATATTTCACCATCAGATTCAAGTTCTGTATCTCCTGTAAGTTTTTCAATTGACCACTCAAGACCATCCGGATACTGTGATGCAGCAAGAGACAATCCACCGGCTATAACTACAGCCGCTGCTGCAAGTATGGCAACCGTCTTTTTAAGACTGAATCTGTTCTTTAACTTTTCGCTGCTGCCGCCAATTCCCCATAAAAGTTCAGGTCTTGCCTCATATACAAATACAAGTACACATGCCGTTATAATTCCCTCTACGAGCCCGATTGCAAGATGTATCGGCTGCATTACTGAAACAAATGCTCCAAATGAAAGTTTTGTTATTCCTGATGCAAGTGTTTCAAGCGTCACAGAAAACGCACCGAGCTGCAATGTTATAACACAGCCCAGTATTGAAGCAATCGTAATCTTTTTCTTTGAAACACCGTTTTTCATTATAAATTTCCATATCAGAATCGAACCTATAAAACATCCGTAAAATGCCATGTTCCAGATATTACATCCAAGTGCCAGCAGTCCTCCGTCAGCAAACATAAGACACTGCACAAATAAAACGCCTATCATTGTAAGAAATCCAGCGTATGGACCTAATAATGCCGATAAAAGCATACCACCGCACAAATGTCCTGAAGAGCCTGTTCCAGGTATTGTAAAATTAATCATCTGTGCTGCAAATACGAATGCTCCCATGACTCCCATAACAGGAATCTTTGATGCATCATCCTCTTTTTTCACCTTATAAATTGAGTATCCTGCCGCTGCCGCAGAAACCGCATACATAGTTCCTGCAACTGCCGGAGATACAAGTGCATCTGCCATATGCATAATAAATATTCTCCTTTGTTTTTGTTTTTGTTTTAATTTCCGGTTTTCCATGTCTCAGACGGTGAGCAGTTCCACTTGATAGTCACACCATCTGTAACAGCCTCTATTGTACCCTGCTCATCTGTCCTGAACACCTGAATTCCTCTTTGTCTGAATTCATTTAAAGTTCTGGCATGCGGATGTCCGTAACTGTTGCCCTCTCCACAGCTTATGACTGCAAATGCCGGACTTGCAGCATTGAGCAGTTCTTCTGATGAAGACGTTCTGCTGCCGTGATGTCCTGCCTTATAGACATCACAATCTATTGAAATACCGGCATTTACAATATCCTGCTCTTCCTCTTCTTCGGCATCACCTGTAAAAAGGAATCTTCTGTCTCCATACTGAAGTATTATACTGATTGAATTATTATTTGCATCTTCATACTTTTTTGAAGGTGCAAGTATAGTAAATTCAGCATCTCCAAGTTTATACTTTTTCCCAACTTCTGGCAATGTATTTATATAATTTTTTTCTTTCATTGCCGAAATTACATCTCTGTACGTATTAGTCCTTTTTTCACAATCGGGCATCATAACATTTTCGCAATCAAACTTGTAAATAATTACATCAAGACCTCCTATATGGTCGCTGTCAGGATGTGTGCCTATAACATAATCAAGCTTTGCTACTCCTTTGTTTTCAAGATAAGCCTGAACTTTCGTACCACAGCTGTTATCCCCGGCGTCAATAAGCATCGCATGTGTTCCACATTGTATAAGTATAGAATCTCCCTGTCCTACATCAATAAAATGCACTGTCATCTGTCCGTCAGGCATTACTTTATTTTCATTCTGATACCTGTCATATATGGCACCTGCCGCACTTACAGCTATCATAATGACAAGAAGTATCACCAGCTCAATTATTCTGTGTTTTAATGATGCTTTTTTTCTGTAATTTTTCCTGTAATTCCTACTCATTATGTGATTTTTCCTGTTTTATTTTTTCTTTGATTTTTCTTTTATGAACATACATCCTGTCATCAGCCATGGAATATATCTGGCGGGCATCTACATTTCCATTATTATCTCCTGCCTCTGTGCTGTCTGCATATCCACACGCAACACTATACTTAAATCTGCTTTCTTTATGATTATACTCGTCAATTACATGTTGAAGTTTTTTTCTGAAAGTCTCGTAGTCAATTCTGCCATCATCTGAACGGATTATCACAATAAATTCGTCCCCGCCCATTCTTCCAACTACTGCTTCTTTTTCAAAAGTCTCTTTTAAAATACGTGCAAAACCGGATATTAAATCATCACCATAAGTATGTCCCATATTATCATTAATTTTTTTAAGATTATTAAGGTCAAAACTGAATATCCCAAAATTTTCATTGTTAGATGACAACTCTTCCATTACTTTCTCACAGTAACGACGGTTGGATATCTTCGTCAGATCATCCATATATGCCATCCTGTAAAGAACTTCCTGTTCCTTTGCCTCGTTCATATTATGTATTACATCTATACTGAAATTCATAATCATTACAACAACAAATATAAGCATTCCTGCTGCTGACATACTGAAGCCACTGAAAATCTGCACTCCGGTATATGTTTTTACCATATAACGTACTACATCAATAAATATAAATGCAATTACTATGCAAAAACCTATAAAAAGGACTTTTCCTGAAGATGTACCCGATTTTAATACTTTTATCATAAGAACCATCATATAAATTACTTCAAGTACAATAAAAACATGAATAACTTCAAGAAGTGACGGCAGATGATATAAATTGGTAAATTGCAGTGTAAATGATACAACTATAAATACTGACAAACATCCAACAAATATTTTATAAAGATTTATCATAAGTGTATCTTTTAATTCATATACATTATCTTTAAAATACATTGCAACAGACAACGCCCCTAAAACAAGATTAATATACTCAAGCGTTGTTGTAACAGGCAATGGTATATTAAAAAGCTGCGTAAGTCTATAATTGCATGCAGTCCATGTACCAACTGTCACAGACAGGGCTCCTATCCAGAAAAGTCTTGACATTCCTGTTCTTTTTATCATCATTATTCCGGCAAGTGCCATTATAAGTGCACCAAATAAAATCAATGAAACTGCAGATACATATGGAACACGGTTCTTTATCATCATCTGTTGGAAAACATCCGAATATTCCATAAGAACAGGTGCATCTATAGATGAAAATGTCGCATCTTCAGTAGATGTAATAATAATTCTTATATTTTTTCCTGCATCTGTCTTCTTGACAGGAATATAATGCCAACCGCTTCCTACCAGCTTATTTTCTGCATATCTGTCTTCGCCATATGTATACACAAGCTTTCCGTTGACAGATACTTTTAATACCGATGATGTTGTAGGTATCTTTATAACAGGCGTGTCATACTTAAAATTTTTAGGTATTGACGTATATAAAACAACTTTGTCACCTTTTCCCATTGTCTTTGTAAGCCTGAAGTTATTCAGATTGACATCGTTATATGATTCACCATTATATATAACACTCCACCCGTCATCAAGAATTATATTCTTATCATTGTTAACCCCTGCGTTGACACCGGTAATCACATACAATGCAGCAAGACAGAAAATTGCAGCCGCAATAGCAAGCACTGCAAATATTTTTCCACCAATTGTTTTTATAAAACTATTGTTCTTTTCCATTTCTTTTCACCATTTTTTTAATACAGCGTTTTACTGCTGCTGCTGACTTGGCAACTGGCATACGCACCGGTCTTAATAAAAGCCACACATACGAAATAAATCTATATACAATATTATTCACAGAAAACATTCTGCCGTTTCTTTCAACAGCAATAAGCTTTCCGTGAATACATTCTTTTTCTAATGGTCCCTCAATCACACTCTGGTTGTCCCCAACCATATAGAATCCATTTTTATCTATTCTGCATATTCTGTGTAATACAAGAATTCCTGTATTATCATGTCTTCTGTATAAAACAACATCACCTTTTTTGAGCTTATCAGGTTCAATATGGGTAATAACCGCATAATCCCTTCCGGGAACAAATAAGGGATACATACTGTATCCCTTAGGTTTGATTTTTATGTCATTTTCCTTTAATGTCCTGATTACAGCACTATGTTCATCAATCTGCTTATAATCCATATATTATATTCTTTCGTCTCTTAAATTAATCAACCTGTTCAGCAACTCCGTAAGGACATCCCTTATAATCTGCTCTGTAAGCACTTCCTGAAGTCTGTGCTCCATCTGTCTTTGAGCAAATCTGACATATATCAGCTCCGGCATTAGCAAACTCTCTTCCGTAAGGACAGACACCTGTCTTTACATCTCCGCTTGCCATGTATACGCTCTCAGCAACGTCTTCTGTTGACTCTACAACCGGTTTTTCATACTCCAACATAATAAAACTCCTCCATTCATAAATCAAAACATTACTATTTTCCCATATTATAATGCTTATAAATCGCGGCTGTCAACCCTAAAGTCCGCATAGCCACTGACTTTAGGGTACTATTTTTTAAACAGTTTCATATCATATGCAACCTTGCTTCTTGCACCTGCACTTTTTAGTACACTGCGTATTGTTGTTTTCCTTACAGTCCTGTTATTTCTTACAAAAACTGCAAATGTTTTAACCCAGAGATAAGGCCACAACAGCTTATTATCTTTCTTATCGGGATTGTTAAGTTTCATCTGATGATGGAACTCTCTTACATAGTCTGCAAACCTGCTGCCACGAAGCACAACCATTCTTTCATCTTTGGTACTGCCAAATTCCTGTGCCTCGATAATATCTTTAAGGAATATATCGGTATTAACTTCTGTTTTTTCATCCTGTATCATAAAAAAAACATTTTCTTTTTTCATTCCAAGATACTTTATACAGATTATATTCACAGCTTTAACAAAACCGGTTATTCCAATGCTGCTTATCATTGAACAAAATGTATTTTTCTGACTTTCATCATGTTCGCTATTCCAGAATACAACCCAGTCACACAAAAGTTTGAGTCCGAACCCTGCTCTCACAAAATGGTGCAGCATATGAATAGCAAGACTTAATGCTTCCCATGCCATCTCAGGACATACTATATTCATTCCATCAATATTTTTTAAAATATTATGAACTGACATTTCTTCAGTATACTGCTCAATCTTTTTATTCACATCGTCATCATCGAACTGTTCTGCCAGTGCCCTGTGAAGTTCTATTATTACGCCGTTCTCATTATGCATTTCAACATGATGCCATGCATGCTGTTCCCCCATTATAACCACGCCATGCAGTTCAAGCACACTTACAGCTTTATCAAACTGCAGCTTATCAGGAATGAGTATATCAATATCACCTGATTTTCTAAGACTCTTTACCGGATAATATGCAGCCGTTCCGGCACCTTTTAAAAGCACTGCCGTAATTCCGGCATCATTTAAAATGCTCATATACTCATTAGTCAGGTATGAAAGACGGCTGTTCTGGATAACAATTTTTTTTGCTTTTGCAACCGCCTTAATCTTAATATTATCAGGCACGCAATCCATAAAATATAACTCATCTGCTATTAACGGCAGAACCCCGTGGCCGTCTGCCGTCTTGATAATCTTATTCCATTCATCTTCACTATATTCATTAAATTTCTGTATAGAATCTGAATCGAGTTTTCTACTTACATCTTCAATAATGCTTTTTACTTCAATAGCATCATTTTTTTCAGATACAGGCAGATTTAGGGCATTATTAAGCAATGTAAGAAGCCCATATTCCCAATTTTCAATCACATCACTCTGTCTGTTCATCTACGCACTCCATTTTCCCCAGATTTTCCTATTTTTATAATACTAAAAAACTTTGCAAGAAGAAACCTGAAATTTTTGTTATTTATGTTAATAATCAAAAATATTCCGTTCATAACAACAGTTACTATTACGAGTCTCAACGCTATCTGCGGTATGCATCCGGCAATTCCTGATATTTTTTCAATTCTGACACATGCAAAATGAGCCACTGCCCATGCAAAAGCCGTCTGTACAAAGTACCATGCCATACACAGGTAATATCCTGTAACACACTCTTTAAAATGATACTTGTATATAACAAAAGGTTCTACCCACAAAGTTGTGAGCACCGTGCTTATCAGTGTTCCCATAAATATTCCAAAAACACCGAAATTATGCACAAGTATCAGAGATGCAATAAGATTAATTACTGCTTCTATGACTGCTTTATATCTGTCATACCAGAAAAGGCCCAGCGAATTATGGAAAATCTTGCCTGTTTTTGTTATTCCATATATATAAAAATTGATACACAGAATAAGTACAACGTTCGTTTCAAAAAGATATTTTGCACCAAAACTTAATTCGACAAAAGGATTTAAGAGTTCAAAAAGGCAGACTGCAGCATATGCAAACACCCAGTGGTTAAAAAATGCGGCTGCATTAAATATCTTTTTTACCCTCGATGAATCCTCTGTAACTCCAAGATTACCGACACTTGCCGTAATTCCGTCAATAGCATCACTCATAACATGTCTTATCGAACCAATAAGAAGATAATAATTGGAATACTTACCTACACTTGCAATCCCAACAAATCCCGAAATAAGCAGATTATCTGTATTATTGACGATTACATTACCGACCTGATGCATCATCATGGCTTTAACATTTTTTATAATATCTGATTTTGTCTGCGTATCAAGTTTTTGCACATCTTTGTCGTTCACATACGGAAACAGCTTATCTGTCTTTTTTGAAATGTAAATATTGGAAAGTACTGTCGCCGCAATGTATACATAAAGATACAAAATGAAATTTTTTGTAAGAATAAGTATCGCAATCTGAAAAATATCCTGAATCACCCATGAAAATGTCTTTGCAACAACGCCGATATATTTCAGCTGATGAGCGTCAAGCAGTGTCTTTTTGTAAATAAGCAGATATGATGCTGCCGAATTTATAAGATAAAGAACATAAATATATGTAAGATTTTCTATATCCGGCTTATTCTTTATAAGCACCCCCATAAAAGGTATTACAAGAAGTCCGGCAAACAGCACAAAGCATGCAACTGCCCTGTAAAACCATTTATATATATTCATAATCGACTTTTGTTTTTCTATGTCATTTTCTGCAATCGGTTTATATAAAGCAAATGAAATAGCTGTCTCTATTCCCATTTCAGAAAGTGATAACACATTCAGAATATCAGTAAAAAGTCCGTTGACACCCACATAATTTTCCGACAGCATATGTGTAAATACTATACGGACAACATATCCCATAATAATTGCCATAAATCTCGATATGAGTCCTACTGTCGTATTGTAGGCAGAATATTGTGTACGGCTCTTTGTTTCCATTGAAAAATCCTCGTTTCTGTGCTCAGATTGAAAATAATTTTTTTTAATTATAGCATTGATAGCACCTTAATGCTATAATATGAAGCATGAAAACTTTTAGGACTAAAAAAAATTATCTTATCCGCATTATTGCGGCAATTTTTACTGTTGCTGCTGTTTTTTCGGCTCTCATATGCTTTGCCCTTCACTTTTATAACAGCAGTATTTCATACACATCATCCGGTTTCGCTCCTGCAAATGATATACTTAATAATCCTTATTGCGGCTGGTATGATATGTTTGGATATACAATAAGTGATGCTTCTGCCGATACTTTTGACAAACGCACACAGGACTATATACAAAAAAGCGGTTCAACAAGGCTTGTTCTTCTTGAAATCAATCTCAAAAATTTTAATAACACAGAATTATCTGACAACGCTCTCGCCCAGATTGACAGAATATTTACAATGTGGGGTGAAAGCCCGCATGCTGTTATTCTGCGTTTTTTATACGACTGGGATGGAAAGGCGATGCAGACAGAACCAGACAGCATTGAAACCGTCAAACTTCACATGAGACAGACTTCTGATATTGTAAACAACCACAAAAATTCTATCTATATCATGCAGGGAATTTTTGTCGGTTCGTTTGCAGAAATGCACAGCTCACATTATATGGACACCAACAGCATGACTGAACTTGCACTGCTCTTAGACAGTCTCATTGATGACGACATTTACCTTTCCGTAAGAACTCCTCAGCATTTACGCACTATATTTAAAACTGCTGACATTTCAAAGCTGAAATCGGACGGTCACAGAATAAGGATGGGACTTTTTAATGATGGCATGCTCGGTTCCTATATTGATGTTGGAACATATGGTCCTGAAAATTATCATTTTTCCGATGAGGAATATGATAAAAAAGGAAACCGCAGCCAGGAAATAGCATTTCAGGATGAACTGTGTCTTTTGGTTCCAAACGGCGGCGAAGTGGTTCTCGACAATAAATATAACGACATAGACAATGCTGCAAAAGACCTCGCATCAATGCATGTTTCATATCTTAACAACGCACACGACCTTGCTGTAATTAATAAATGGAAAAAACAAACTTACACTGACCCCGACGGTGATTCTGTATACAATGGCATGTCCGCATACGATTATGTAACAACACGTCTTGGTTACCGATATTGTCTGCTGTCATCATCATTTGAGCACAAAAATAATGCTTTTGGCGGTTCACTTCAAATAACACTCAAAAATGAGGGATTTGCTCCGTCTTACAAAGATTTTGATGTCGAACTTTTTATAATAAAAGACGACAACTCCGCCGCTCCGACAGATTCTTACAGTGCTGCGGCGGACAACACGGACATCGTCTACAGCGAAAATCTGACAGAAAAATACCCAGCATCCACATGGACACCGGGTAATGAAATAAATCTGGATATATCTGTTCCTCTGCTGCAGATTAAAAAAGCAGGAAATATAACAAAAGTAAATAACTACAACATTTATCTTGTAGTCCGCGATAAAATATCGGGCAAAATCATAAAATTCGCCAATGACGCTTCTTACAATGATTATGGATATTATATCGGTTCGTTAAAAATCTGAATCCGTTTATTATCGTTAAGCCTTTTTATAAAAAGTGTTCCACCATTTGTAACAGCTTTTTTATCAAATCTGACATTTACAGATTGTCCCGGTTCAAGCCCACGGATTACATCCGATGTGAAATCTTTGTCACCGCAGCTTATTACAAGACAGAAATTCTGCTTCAGTGACGCATAGCCGATATTTTTAATTGTAAAATTTATTTTGCCTGTAAATGTTGTTTTTATACTTTCAATATTAATACAATATCCAAGACTGCGGCTTATTTTTTCATATATTCCGCAGTCTTTCCATTTATTTAAAACTTTATCGTCATACTGGCTGTTAAGATATGTAACATGAAGTTTTCTGAGATATTCCTGTGCATTGGCACCATCGTTATATACATTGTCATTTACTGCTTCTCCACCACACAATACGCCATTTTTCAGACATTCGTCAGCATATCTGTACTCTTCGTCTCTTTTATCACTGTCTGATGAAAACGTACCAAAATCCGTCTGTGATGCCATAAGTGCATCGTTAAAAAATCCTGTTATTTTCGCTGTATTGTCATCTAGTGCCGCATGCTGTGCCGGCGTTCTTACTGCAAGCGGAATTGCACCTTTTACCGCCTCATACATTGCTGCCATAAGGATTCTTACACTCATTATATCTGCATATCTCGATGTGTGCATCTCGCCCCAGCTTCCGATTAACGCTCCCTGCATTGTAAGAATATTGCTTTTAAATGCAAGAACAGCTTCTCCAATCTGTGATATATGCCGTTTTACGAGATTTATCGAATCAGGCTCATTTTCAAGACCTTTTCCATCCTCGTCATATACAAAACGAAGTATTACTTCCCTGTCATATTTTTTAAAAAATTCAAGAATATCATTAATCTGCCCGATTGCTTTTTCGTCAAGTTTCCTGTCCTTGAAATCACCTATGCAGATTCTGGCAAGAACTATTCCCTCATTCTTTTTCAGGCTCCATTTCAGCTCTTCAAAATCGTAATCCTTTTTCAGTCTGAACGGAAATATATTATACCAGCCTCTTGATGGGTTATATTCCGTGCAAAGAAGCGACAGTCCATACTTTTCCAGTTTTTTATTGTTCATGTTTCTTCTGTCTTTCCATACGTCTCTTTTCTTTGTGCTGACGCACTACCACAGCAATGAGACTTAATGTCATGTGACACATATACCATATAGGTTTAAGTCCCGAATGCATGCTTTTTCCAAATTCCCTGCTGTGCATTACAGCCGGAATCTCCACCACATTATAGCCTTTAAGTATCATTCCTGTAATCATATTGGCATCGGGATAACGCTCGTCAAAATTACCATATTTTGAATAATAAAGTACCGCACGCCAGCTAAGTCCCTGAAGCCCCGTTGTAGGGTCCATAATAGTTTTTCCTGTTGACATCTTAATAAATGTACGGAATATTGAATATGCCAGCTCTTTTAAAAACGATGTCTTATAAGGCGAACTATCCTTTAAATAACGGGAGCCAAGCACAATGTCAGGATACGAATCGTTATACTTAGTCTTTAAAGCCTTATATATATTAAGTATATTACATACATCATGCTGTCCGTCTGCGTCCATCTGAATTACATACTTGTAATTTCGTCTTATCGCATATTTATATCCAAGCTGCAACGCACTTCCGTATCCAAGATTAAATATATGTGTTACAACAGCATGATTACGCTGCTTTACAATCCAGTTTGTATTATCTGAAGAGGCATCATTCATTACAAGAATATCAGCTATTTCTGTAATTTCAGGCTCTTCAAGCTTATCAAGCACTTTATTAATATTTTTTTCTTCATTATAGGCAGGAATAATAATTAATACCTCTTTCACGCCATTCACCTCATCATCCCGTATATATTTTGAAGTTCTTCCAGATGATTTATCTGTTTTTCTGCCGATGCCATTCTGAATTTTGTGGCAAGTGCAGGATTTGTAATTAATTTTTCTATTCCATCGGCAATTCCTGCCGGTGTGAATCCGCAAAGAATTCCGTCAACACCATCGTTAATCTGCTCTCTGTTGCCGCTGCAGTCTGAAGCTATAATTGCACAGCCAAGAACCTGTGCCTCCTGGATTGCAATGCTTTTGCCCTCAAAACGTGTAGCATGTACGTATATGTCTGCTGCCTTGTAATATGGATAAGGATTGTCAACGGCTCCCAGAAGATGAAAACGACTGTCAATGCCTTCTTTTACCGCAAGAGCTGCAAGCGTCTGATATTCAGGGCCGTCACCAAGTATATACCAGTTCACATCAAATCCATGGTTTACAAGCTCTTTCAAAGCATATACCGCAACATCATACCCCTTTTGATATGTAAGCCTTCCGACAGTAAGCAGACGAATACCTTTGTCTGACATTTTATATTTCATTTTCTCTGATGATTTACTTATAATCTTTTCTTCATCTATTATATTATGAAACACTTTTGTCTTTTCTTCAAGTTCGGGATATACTGAAGTAAAACATTCTTTTACTTCATCAGACACAGTAAATATGCGGTCGAAATCATCATAACAATTTTTATCTGTCTTTCTTGTATAACCGGCCTTACTGTAATCAATATGTATAAATCCAACTTTTTTCTTTGCTTTTACATGGTCATGAACATAATATGCCGATGCTCCCTCTATATATGCAACAGCTAAGTCAAATTCTTCACCAGTTACATCACTTCCATCTGATATTACACGCCAAAGAAGCTTATCAGGCTGTATTCTATGCTTTTTTATCATCGAAAACAGAACTGATATAACGTAAAATATATTTTTAAAAATCGAACCATGTGCAAAAATTTTTTTTAAAATAAGTCTGTTGAGATTTTTTTTACCCTGTGATGACAAAACTGACTTATCGCAGAAATTTTTATTAATCACATGCACATACGGTGGAATATCTTTTATAAGCTCACCCTGTGCAAGCATTACATAAAGTGATATTTCATACTGTGATTCATCAAGCTTATTCATAAGTGCCGTCATCGCCATCTCTGCACCGGCTCTTCCAAGCGTGTTTATTACAAATAAGATTTTCTTTTTCATAGTTCACTTTTATCTTTTCCGGTAATAGATGTTAATTCTTTAAGAATTCTCTCATTCTCCTGATTCAATAAAGAAACATG
>ERZ1106943.1644-NODE-1644-length-21642-cov-13.960393_pt1 | contig 21642 bp, 28 predicted proteins | sample MGYA00403671_ERZ1106943 | MGnify/ENA primary metagenome ERZ1106943 (study PRJEB35170, sample SAMEA104062427) | human gut metagenome | biome: human gut; feature: human-associated habitat; material: faeces | place: Denmark | collected 2012-06-14 ...
AGACGAATTTGCCGCAGAGGTTATTGGCAACATTCACGATAATCCCGAATTGCTGGGAAAGGAGTAAGGATAATGACAGGATTTGTAAATCTTGATGCGGCGTATGATATCGGAACACTAACAGATTGGTATATATCGTCAGTCTCTGATGATTCGCCCGTGTGGACTGACGAACACATTGAGGAACTGTTCAATGATTTTTACGTAATTCCTAAAGATACACCTGCCGCCGATGTTGCGCCAGTGAAGCACGGGCATATCGTGTGGAAAGAATATCACAAAGGCGGTATCAGGAGGAGAAAATGCCTGCAGGAAATTAAATCCGTTTACATCGAGCAGCAAATGCCCTGTAAGCATATTGCCATAATAGACGAAAGATATTTATCCAAAGACCCTTACTGTTCAGAGTGTGGAAAGCTGTTAGGCGAATTTCTGAACTATTGTGGAAACTGCGGGGCGAAGATGGACGGAGGTGAAAATTCGTGAAAACAGAAGAAATCTTACAACATCTCGGCGACCTGAAATCCGAAGCAGAGGGGCATTATACCGATGACGGCGATGATGAAATATTCCACCAGGACGCAGAAGTGCTGCAGGCTGCTATTGATGCAGTTAAACGCAATGAAATCATTGCTGATGCTATAAACAGTGAGATTGCAATCTGCAATCTGGAAATCCGCAAGGTGGATATCGAAAAGGCGAAGGCTGAGGAACGCAGAATGAATTACGGCGACCAAAAGGCAATACTTGTGGAGCTGTTCAGAACGATAAAAGGCGGTGAAGAATAATGTTTCTGGGCGGATTACTGATAGGTTTTATCATCGGTATAACGGTAATTGCGGTTATTGCGTGTGTGATGGCTGCGGGAGATACACCCGTGAAGCATGGCAAATGGTTGAATTTTTACGGAAATTACACTACAGCCGAATGCGATGTATGCGGAGAATGCTTTGAGGTCACTTTTGAGGGTGAAAGCAATAAAATGTTGTTTGACGCATTTAGGCAGTCTTACCGATATTGCCCCAACTGCGGGGCTAAAATGGACGGAGGCAAGAGCGATGAGTGAAACAAGACCGAGTATGCTCAGGTCGTGCAGGGTATGGCTGGAGAGCAGGAGGGATATACCGGGTGACAAGCTGGCGTGTATGACTGCACTTATCGGCAGGGCTGCTGAAAGGGAGACGGTCAGGGTCGGCAGGAATGCCCGGTGCCCTGCCTGCGGAGGAAAGATACCCATGGCATCAAAATTCTGCATGCACTGCGGTCAGCGTGTGAAGATAACGGAGATAGCCGAAAAAAGCGGTCAGCGCCACATGCTCTATTCCACTGCCGAGCTTGAACGTGCCGTAGAGCTTCACCGCTCGGGGCTGACGTGGGCGCAGGTGGGAGCGGAAATGGGGCGCAGCAAGGAGGCTATACGCTCCTCGGCAAGCAGGTATATGAGGATAAAGGCGGCAAACGAAAGGAAGGTATGAGAATGTTGTGGGACTACAGGTATGCAGATTATATTTTCAAAGAGCCTGCGCCCGATATCAGTGTTTATGCAGAATACTGCATCAGGCGCCGCAAGCACGTCAAAAGGCGCATGAGGCAGTACGGGAGAAAGTGAGGTAAGGCATTTGAAGGATATCGTTATGAAAATTATCGGGTCGCCGAAGTTTTTCCCTGCGGTGCTGATCCTGCTTGATCATGAGCCGCACCCAAATGGTATGCGGTCATACATACCGTCTCATGGGCTTAAACGTCCTATAACAGTTCGTGAGATTGTTCCTGCGAAAACATGGCGCATAAACCCCAAAGCACCGCAGAGCTGGCGCTATGTCACTGAGTACTGGTGGATTTAAGGAGGCGGCCCAAATGTCCAAATGTAATACCTGTGTTTATCGCTTCCGTGACGAGCATCGAACAGCCTGGAGGAGAAAGTAGGGAGCGGAAGTGAACGTAATGATATCTACAAACAGAACAAAAGGAGTGATCCGATGGCAGAGTACAAAGGCTGTTTGAGCCGTGAGCAGACATTACAGGCGTGGCACGCACAGAAGAGCGGCAAGTCAATCGTATCTGTAGCTATGTCATTTAACGTCGATGTATCAACGCTGTATCGGTCATATCAGCATTATGGATTTCAACCGCCAATTTACAGGAAGGACAGGAAGGAAAGAAAAGGCAATGGCTAAGGAATATGCAAAGTTATTTTATAAGTCCGACAAATGGCTGCAATGCAAGAAGTCATTTATTGCGGAGAGGCGTGCTATTGACGGCGGATTATGTCAGCGCTGCCGAAAAAGATATGGCTACATAGTACATCACAGGCAGCATATAACACCTGAAAACATTACAGACCCGATGGTCACGTTATCACACACAAATCTGGAATACCTTTGCCAGGAGTGCCACAATAAAGAGCACTTCGGTGATGCGGGGCTGAGGTACATGATCGGCGAGGACGGGCAGCCCATGCCCCCCCTTGCCACAGAAACGGGCAAGCCCCCTCGGGACCGATTGCAGAGATGGAAAGAACACACAGGGAAGTTTTGAGACCCCCCTACCTAAAATCTACAGAGAGGAGCTATCAGATTGGTCAGGTATCCTAAAGATTACAGTCCCATTATGGAGTACTATAGCCAGATAAAGGACGGTAAAGTTACTGTGTCCAGGAAGGTACAGCGGATCTACCAAAAGTTAGCCAAAGACCTCTCGGGGAGCACAGGTGCTGACGGTACCATGTATCACTATTCCCCTTCACGGGCTAATCATATACTTGAGTTTGCGGAAAACTATTGCAGGCACTCAAAGGGAAAGCTCGGTGGACAGCTGGTTGTACTTGAGCTGTGGGAAAAGGCTATGCTTGCAGCTATGTTCGGATTTATTGATGATGAGGGGCGGCGGCGATATCGAGAGGTTGTCCTGATAGTGGCTAAGAAAAACGGCAAGTCGCTGATAAGCTCGATAGTGGGTCTTTACTTGCAGGTCGGGGACGGCGAGCCGGGCGCAGAGGTCTATGCTGTGGCTACCAAAAAGGACCAGGCTAAGATAATCTGGGGAGAGGCTAAGCGAATGGTAAATAAGTCGCCGGAGCTTCGCAAACTGATAAAGCCCCTTGTGGGGGAAATGGACTGCGCTGTCAATGAAAGCGTGTTTAAACCGCTGGCATCTGACACCGACACCCTCGACGGTCTGAATGTTCATGGGGCATTGATGGACGAGGTACACCAGTGGCGTGACGGCATGGCGCTGTATAACATAATTGCAGACGGCACAACGGCACGAGAACAGCCTATGACACTGATAACCACGACGGCGGGCGTTGTCCGTGAAGATATCTACGACAACAAGTATGAGTATGCCGCAAAGGTGATAATCGGCTACGATGATCCCGATGCAGGCATTGTTGATGACCATTTCCTTCCGTTTATCTATGAGCTTGACGCTCGTGAAGAGTGGGAAGATGAACGCTGCTGGCCCAAAGCCAATCCGGGGCTGGGAACGATAAAAAATATCAGACAGCTCAGGGATAAGGTTAGAAAGGCGCAGCAATCGCCCGATTTACAGCGTAATCTTTTGTGCAAGGAATTTAATATCAGGGAGACGTCGGGCGGCTCGTGGCTGTCCTTTGACGATATCAATAACGAGACAGCTTTTGACGTGGCAGAGCTCAGACCACGCTACGGAGTTGGCGGTGCAGACCTTTCAAGCACCGATGACCTGACGGCGGCATGTGTGATATTCATGCTGCCTGACTGTTCGGACATTTATGTTATACCGATGTTCTGGATACCTGCCGACCTGGTTGAGAGGCATATAAACGAGGACAAGGTAAGATATGACATCTGGATAGATAAGGGCTGGGTCAGGACCTGCCCCGGCAACAGAATAAATCCTGATGCTGTCAGGGAATGGTTTCTCGAAGTCCAGAGCGAGTATGACATTTATCTGAACCTTGTGGGATATGATTCGTGGAGTGCCGAGCTGTGGGTGAATGAAATGAAAAGAAGCTTTGGCGACAGCACCATGCGCCCCGTGATACAGGGCAAGAAAACGCTGTCCAATCCTATGAAGATGCTCGCAAAGGACCTGCAGGCGCACAAGATAATATACAATAACAACGGCGTGCTGAAATGGTGCATGGCAAACACCTGCGTTGATGAGGACAGGAACGGCAATATCCAGCCCATAAAGAGCCGAAAGCCGACCCAGCGTATAGACGGCCTTGCGGCACTGCTGGACGCATACACCGTTTTGCAGGATAACCTTAACGATTATCTGAGTGTAATTTAAAAACAGGTAAAGAGGTCGAAATCGAGGGGTTAAGAATACAGCTTTTAAGCGCACCTTGTCTTTCTGTGAGGCAGAGTGCGCTTTTGTAACTGCAAAATCTGAGGGGCATTTTTATTGTAAAATTATAATTGAAGCAAAGTAATTTGAGAAATGAGGTGAACATCACGGCTTGCAAATACGCTGAAAAATGCTGCCACCATAACGCATGGTGGTGTGACTTCAACTCTGCCGCCTGTGATGTGCGCAGAAAGCATGAATGTGCCGAACGTGATACTGAGGGAAAACGTGCAGGCAAAAGCACTGCCACTCCCGACAAGCAGCGTAAAAAGGCGGTGAAGCAGTAATGAGCTTTTTTGCTACTGTAAGGGACAGAATTGCCCGATTTTTCGGCAGAAGCGGTTCATCGGCAACTGTGATGAAGCTTATGACCGACGAGGGGGACACGGGATATTTTGCGTTTGACGGAAAGCTGTATCATTCCGATGTTGTGCGGTCGGCTGTACGTCCGCTGGCATCTGCTGTCGGCAAGGCAGTAGGCAAGCATATACGCCACTGCATAAACGATGACGGCGATGAGGATATCAAGGTCAATCCTGAGGCGTATATCCGATTTCTGCTGTTGGAACCCAATCCGTATATGACAGGTCAGGAGCTGCAGGAACGCCTTGCATCACAGCTTGCGCTGAACTCAAACGCATTTGCTCTGATAATCCGTGACAGCCTCGGATACCCTGAACAGATATATCCCATTACGGCATACAGCGTCATAAAAAGATATGACAGGGAGCGGAACCTGTATCTGGAATTTATGCTCAATAACGGCAAAAATGTTGTATTCCCGTACAGTGACATCATTCATCTGCGGGACGATTTCTACACCGATGATATTTTCGGCACGCCAAAATATGAGGCCCTGCTTCCATTGATGGAATGCGTTTCGGCTATTGACAGCGGCATAATTACCGCTATCAAAAATTCGGGCATCATTCGCTGGCTGCTGACCTACAATGCAGCGCTGAGAGACGAGGATCTTAAACGCCAGGCGAGAAATTTTGCGGCACAGTTCCTCGAAAGCTCGGAAACTATGGGCGTTGCGGCTGTGGACAGCAAGGCAAAAGCTGAGCAGATATCGCAGAAGGAATATGTTCCGCCCTCTTCCTCGGTAAAATTGATCACGGACAGAATTTACAGCATTTTCAACACAAATTCTGCTATAGTCAATTCAGACTGGACAGAAGACCAGTGGAACGCATATTATGAATCCAACATTGAGCCTGTGCTGCTGAAATTTGCGGCGGCATACACCAACAGGATATTTTCACGTCGAGAACGTGGCTGCGGCAATGAGATCGTGTTTGAAAGCTATAATCTGGCGGCGGCAAGCATCGAAACAAAGCTGAATCTGCGTGAAATGGTTGACCGTGGAGCTATGACCACGAATGAATGGCGTGCTGCTTTCGGCATGGCGGCTGTACCGGGAGGAAACAAACTGCTGCTGCGCAAGGACACAGGCGTTATAACGATAACGGAAGGCGGTGAGAGTGATGAGAACGATTGAGATAAACGGCAGCATCGTTGATGATGATTATGGCACTATGTACGACAGATACGGCATTGCGGCGACATACCCCAAGAAAGTGAAGTCACAGCTTGCCGAGGCTGAGGCTGACGGTGACGATGTTGAAATAAACATCAATTCGGGCGGCGGTGATGTATTCGCAGGGTTTGAAATATACACTGCCATTCTCGGCTACAAGGGCAATGTCCGCATAAACGTTACGGGGCTTGCGGCAAGTGCGGCAAGCGTTATCATGTGTGCGGCTGACTGCCGTATATCCCCCGTAGGAATGGTCATGGTACACTGCTCCAGCTGCTATGCAGGTGCAGGAGACCACAAATATCTGGAAAAGATGGCCGACATGCTCAAAAGCATCGACGAATCCATTGCAAGTGCGTATGTCACTAAAACAGGCATGAGCAAGGAAAAGGCTGTCGAGCTGATGAACGATACCACATGGCTGACGGCTGAAAAGGCTGTTGAGATGGGACTGTGTGACGGCTATATCGCCAAAATCAACACTTCGGGGAAAAAGCCGGAAGGTACACCGACCGACAATAAGCTGAAGAATGATAAAGCTGCGGCGGCGAAAGCCAAAGCAAGATTTTTAATGATGAGAGGAGAAATGCAAAATGTTTGAAAAGCTTAAGGCACAGAGAGCTGAACTGATGGCTGCTGCCAATCAGATGATCGAGGACGGTGACATTGATGGCGCAAACGCCAAAATGGACGAGATCAAGGCGCTCGACGATAAGATCAATGCTCTGCTCGTTGCCAAGAAAAATGCTGATGCCCTTTCCAATGCTGCGCCTGCTGTTGATATCTGCGGCGAGAGCACCGTTCCTGTGGGAACATCAGCCGAGGGCAGTATTGACCTGGGTCTTATGGGCACTGACAACGGCACGGAGAACGACGCAGCCGAAAGAAAGTATGAAAATGCCTGGGCAAAATGGGCTGTCAAGCCCGAAACTATGTCCGTCGAGGACGTGGCTGTTATGAAGGCGTATAACGCAGCATTTACCACCACTACCACAAGCGCAGTTATCCCCAGCACGCTTATGAAGGGCATTCTTGATGATGTATCGGAGGCATATCCCTTCTATGCGGACGTTTTCAAGACCTATGTCAAGGGCACTGTTACATTTGCCAAGGATACCGCATCTTCCGATGCAGCATGGTACGACGAAAGCACTTCCACCGCTGATGGTTCGGAGACCTTTGCAACTATCACCCTGAACGGCTGTGAGCTTGCCCGTTCTATCACAGTTTCCTGGAAGCTCAAGGAAATGAGCATCTCGGAATTCCTGCCCTACATCAGAGCAAAACTTTCCGAAAAGATGGGAGCGGCTCTCGGATACGGCGTACTGAGAGGCAGAGGCGTTGCCGCCTCCACAGAAAGCTCTCCCTGGAAGCCTGAGCCTCTCGGCATTCTCACACAGCTTGCCAAGAGTACATATTCGGCGCAGAACATCGCTGTTGCAAATCCCACCGCCCAGCAGATGATTGCTGCTTTTGCCGCTGCCAACGCTGCCATCGACGCAAAGTACGAGGCAGGTGCGGCATATTACATCAATTCCAAGACCCTCTGGGGCAGAATTGCATCTCTTTGCGATACTGTAGGCAGACCTATTTTCACAGTGTCCTCCGATGTAGCCAACAGTGTAGTCGGCCACATTCTCGGCAAGGCTGTAAAGCTTGATTCTGCCGTACCTGACGACAAGATACTCGTGGGCAACGCAAAGAACGGCTATGCTGTCAACATCAACAAGGACGTTACCCTAAACACTGAGGACCACGTGAAGCAGAGAAACACTGACTATGCGGCATATGCGATAGTTGACGGCGCTCCTCTTGCCGAAAAGGCGTTTGCGCTTATCAGCCTTAGCTATACTGCCTGAGAAATGGGGTGTAATGTATGACGGCAGAGGAACTGACCGAAAAGGTAAAAGCCACATTGGGGATACTTACCGATGACGCTGATACTAACAATCAGCTGCGGATAAAGGCTCTCGCCGTTATGCGTTACATAAACAACGGCGGCGGAGCTGTTACGCTGGATAATGCCTCGGAATACGAAATACAGTGCATAGCGCTGGGAGTGAATGACCTTCTTAACCAGAACGGCACTGAATTTTCCGAGGGCTTTAAGGCTATGGCAAGTCAGCTGCAGCTGAGGGGTGATGATAGTGACAAGGCATAATTTCATTACTCCGATACTGCTCCGTGCGGGAAGAGAAGCCCCGGCACGAAAGGTGATTGCGGACAAGGCAAGCATTACGCGGCAGGAATTTTTCCACGCTGACGCTGACAGAGCCATTGGCATAAAGCCCAAGCTGTGTATGCGGCTGCGATCGTTTGAGTACAGGGGCGAAAAGCTGTGTGAATACAGCGGCGTTGTATATTCTGTTTACAGGACATATGACAAAGACGGTATCACAGAACTGTATCTGACCCCAAAGGCTGGTGAGCAGAATGTCAAAACGTGATCCATTCAACTACAAATATGAGAGCATGGCTGATTTTTCAAAGGCGGTTGCAGCAAGGTTCGGGCTGCACTATGCTGACCAGATAAAGGCGCTGGACAAGATCACCAGAAAGACAGCAAAAGAGATGGCAAAAGCCATTGAAGAGGCTGCGCCCAAGAAAACGGGAACATATGCAAAAGGCTGGACGATCTACGGCGAACAGCACATTGAATATGTGAAAGGTCTTGACACGCTGAAAACCACATACACCGATTTCACAGTGTATAACAAAAGCAGATATATGCTGACACATCTGCTGGAGGACGGTCACAATGCAGGCAAAGACCAGCACTGGGTGCCAGGCAAGCCGCATATCGAAAAGGTCGTGCGTGAATTCAACGACATTTACATTGACCGCATTGCGGACGCTTTCGAGGGATAAGCCATGAGATTATCAGATGTTAAAAAATTAGTTTGCGAGGCGGGTATCCCATGCTATAAATGGGTCGTGCCTGACCCGGAAGATGTGCCCTTCCCGCACGCCTGCGTTGCCAAAATAGGCAGCGGAAACAATTTATATGCAGACAACAGCGTTTATTTTCCTGTAGCTACATGTCAGATGTATCTGGCTATGTACGATGACGAGCGGCAGGAAGATATTGAATATGCTGTTGATAAAATTTTTGATGACAACAATATTCCCTATACATACATCATGGGATACAACAGTGACGAAAATATTGTTGTAAAAACCTATACGTTTGAAATTCCGGAGGAGGTAACGGATAATGAATAAGGTAAAGTTTGGCCTTTCCAATGTACACGTACTGTTTATTGACAAGTACGACCCCGAATCAAAAACATACACATTCGAGAAGAAGGCAGGTGAAACCAACAAGGTGAACATCATGCCTATTCCCGGTGCGGTAAATATCAGTCTGGATCCTCAGGGCGACAAGTCGGAATTTTACGCAGATGACATTGCGTATTTCGTTAAGAACGCAAACACAGGTTATTCGGGCGACCTTGAGATCGCAACGATACCCGACTGGTTCCGCCAGAAGGCTCTCGGCGAGATCGTTGATAAAAACGGTGTACAGCTTGAAAGTGCAGATGCTGTAACAAAGGAATTTGTAATGATGTTCGAGGTCAATGGCGATGTGACAAAGACCAGATTCATCACATACAGAAATACGATTTCCCGTCCCTCTATCAAGGGCCAGACGGTGGAAAGCTCCATCACTCCCAGCACTGATGCCATGACTATCACCGCAATGCCCCGTGAAAACGATCATTTCACCGTCGGACATATTTCGGGCGATGTTACCGATGCGACCGCAAAGGCAGCATATGCGGCATGGTACACAGATATGCACGAGCCTAATGTAGATGATAGCGGCGAATAATTTCGGAAGGTGAGACAGGATATGATAATTCACGGATTATCTGAATGCTATTATGTGTTCGGCGGAGAATTAAAGCCGCTCAAAGCGGCTGTCAGCCTGTCGCTTTCCCCGAAAGTTACCGTTGAATTTGATAAGCGTATCAGAGGCAGCGGAAAAGGTGTCAAATATATCAAAGAGGGGTATGACGGCAGCATTGAGCTGGGCGTTATGCCCCTCGATTTTTATAAGGATATATTCGACTGGGAAAGCGACGATGACGGCACATTTACCGAGATATATATTTCCGCAAACAGCATGAATGATTTCTCGCTGATATATACCGCAAACGGTCAGAGAGAGATATTGTGGTCATGTGAGGCAGGACAGCCGGAAATAAAGCGTAAAACAAACAGCAAGGGCATAGAGGTGCAGACCATATCTATCCCTATTTACGCCCGACGCAACAGTCAGCGGAAAATACGCAGCATAAACCAGAATGCGGACAGTACGGCGTACAAGACGTTCTTTGGCTTCAAGGAGGTTTAATATGGCTGTTGAAAAAACTATACGCTATAACGGCGGACAGTTTAACATGAGGGCAAGCGCTGCCGTGCTGATAGCATACAAAGAACAGTTCGGCACCGAATACACGGAAGATTTTACGGCAGCAGGCAAATCCCCGCTTACAGCCATAAAGGTAGGATACCGCCTTATATGGGCTATGGCGAAATGTGCGGACAGGAACATTGCCGACCCTGATATCTTTCGGAAAGATCTCGGAGATGATTTTGATTTGCTTTCGGCCGTGGAAGCTGCTGCCGACCTGATGCAAAAAAGCCTTGGCATATACGGCGCCGATGACGGCTGCAATGATAATAATGCTGACACAGGAGATGCAGAGAGCGATGAGCTGTCGGAAAGACTGACAATATCAGCCCTCCGCTGCGGCTTCTCGGTCGCTGACCTGAACGATATATCGGTTGGATTTTTGCTGCGCTGCATAGAAAATACAGGCGGCGGAAAGAAGCATAAGGCAGAGAATGAAGTCCGTGAAGCGACTGCTGACGATGTGGCGTCGTTTGTAAAATTCCTTGGGGGATGATGTAATGGCAAAGAAGAATATTGCAGGTATTACCGCAAAGCTGGGGCTTGACGTTTCGGGCGTGACCAGTGCGCTGAATGAAATTGAAAAGAAGTCCAAAAAGCTTGCTTCCGAAATGAAAGAAGTCGATAGCTCGCTGAAGCTGGACCCGCAGTCTGTTGTACTGGCTGCCCAGAAGCAGGAGCTGCTGTCGGAAGCCATATCCAATACACAGAAGAAGCTCACCGAGCTGGAAAGCGTTCAGAAAAAGACAGATAATGCGTTTAAAAATCAGAGCAAATGGGAAGAGCAGTATGCTCCGCTGAAAGAAGCTATTGATGCCACCAAGGAAAAGCTGAAAGAGCTTCAGAAGCAAAATGAGACGATGAGATCTGACTTTGAGAGCGGCAAAATAAATTCGGAGCAGTACCAATCATACCAGAATGAGCTTGAAGCCACCAAGGCGAAAATGAAGGAGCTGCAAAACCAGGCAAAGGAGCTGGAAGCCAGCTTTAAGGACGGTCATATCACTGCCGATGAATACCGTGCGTATCAGCGTGAGGTGGAGAACACCAAGCGTGAACTGCAGAATTTACAGTCAGAGCAGAGCGGTACCAAGAAAAGCACCGAAAGCCTCGGAAAATCCGCTGAAAAAAGCGGCGATAATTTCAAGGGTGCAAAGAAAAACATAAAAAGCTATGAGGATGCTGTAAAGGACCTGAAATCTGCCATGGACGACGTTGCGGGCGACATCAAGAACGTTGCAGCCGTTGCGGGCGGAGCTGTTGCTGCTGTAGGCACTGCTACTGTTGGAGCTGTCGGGGCTGCTGCGGAGGTAGGTTCGGGATTTGAAAAATCCATGTCACGTGTTGAGGCTATCTCAGGAGCGACAGGAAATGACCTCGAAAGGCTCAGGGCAGCCGCAGAGACTATGGGTGCCAACACCTCGAAAACTGCGTCGGAATCAGCCGATGCGCTCTCCTACATGGCGCTTGCAGGCTGGAAAACCGAGGAAATGCTGACAGGCCTTGAGCCTATACTGCGTGCCTCGGAGGCAGGCGAAATGGATCTTGCTACCTGCTCCGACCTGGTCACAGATTCCATGTCGGCTATGGGTGTATCAGTAAACGACCTGTCACATTATCTTGACGTTGTAGCGGCAGCTCAGAGCAACTCCAACACAAATATGCAGCAGCTGCTGGAAGCGTTTATCGAATGCGGCGGTTCAGCACATAATTTCGGCCTGAACGTGGAAGACCTCTCCACTGTTCTGGGTGTTATGGCCAACAGAGGTATCAAGGGCACCGAAGCAGGAACGGCGCTCAATTCGATATTTGTAAATATGCTTGGCAGCACCCAAAAGACCGCCGAGGCTATGGACACGCTGGGGCTGTCACTGTATGACAACGAAGGCAATATTAAGGATGTCACCGAAGTCCTGAAGGAGATGGGCGACGCTCTGGCAAGTGCTACCGATGAACAGCGCAATAACCTTGAGGCTATGCTCGGCGGTAAAACTCAGATAACTGCTTTACAAGCTATGGTAAATGGTCTTAACGGCGAGTATGACGACCTTTCGGAAACACTTTATGACTGCGACGGTGCATTGCTCAAAACCGCCAAAACCATGCAGGACAACCTTACAGGCAACGTAACGGCGATGCAGTCAGCGCTTGAAGGTCTCGGCATAAAAGTGTATGATTATCTGGAAGAGCCTTTGAAAAGTGCTGTGCAGTCGGCAACAAAGGAGATATCTGATCTGAGCCGCTCCGTTACAGAGGGACAGCTTTCGGAAGTAATTGAACGACTGGCAGATAAATTCGGAAAGCTGATAGAAAAAGCTGCGGCGTTTGCGACTGATGAGGGTATTCCTGCGCTGATAAACGCTCTTGACTGGATATCCCGAAACGGCGATAATATCATTGCAACCGTTGAGGGAATGGGAGCCGCATGGGGAGCATGGAAGATAGGCACAATGGTCGCCCATGTAAACAGTCTTGTAAAAGCCATAAAGGACTATAAGACAGCTCAGGAAGCGGCTACAGCGGCGCAGATAGCTGCTAATGATGCGGCAAAGGCAAACATATATGTTGCTGTTGCTGCGGCTGCTATAGGGCTTGCAACGGCTCTGGGCAAGCTTGGCGCTTCTCAGCTTGATTCAATGGCAGAGACCCTGAGGGAAAGAGATGCACTTGACGAAGTGACCCAGGCTATGCTGGAACAGCAGGACGCTATAGAAAACAGGATAGGCGCATTCCGTGAAGAGAGCAGCGAGATAGACAGCAAGGCTGAAAAGGAACGTGCCCTTTGGAAAGAAATACAGACCCTTGTTGATGAAGAGGGCAATCAGATAGACCAGAGCGGCAGGCTCGGAGATGCTATCAACGAGCTGAATACTCTGGCCGGGACAAATATACAGCTTATCGGTGGTCAGATACAGGGATATCAGGGACTAAAAACGTCCATTGATGATGTCATTGCATCGCAGCAGAGACAGGCAAAGCTGTCATTCCTGCAGGACGATTACGGTGAAGCCCTGGTGAACATTGATGAAGTCACGAGCAAGTATGAGCAGGCTCTGGCTGAGAAGAACAAGTGGTATGAGCAGATAAATTCTCTCAGCGGAATGATAGCAGAAATGGACCGCACAGGCATTGTACCCGACAGCTGGGCAGGCTCGGCAGATGACCTGCGTGCGGCAATGGATAATGCTAACGAGGAATTTACCAAGGCAACAGTACAGGTAAACGCCCTGTACGAATCTATGACAGGATATCAGGGCATTATTGACACCTACAACACCATTTTGACGGAAGAGGCCGAAGCAACGAACAACGGCGGCAAGGAAGCTGGCGGCGCATTTGGCGAGGGTTTTGCTGAAGGAGCCGAAGGTGGTACGGGAGAGGCAGAAAATGCCGCTTCCGATGTTGTGGGAGACGCAATATCCGCCGCAAAGGAAAAAGCTGAATCCGAGGGCAAGTCTGTCGGAGAGATCGCTGCCGATGCGTTAACCGCTGCCATGGAAAGCGGCATGAAGGATTCCGACCTGAAAAAGCTTGTCAAGCAATATGTATCTGATCTGAAATACGAACAGGCTAAGCTTGGTGCTGATGACAGCTGGCTTTATGACGAGGAAGAGAAGATGATCTCTGTTCTCGGAGAAGGTTCCGAGCTGTATAAGGAATACATGACAACGATCCTCAACGGCAGAAAGAAAATTGCCGATTCTGCCGCCAAAAATTCCAAAAGCAACGAAAAGACGGAAGCCAAAAAGGAAGCTCAGGCGATCCTTGACACCATGGACAGTATGTATGCCCAGGCGGTCTCGGAAGGCAAGGATATAGGCGAGGCCGCTTCCGAGGCTATTGCATACGGAGTGGAAAAAGGCCTTGATGACAGCAAGCTCAAGACTGCTGTTGATGGATTTGTCAAAAAGGCAGACATAGAAAAAGCCCTTAACCACAAAGACGATGACAACTGGTATTATGACCAGCTGGAAAAGATGGTCGATGCTCTCGGTCAGGGCAGTGAGCTGTATGATAACTTTTATTTGAAGCTTGTTGAGGGCAGAAACAAGGTCACCGATGCCGATGAAAAAGCCAACGACAAGGAAGCCAAAAGTGCAAAAAAGAAAACCGAGGAAATTGAAAAGCTGCAGGCAAAGTATCAGGCTGATTTCGGCTCTGTCTTTACGAAAAATGTATCAAACAGCAGATACGGAAGCAAGGGCTCAGAGCGCATTGATACGAGCAAAATGGAAAAGATCGTTGCGGCAAAAGAAAAGCTGCCAGGATATCTGACACAGCTTGCCGCAAAGGGTATGCCGCAGAGTGTTATCGACGAGCTGCTGACCATGGACCCTATCGAGGCTGTGGAATATGCCCGAATATTGCTGAGATCTCCCACTAAGTTTGACAGCGTGAAAGACCTTGCGGAACGGGACAAGGCGGCATCAAAAAAGCTGGCAGCGGCTTCTCTCGGCTCTTCCGAGAATTTTTCAGAGGCTGGAAAAACCGCAGGCACAAATTTTGCCAACAATCTGCTCAGTGCTGTTGATAACATCATCGGGAACGCATTGCCGAACCTGACAGGAATAGCGTCTGCGCTCGGCAAGACACAGAACACTGCGCAGACACTGAATGATAAATCAGCAAGCAATAACGGCAGCACCGACAGCACCGTGACCGATACATCAAAGACAAACGCCCTGCTTGAATCTATTGCGATACTGCTTAACAGCTCGCTCGGCAATGGCATTTCCGTATCCTTTAATCCCACGATTGAAACGTCCGTAACCATGGACGGAGAAACAGTGGCAAAGGGCATAAGTCAAAAGCAGTACGAGCAAAAGGTCAGAACATCAACTTAACAGAAGGGAATGAGAATATGGATAAGGAAGAGAAGCTTGCAAAAATTAAGGCCTATGAAAACAAGCTGAAACGTCAGTGCGCAGACATGGACGCCAAGCGCAAGGAGATCGCAAAGGGTCTCTGCAAGGTAGCTGCATTTGAGTACGTGCAGGCGCTTGAACTGATGGACGACATCATCGAAAACGGCTGGGTGGAAATGTTTACTCAGAGCGAAAAGTTAGAGCCGTATGAGCGCACCCGTCCTGTGGTTGATGTGATGATGAAGCTTTTTGAGAAATATACCAAAAGCATATCCCAGCTCAACAATATGCTGCCGCCATCATCGGCGTGCATAAAGAGCGATGACACGCTTTCGGCGTTTATTGCGTCAAGAAGAGATTAACTGCGAAATGCTCCTCCCCGTTTTATGTTATGATTAAATAAAACGGAGAGGAGCGATTTTTTTGGCACTGCTCAAAATTGGCACCCTTGACCTATCGGAATACTGCGAAAAAGGCGACCTAAGCATAAACCGTACAGCGGTATATTCCAGCGGATTTGAGGGGCTGAACGGACAGAAATCAAAGGTCTTGCTGGGATACAAATATCAGATATCGGCGGCATTTACTGTTCCCGATGATGTCAAAAAGACTATCGAAAATGCCTGCAAGTCCGCTTCCGTAAACATAACATTCGGCGACACATCAGCGGACTTCAATGCGCCTGATTTTACGGCAAAGCTTGATTATGAGACATCTTCAGGCGTGTGTATGTGGACTGTAAACATCAGCTCGGTGTGCGATCTCGCCCCGAGCAGTCTTTAGCATACCTTACGGGCTGATAATAGGCGGGCGGACATTCGGACCCGAAAAGATAAGCAATATCAGCATAAATAAAAGCCTTTCGGGGCTTGGCATAGGCAGCATAGTGACCCAGCAGCTCTCTGCCACCGTTTATGCGGATTTTCTGTTTAACGAGGGCGAAAGCGTTACGGTTGTGGGATTTGACGGACTGCCGACATTTTTTATCGACAGCGAAAATCGCACCGAGTACACTGTAAGCATTACGGCATATGACCGATCACGCAAGCTGTCTCAGCCGTTTGACTATTCGACGTTAAAAGACGGAGACAAGACAGATTCCAAAGGCGACCCCATTTATAAGGACATATCCGCCACTGAAATTTCCAATAAAATTGCTGCACAGTGTGGATTTTTAGGTGCATCGGGAATGACCGACCTGCTTGTGGGCAATGTCACTGCCAGCACATACAAGGGAGCAAGCTGCAACTCCATAATGGAAGCACTTGCGGGAGCATCCGGCTGTTTTGTGCAAAGCGGAAGTGATAACAGCCTTTGCTATCACAGAATAGGCGTGGAAACTTCTGCCGCAAGCTGCTCTAACCACAGTGCTATCATCGAATATCCCACAAGCAGCTACACGAGGCTTATCGTGACGGGTGACAGCTCAAACGTTTATGATAACGGCAGCGGTACCCCTGCAAGCATCATCGAGCTGTCAAATACGCTTATAACGCAAGGAATAGCCCAGTCATTGGCTACAAGGCTGTTTGAGGGTGGTGCATACACATACAAGCCACTGAGCTTCAGCGCTGTTTTAGAGGGCAATATTGATCCATACGGCACGGCTATAGTCGGTGATAAATCCTACACAGTCACAAACATATCTATCAATCTTTGCGCTGACGGTGCGGTTGCGTCGCTGTCAACTCCACAGATGCCTGAAAGCTCGTCCGTTTATAATGACCTGCTGACCCGTGCCATAAATCAGCGGATAGCAGCTAACCGCATTTATGGCTGCACGGAGATCACTGACCAGGGGCTGAAATTTGTAAGCGCTATTGAAAATTCCGATGAAAGTTCTAAAACCGAATACGGATTTGAAATGGCAGGAGAGGGTGTTGCCAGATTTGCGGGAGCTATCCTGAATGGCATGATGCCCACTGCGGTAAAAATTGCTGAGGACGGCAAAAGCCTCCGGGCGAACTACAACGGCAAGATTTTTGAGTACGCCATTACTGAGGACAATGACGGCAACATTATTCCCACGACAAGCGAGGTGAGCGGCGATGGATGATATGATGTGGTATTTGCTGGGGCTGGCGAATGGCAGAGGCGGAAAGGTCAACAAGCTGGATATGTGTGATTTGTTTGAGCAGCAGACACCAATTACTACAATATCGTTTTTCGGAGACTATTCCGCAAAACTGTGTATTATGCCGGATGGCACATATTACAATAGATATCGATATTATCAGGGCGCAGGTTATTCACCAGGTGAAGACTCACCGCCATTTGTTAGTCAAGATGTTCAACAGAAAGATTTTTGTTGCGGTATTTATCGTGGAACTACATTACTGTATTTAAATTATATAAATACGGCGCAGTCTAAAGTAATCTATAAATCGTGGGACAGTAGTGAGAACAAAGTATATACATCTGGTATTTATACGTATGAATGGGAAGATGCAAGTAAGATTGTAGCAAATAAAAACCTACAGCCAATGGGATATAATTGCACACTGCAATATCCATATAATTATCGCCAAATAACATATAACGTGAACGGCGAAATTACGGGTGATTATACTGGCACGGGGACAACATATATCGGCTGTAATTTGACAGCGTCTGATTGCTATTACACACGATTTAAGGGCAATGATCTGACTAATCAAATGGATCTAATTATCAACGATATTTATGCGGAATACCTGCGTACGCAAGCGACCTAAAGGAGGATTTGATTTATATGTCTATCAGTACAAGAGAAGCAACCGTTACGCTTAGCGGCGTGACAACCGTAACATTTGACCGCAGATATCCATATTTTGCGGTAAGAAACGATAGCAGCGCACCTGTGTACATTTCCACAGTAAGTGCGGATTGCACAGCAGGTGCTGACGGCGTTGTTGCGGTGCCAAAAGACGGCAGCGTAGTCATTGCAAATTGCGGTGATATTTTCGGCGACGGCACACTGTACCTCAACGGCAGCGGGACTGTTACTATTATGGGGCAGTATGACGGTGGCAACCGTTTTAAGGTGGCACAGAAAGGGGGTGAGACGAGTAAAAATGGCGTACTGATCGGCGGCACTGTTTACACGGGCACGGAATATAACGAGCAGTCCAAACCGATAAGCGGTCTGAAAGATGAGCTGACAGAATATTGCGGCTTCGGCAGTGACGGCGATTTTATCCCCTGCAATGCGGACGGCACGCTGGGATTTACCATAACTTCAAACACTATCCAGCAAAATTATGGAGAGAGCAAAACAAAGGCTGACGAATCCGACTTAGTATCAACGTATAGTATCATTTTGAAAAATGACAAAATCTTCGCCTTTAAACACGGTGAAAAAGAAATTCATGTTATCACTAAGGATACAAATGGAAATCCTGTACTGTTTTGGTGCTGGAACAGCCAGTATATTATTACCAATCCTTCGGGTTCAACGGGATACATGGGTTATCTTGCCAAAAACAATGCCTCGTACAAGCATTATATCGTACCCATGTGCGATTTCCTTGCAGGAAATGAGATAGACGGGCTGTATCTTGTAGTTGCATCACCGTCAACAAGCTACACTGATTATTTTGTCGATTTTGACGGAGGTATCTACCGATTTTTCGGGCAGGGCGGACATCAGTTTGCGGTGAAGGTAATTTAAGGAGGAATGAAAATGTCAATGAACATCAAAACATATGTATGCGCCATTATCGGCGCAATAGGCGGGGCTGTTTCGGCAGCCCTGGGCGGCTGGGACAATGCCATTATTACGCTGATTATTTTTATGGCGGCGGATTTTGCGACAGGTATCGCCTGCGCTATTTTCTGGAACAAATCCAGCAAGTCCGAGAACGGTGCGCTGTCCTCTAAGGCTTGCTGGCAGGGCATAATCAAAAAAATCTGCACGATACTGCTTGTGGTATGCGCCCATTACGCTGATGTGCTGCTGAGGTGTGATTACATACGCAATGCTGTTGTTATCGCATTTTGTGCGTCCGAACTGATATCAATATGCGAAAACGCTGCACTTATGGGCGTTATGCCCGAGCCAGTGAAGAGGATATTTGATAAAATCATCGACGTGATGAAATCGAAAGGTGGGGAAAGCAAATGAGTGAAGTCAAAATGAAAATAATCGACCTGTCCCATCACAACGGGAAGGTCGATTTCGTGAAGGTCAAGGCATCGGGCATTGACGGCGTTATTATCCGCACGGGATTTGGCATTGAAAGCCTCAGGCAGGTTGACCGCCGATTTGAGGACTACTACGAGGGTGCAAAGGCGGCGGGTCTGATGGTGGGAGCATACCACTACTGCTATGCGAAAACTGCGGCAGAGGCGGTCAGGGAAGCTGATTTCATGCTGAAAATCATGAAAGGCAAGTCATTTGAGCTGCCTGTTTACGGCGATTTCGAGGAACAGGGCAAGGCGTCGAGGACTGTATGCTGTGACATGGTATCTGCATTTTGCAGCCGTCTGGAAGCCGCCAAAGCATGGGCAGGCATTTACAGCTATGACACATTTTTCAGGGACAAGCTGAGCGCTGACATGCCCAAGCGTTACACCTGCTGGGTTGCGAGAGTGGAGAATATTTTTCCCAAGTGCGTCTCTGCTGACGACGTTGGCATCTGGCAGTACAGCTGGAAAGGCAAGGTTTATGGTATTAAGGGTAATGTTGACATGGACTGCTGCTATCGTTATTTTCCTGCGGCTATTATCCGCAAGGGACTGAACAGGTTCTGATAAAATTTTCTCCCGCTCTCGATTGAGGGCGGGAGATTGTTATTACAATATTTAACACACTATATAATAATGAATTTTTGATAATAATTGCTATTATATTTGTCCTACATATGCCAAAAGTACAACCAATAAAAAGAACAATAAACACATTATAACGTTGACAGCTAAAACAAAAGGATATTTTCGAGCTGCTCTAATAATCCAATTGTGATTTTCCTGACATTCTTCGCAGCCGCGGCTTTTACAATTAGTTGCCATTGATATACCAACAAGCTTTGAAATACAATACATCAGCAAGAAAATGGTATCGAATATTATTAATCCTAAAAAATCTAAATATAACAATAACTTGTACAAATGTAAATCACATACATCTTGTATTGATTCTATTGCAATACTGCCTAAAAATGAAAATGCAACAACAATTCCGGCAAAAATACCTAAAATAGAAATGGTTTGAGCATTTGCATTATTTACAACTGCACTAACCTTATCCATCTCACTTTTTATTTTTCTTGAATTATCTTCAGTTTCAATTCTTTTGTTCTCAAAATCTTTATATAAAATGTCAATGCGTTCTATACGACCTAATCTTATACTTTCAAGTTCAAGGTGATCGGTTAACTTTCCAATTTTCTTAGTAATATCATTAGTGAACTTTAAATCAATAACTGTAAGAATATGATCAAGCTTTTCCAACAAATCAATACGCTCATCAGCGCCTAGTTCTTCAAAAAAGCGAGACAGCTCCGCATATGAATGCCTAAATTCATCATCATTATATAAATTTACAATTTTTTCTATTGTCGTATCCATTGCTTTATCATCTTTGCTAGGAATACTTAATATTTCTTGAAGTATATCTAATAACTCGTCCATGAATTCACTCCAACCTTTTTAACTATAAAGCTGTAGAGGGTCATTTTTATAAAAGAATTCATCAATAGATTCATTACTAATTATTTCATTTTTTTGTGTGTTTTTCCACGGATCCTCCTTATGAGTTTTATCAACTAATTGTGCAGATGTAAAAACATTGCACTTATTTATTATTTTATTGATAAATCCTCTTTCTGAATAATTAGCAAATCCTTCAATAATTTCATTTCTTGTCTCATAAGGAATAATAATAGTTCTATAAGTATTTGAATTGTAAATATAATACACTTCTGGGACAACAGGCCCATATGCCCAGTTATAAATTTTTTCCTCAAAAGCGCACCTATTATAATGTTTAAAATAATATCCTTGAATATAATATAGTGTTTTCTGTAGTCTTAAATTCGTAATATCTATTTGTCTAGAAAGTTGATTTTCATATGCAATTATATATCTAGCTAAATCTGTGGCTCTAAACATTATATCACATCCTTTCAATATAAATTATATCTTATTTTTATAGTATTTAATATGCTTTTTTTTCACCAAAATAGCTGCAATTATTAGTGAAAATGAATGTTACAACATACAGCTTAAATAAGATAAAAGCGCCGAGAAGTTATTCCCGACGCTTTTTGACTACCATACAACCGCATATTATCGAAACGGTTTGTATGTTTTTGTTTTGGCTCCCCAAGCTGGACTCGAACCAGCGACATCATGATTAACAGTCATGCGCTCTACCGACTGAGCTATTGAGGAATATGGTATATATGATAAGAGCCGGCGCAGCCCTATTTTCCCGAGACGTCACCATCTGAGTATCTTCGGCGTGTATGAGCTTAACTTCTGTGTTCGGAATGGGAACAGGTGGA
>ERZ1106943.1647-NODE-1647-length-21619-cov-3.970599_pt1 | contig 21619 bp, 17 predicted proteins | sample MGYA00403671_ERZ1106943 | MGnify/ENA primary metagenome ERZ1106943 (study PRJEB35170, sample SAMEA104062427) | human gut metagenome | biome: human gut; feature: human-associated habitat; material: faeces | place: Denmark | collected 2012-06-14 ...
TTTTTTACAGCCCCTTTTATTAATCTAGTCTTCTTCAATTACTTCAATTTCCATATAGGAAAAATCAATCGAATCAATAAAATTATCATGATTAAAACGTACTTTGGAATGACGCTTAAAGGTTTCGATATTTGATTCAAGCCATATAGGCTCGCTTAAATCAAACGCATAACATGCATCATGTATTCCATCAAAAATTTTTCTTGTACGATTCAAATCAGGGTTATCGTTTGCAATAACGGTATCTTTTAAAAGATGTCCGCTTTCGTCGAATAATTTACACCACAATCTGAACATAATCACATATCTACGTTAAGATGTCTTGGAAGACCGTCTACCATAATCGGTGAAAGCTCAGCCTGAATTAATGGTCTGATATAATGGATAAGGTCATCTGTTACAAAATCATCTTCTGTAATCCATTCAAGAGGAACTTTCTTTTCAATATTAGCAATCTGATGAACATCGTGTGTTTCTGTAATGCACATATATGGGTCGTCAGAAACTCTCTTTAATACAACAACTTTGCCTGACTCACCTTCAAATGCAGCCTTAACCGCAGCACCACCAACATTGTAAGCTTCTGTAATATCTGTACGTGATGACATGTGTGAAGCACAACGCTGAAGTGTTGAAAGTTCAATGGCACGAGTCTTGATTCCAAGCTCTGAACCAATCTTATTTGCAAGGAACTTAGCAGAACCTGCGAGCTGTTTGTGACCGAAAGCATCAACAAATTCTACGTGGTCTGAAAGTTCAAATACGTATCTGCCATCCATAACACGGATACCTTCGGATACGGCAATAACCATAGAACGACCTTTTGCAACGATAGATTTAACACGTTCCATGAAATGGTCAATATCAAATACCTTTTCAGGAAGATAGATTAAATCAACGCCTTCACAGTCCTCACCCTTTGCAAGAGCAGCGGCAGCAGTAAGCCATCCGGCATTACGTCCCATAATCTCAACAATAGTAATAGTAGGATAGTCGTATACAAGACCATCTCTGATAATTTCTTTCATTGTTGCTGCAATAAACTTTGCAGCACTACCAAATCCAGGTGTGTGGTCAGTAACGGCAAGATCATTATCAATAGTCTTTGGAACACCCATGAATTTGATGTCACTGTTGATAAGAATACCATAATCGGATAACTTCTTAATAGTATCCATTGAGTCGTTACCACCTATGTAGAAGAAATATTTGATGTCAAGTTCATTAAGTATTTCAAATATTTTTTCATAAGTTTCTTTACCTTCACTGATTTCAGGCAATTTGTAGCGACAAGAGCCAAGATAAGAAGATGGAGTTCTCTTTAATAAGTCAATGTCAATATCAGTCTTGATTTTTTCAGATAAATCAACATACTGACGATCAAGAAGACCTTTGATGCCATGACGCATACCATAAACCTTCTTAGCACCTCTGTCTTTAGCAGTCTTGAATACACCTGCAAGACTTGAATTAATTACCGCTGTTGGGCCGCCTGACTGACCAACAATAACATTTCCAACCATAAAATCCTCCTTTATTTATCCGCTGTGCGGAACATACCCGTGTAATCCGGACAAAAAAATACCCTCTATAAAACATACGCCCGGACATTATAGAATATAATATTACTGCACGAAGTATTCTAAAAAGATTTTACCATATTTTTATAAAAGGTACAAGCATGACTTTTTCGCCGTCAGGTGTTATGATATAGTTAGTAATAAATAACCCGGAGGGTTTAATAATATGCAGACAAAAGTAAGCAATAATAGTAAAAGATATATATATAGAAAAAATGCACTTGGAAGAGATAAATCTGTTATGGGACAGATGACGGGTGCTGTAAAAAACTATATAAAACAAAAAAATGAACAGAGACGATTAACGGCAAAAGAATACAGAAAGACTGTAAGACCAATTGCGACAAAACCGATTGTTCAGAGTATGAAGAAGTTTAATCATCACAGTCAGACAAGCTGCTTTAAACATTCTGTCCATGTGTCGTATATGAACTACATAGTATGTAAAAAACTTGGATTGGACGATAATGCGGCAGCAAAAGCAGGACTTTTGCACGATTTGTTTCTTTATGACTGGCATGGGCACAAACCTGAAAAGGGAGAACGCATGCATGGATTTGAACATCCGAATAAAGCCTTGAAAAATGCACATGATAACTTTTCTCTTACAAAAAAAGAAGGAGATATGATTACCAAGCATATGTTCCCGCTCACACTGACACCGCCATCATATAAAGAAACATATGTAATAGTTATGACAGATAAACTGTGCAGTGTTGGAGAAGTCCTTGATAAGTATTTCAGGAAAAAATACAAAAATAAAAAGACAAATAAAATAAATTGATAGAAATTATAATTTGTGTTAGTATATAAAATACAATATAAAATATTTTCTGAGGAGGAAGAAAATTATGAGTTTTTGCCCTAAATGTGGCAGACAGTTATCCGATGGAGAGGTTTGTAACTGTCAGGCACAAAATACACAGCAGGTACAGCCTGACGCACAGACACAAAGTACACAGCAGGCTCCGAAGCAGACATTGCCTATGGTAAAAGAACTTACAGATTTATTATCGGGAATATTTAAGAAACCGGCAGATGCCGTGAAAAAGTATGTTTCCAATGCATCAATGGAAGCACCGGCAATTCTTATACTTGTTCTTGCATTTATAAGTGCATTAGGTGAATTATTAAGAATGTTATATATAAATTTTACAACAAAAAGTTCATTAAAGAGCCTCGCAGACCTTGCTAATCTTATTTCGGGAAAGACAAAAGCTTATTCTGCAGGACAGATTGCTGCAGGATTTTTCACACATTTTGTGGAAGTTATTGCGATTGCTGCACTAACAGCTGCAATTATTATGCTCATAATCAATGCATTTGAAAAAGACAAAAAGGTTACATATAAACAGACTCTTGCAATAGCAAGTTTATCAATTCTTGTAACAATTCCATTTACGTTTGCAGGAACAATAATCGCAATGATTCCGGCATCATTTTTCGGATATCTCAAATCATGGATGATTTCATTTGCAAATGGTGCAGGACTTGTACTAACTTTTATCGGTATCAAGGAAATAGAGAAGGATGATAATAATATGCCTCTGGTATATGGTCTTGCGGCACTCGCATCAGCAGTTCTTTCAACAATTCTTGGATTATTATTTAAATGATAAATTAAAACAGTTGCGGCAGCTGTAGTCCGGTGATTCCGGCTGTGGCTGCCGTTTTCATTAAGGAGGATTTTATGCAGAATAAAAAACAGGAATGGAGACCGGGAAACATGCTTTATCCGGTTCCGGCAGTCATGGTAAGCTGCCAGAGAGAAAATGAGAAACCGAATATTATAACAGTTGCATGGGCAGGAACAATATGCTCAGACCCGGTTATGTTATCAATTTCAGTCAGAAAAGAAAGATATTCACACCGGATAATATCAGAGACAAAGGAATTTGTTGTCAATCTTACAACAAAGGATTTATGCCGTGCAACAGATTATTGCGGAGTGCGTTCGGGAAGAGATGTTGATAAATTTAAAGAAATGAACCTCACACCACAGAAGTCATCAAAAATCAATGCTCCGGCAATCGCAGAAAGTCCGGTTAATATAGAATGTAAAGTGGTTAATGTTATTGAACTTGGCTCACATGATATGTTTATAGCAAAAGTTGAAGCAGTGCATGTAGATGAAAAACTTCTTGATGATAAGGGAAGATTAAGACTTGAAGATGCTAATCTTCTGGCATATTCACATGGTGAATATTTTGAACTTGGGGAAAAAATAGGCAAATTTGGTTTTTCAGTAGCAAAGAAGAAATAATGCGGTAATCAGTAATCCGGAGGTGTCATAGTGAAAATAAAAAGGCTTCATATTAAAAACTATAAGTCGATAAAAGAACTTGAAATAGATGATGCACAGGATGCACTTATTCTTGTTGGAAGAAATAATTCGGGCAAGTCAGTAATTCTTGATGCAATCCGTGTTGCTCTTGGCGATAAAACAGTTAATATGCCGGATTTTAATGGCCCGGAGGGAAATATTATAATCGGAATGGAACTGGAGTTTGCATATGAAGACCTGAGTTTTCTTCATGGCAACGGGATTGTTAAAAAAATGAAAAATTATGATTTGTGGCTCAAAAGCTTCTGCCAGAGACTGCCGTCATTTATTCCTGATGAAGAGGGCGGTGGAATATTGACATTTGAGTATGTGTTTGACAGGAATGGAAATGAGAAATACCGCGATGGAATAAAGAAAAATAATACATATATAAGAAATGTGCTTCCGAGAATTTATTTTGTTGATCATTATAGAAATAATATTGATATTTTAAAAGATATTATGATGTTTTCTAATGATGATAACTTTGCGGAATTTAAGGCTGACAGATGCATATTCGACAGTGCAAAGAAATGCAGCCAATGCTTTGACTGTATGGGCGTAATCAACAGAAAAAAGCCGCAGGAGCTTACACTTGTTGAGACAAGCAGACTCATGCAGTATAAAATGTTCAGCCTGAACCTTAACACATTTGCGGACAGGCTTAATTCGTATTTTTCAAAAAACGGTGGGGGAGATTTGAAAATCCGTTATGAAATTAAATTTGATGCGGATGAACTGTTTAATATAGAAACAATAGTTGAAAATCCGTCAAGAAAAACATACGACAGTTTTGATTCAATGGGAGAAGGATTCAGGAGTATATATATTTTGTCGCTGCTTGAAACATATATAAATTCTGATAATGATACGGCACCATATATCATTATGATTGAAGAGCCCGAGACATATCTTCATCCACAACTACAGAAAATCGCCAGTGAGATTTTGTACAGACTGTCAAAAAAGAATCAGGTTATTTTTTCAACTCATGAACCGGAGATGCTTTTTAATTTTACAACAAAACAGATAAGGCAGATTTACTGCGATGAATTTCATATGACAGCTATCAGAAAAGATACAGATATAGATGATATTTTAAATGACCTTGGTTTTACGGCAAATGATATGATGAATGTGAGCTTTGTGTTTATTGTTGAGGGAAAGCAGGACAGGAGCAGGCTGCCACTTCTTCTTAACAAGTATTATTCTGAAGTATATGACGAAAATGGGCGTTTAAGGCGTATAGCTATTATTTCTACCAACAGCTGTACCAATATCAAAACGTATGCCAATCTGAAATATATTAACACTCTCTATCTTAAAGATCAGTTTATGATGATTCGTGACAGCGACGGCAAGGATAAACAGATGCTGGGAAAACAGCTGTGTCGCTATTATGGTGAGCGTGCAAAAGAAGATAAAGGGAATATGCCAAGAGTTACGGATAGAAATGTACTTATATTAAAGTATTACTCATTTGAAAATTATTTTCTGTTTCCTGAAATAATGGAAAAGGTTGGTGTTGTTAAGAGTGTTGATGAGTTTTATGATATTTTGTGGGAGAAATACAATCAATATTTGTACAAACTGACAAGTGTAAAGAAAATGTTAAGCAAGCTGGATATAAGTATTGATTCACGCAATGATTTAATTGCAAATATAGAAAATATAAGGATTTATGTCAGAGGACATAATCTTTATGATATTTTTTACGGAAGATTCAAGGCAAATGAGAATGATGTGCTTTCGCGATATATAGAACTTGCACCGAGAAAAATTTTTGCTGATATTTTAGATAAAATTGATGGCTTTGTATATTTTGACTCAAGAAGAAGATAAAATGATATAACTTTGTGAAATTTGACAAAATGGTACTTTACAAAGGGACATGTTAGTGTTAAGATGTATTTGTTACAAAAATGTTACAGAAAAATTACAAATATGGAATTATAAAATAACATTATTTGGAGGAATATATGACACACTTAACCAGGTATGGCAGAAGACTTAAGATGACTCTTATAGCCGGAATGTCAGCAGCATGTTTTGCATGCATATTTGCTATACCATTTGCAGAGAATAAGTTTAATAACAAAGTTGGATATTACAGCATTGTATTTAACGGTGAGGAGATTGGCAGTGCCAACTCAAGACAGGAAGCTGAGCAGGCAATGGCAGCAGCCAGACTCAAGTTCAGTAAGGAATATGATTCTGTTGTATATATGGATAACAATATTGATATTGTAGAAGAGCATAAGCTTGTTGCATCAAGAATGTCACAGGACGAGCTTGAGACAGCTATTTACAGCAGTCTGTTCAACTGTGTTACAGATAAGGAGAATGCAACTGCATATACTGTAAGAATCAATGATTTTACAGTTACACTTGCATCAAAAGATGATGTTGTTGAACTCATGGAGAAAGTTACAGATAAGTATGATACAAAGAAAGAGTTTCAGGTTAAGCTTTCTTCAGGAGACGGAAGCTATGGTGCATATTCTGTAGATGTTGTCCAGTCAGAGTTAAAGAATACAGATACAGATATAGTAGCAGCTGCTCTCAACGGACAGATGGCATCAGTTGCCACTGACAGTGATACAGCTAAGGATGGAATAACAGGAATAAGTTTTGAGCAGAATGTCGTAGTTAATGAGACACTTGCAGCAGGAGCTAATATTGTGAGTGTACAGCAGGCATATGACGAGATAACAAAGGAAAAAGAGGAGAAGACCATGTATGTGGTCGAAGAAGGAGACTGTCTTTCACTTATAGCAGGCAAGTGTGATATTGCACTTAATGATTTGCTTGCACTTAATGAGGGACTTACAGAAGAGTCACTTATAATACCGGGAGATGAACTTGTTGTAACAGTTCCTAAGTCAGAGATTTCAGTTGTTGTAACACAGAGAATGACTTATGAAGAAGATTACAATGCTCCTGTTCAGTATGTAGATGATGACACAGCTTACAGAGGAACAAATACAGTTATATCTGAAGGAACAACCGGTCATCATAAGGTTACAGCTGATGTTACATTTGTTAACGGAGTAAAGACGGATGTTTCTTATGTTAATGAAGAGGTTATGGTTGAATCACAACCGCAGGTTGTATCAGTTGGTACACTTACACCTCCAACATATTTAAGACCGATTTCAGGTGGTTCAGTTTCATCAGAATTTGGTTACAGATGGGGAACACTTCATTCAGGCGTTGACTGGTATGTATCAGTTGGTACTCCTGTAAGAGCTGCGGCAGCAGGAACTGTTATCAGAGCAGGCTGGTATTCAACATATGGATATTGTGTTGATATAAGACATTCAGATGGTTCTATGACAAGATATGCACATCTTAATTCTGTTACGGTTTCTAATGGTCAGTATGTAAATCAGAGCGATTTGATTGCTTACTCAGGAAATACAGGCTATAGCACTGGTCCACATCTTCATTTTGAAATATGGATAGGTGGAACACCTGTTAATCCTTTATACTATGTAAATAAAAATTAGGATTATATATTGTGATATTTAACCCCGCAGTATGAATTGACATGCTGTGGGGTGTTTGTTATAGAATAATGGTACGGTTTTTAGAGGTTATGAAAAAATAATCTTTACAAAGGGTATCTTTGTGTTATAATATTGCAGTTGAAAATAAATAAATATAAGCTTTTTAAATGTGAATATTTACAAATATAGAAGAAATACTTATAATAATAAGTAATGAGTAGTTTTGAGATTAATCTGATTGTTAGAGGTGCATAGATGGAACAATATGTAATTAAGGGAGGCGTCCCACTTAACGGGGAGGTGTCCATCGGTGGTGCAAAGAATGCTGCGTTAGGAATTCTTGCAGCAGCAATTATGACAGATGAGACAGTTACAATTGAAAATGTGCCAAATGTAAGGGATACGAGAGTATTGCTTCAGGCTATTGAGGGAATTGGAGCTAAGGTTAAATATGTATATAACAACACCGTTCAGATTAACGGTGGAAGTATATGTGACATTAATGTCGATTATGAGTATATAAAAAAGATTCGTGCATCATACTATCTTTTAGGTGCATTGCTTGGAAAATATAAACGTTCACAGGTTGCATTGCCGGGTGGATGTAATATTGGAAGCAGACCGATTGACCAGCATATTAAAGGTTTTAAGGCACTTGGTGCAGAAGTTGAGATTGAGCATGGCAAGATTAGTACAAAGGCAGAGCATCTTGTTGGTGGTCATGTTTATTTTGATGTCGTGACAGTTGGTGCGACAATTAATCTTATGCTTGCAGCCTGTCTTGCAGAGGGTGATACAATTCTTGAAAATGCGGCAAAAGAGCCACATATAGTAGATGTTGCCAATTTCCTTAATGCCATGGGTGCCAATATAAAAGGTGCCGGTACAGATGTTATTAGAATTAAAGGTGTAAGTAAGCTTCATGGAACAACGTATTCAATAATTCCTGACCAGATTGAGGCTGGAACATTTATGTTTGCATCAGCTGCAACACGTGGTGATGTTGTTGTAAGAGATGTAATACCTAAACATCTTGAATCATTATCTGCTAAACTTATTGAAGTTGGCTGTGAAGTTATAGAAGGTGATGACTGGGTAAGAGTTATAAGTAAAGGCAATCTTAAAAGCACTAATGTTAAGACATTACCATATCCGGGATTCCCTACAGATATGCAGCCACAGATGGCAGTTGTTCTTGCACTTGCACATGGAACAAGTATGGTAACAGAGAGCATATTTGAAAACAGATTCAAATATGTAGATGAGTTAAATCGTATGGGATGCCATATTAAGGTAGAGGGCAATACAGCATATATAGAAGGCGTTGATAAAATAACAGGTGCACAGATGTCTGCCCCTGATTTAAGAGCCGGTGCGGCGTTGGTTATTGCTGCTCTTTCGGCAGACGGTATATCTGAAATAGAAGACATTGAATATATACAGCGTGGTTATGAAGATTTTGAAGGTAAACTCAGAGGTCTTGGTGCCATGATAGAACGTGTTGACTCAGAGCGTGAGGCTTTAAAAGCACGCCTTAAAATAGGATAAAAATATTAAAGTGCATCATTCATGGATAAGACATGGATGATGCACTTGTGCAATGTGTTGGTTAAAGGAATTTATATGAAGTTAAGAAATAAGTTAAAAATATCATTTTGCATAATGGTTATATTGCCTGTAATAATGTGTTCGATATTTGCATATGCATTTTTTAAATATCAGGCAACAACAATACACCAGTTATATGAGGTTGACAGCGGTGAACTGCTTGATAACTTTTATTCTCCGGTTGTTCTTATGGGAAGGATGACAGAAAATATCTACAATGAAATGAAAGAAGTTGCTGAGACGTCACCATGGCAGTATAATTCAGTTGATTTTGTGAAACAGCTTGATGAGGAATTACAATGCAAACTTTCGAGTATTGTTGTCAGACGTAACGGTCTTTATACATATGTATCTGATAATCTTGATATAGAAAAGCTTGATGTAGTTCTTCCTGATTATGAAGCGGGAGAAAATATATCAGATGAGGGTATTTATAAAGGTGGCGATTACCAATGTCTTGTAAAACAGATAGATTTTTGTGATTCATATGGAAATCAGTACAGTGTTTCGATTATAACACCTTTAAAGCAGGCTATACCTCAGATAAAGAAGTTTTTCATACAGGTTCTTATATCAGGTGTATTTATACTTATATTGACAAGTCTTCTGCTTAATGTATGGATTTATCGCTCAATTATAAAACCACTTGACAGATTAAAGCTTGCAACGCAAAATATAAAATATGGTAATTTTGATTTTGAAATGCCTAAAAGCTCCAATGATGAAATTGGAGATGTGTGCCGCGACTTTGAAGAAATGAGAGTTATTCTGAAAAAAACGGCAGAAGACAAGCTTAATTCTGATAAAGAAGAAAAAGAACTTATAAGAAATATATCACATGATTTAAAGACGCCGCTTACAGCAATAAAAGGATATGTTGAAGGAATTCTTGACGGAATTGCAGATACACCTGAAAAACAGCATAAATATCTTATGACAGTTGCAAATAAAGTTAATGATATGGATAAGCTTATAGATGAACTTACAATTTATTCAAAGCTTGACACTAACAGGGTTCCGTATTCATTTGCAAAAATTAATTTGAAAAATTATTTTGATGACTGTTGCGAAGAGATAGGAATGGATTTGGAAACCCAGGACATAGATTTGGAATACAGATTTCATGCAACTTCAGATTGTACTGTTGTGGCTGATGCAGAACAGCTTAAAAGAGTTGTTAATAACATTGTCAGTAATTCTGTAAAATATATGCAGCCGGGAAGAAAAGGTAAAATAAGCATAGATATTTATGATGAAGGAGATTATGTTCATATAATTATCGCAGATAACGGCAAAGGAATTGGCATGGATGAGATTCCACATATTTTTGACAGATTTTACCGTACTGATTCATCCAGAAACAGCAAACAAGGCGGAAGTGGAATCGGACTTGCTATTGTAAAGAAGATTATAGAGGATCATAAGGGAAAGATATGGGCAGAAAGCGTTGAAGGAGAAGGTACTACAATGCATATTAATCTTTTGAAAGATATGGATAAACGCAACTACATTTGCATAGAAGATAACAGAAAAAAGGAGAAAAAATAGTATGAGCAGAGTATTAATTGTTGAAGATGAAGATGCAATTGCAGAAATTGAAAAGGATTACCTTGAACTTAGTGGATTTGAAGTTGTAATTAAATCAGATGGAACAAGTGGTCTGGCAACAGCACTTGAGGAAGAGTTTGATATTATGATACTTGATGTTATGCTTCCGGGTGTTGATGGATATGAAATCTGCAAACAGGTAAGAGAAAAGAAAAATACACCTATTATCATGGTATCAGCGAAGAAAGAAGATATTGATAAGATAAGAGGTCTCGGCGTTGGAGCTGATGATTATATGACTAAGCCATTCAGCCCAAGTGAGCTTGTTGCAAGAGTAAAAGCACATCTTGCAAGATATGAAAGACTTGTAAGCAGTGCAAAAGAAGCTAATGACATTATAGAAATAAGAGGTCTCAAAATTGACAAGACAGCAAGGCGTGTATTTGTTAATGGCGAAGAAAAAGTATTTACAACAAAAGAGTTTGATCTGCTTACATTCCTCGCAGAGCATCCGAATCATGTATTTACAAAGGATGAACTTTTTAAGGAAATATGGGATATGGATTCAATTGGAGATATTGCAACTGTAACTGTTCATATCAAGAAAATCCGTGAAAAAATAGAGTATGATACATCTAAACCTCAGTATATTGAGACAATCTGGGGTGTTGGATACAGATTTAAAGTATAAGGAAGTGCTTAATAATGAGACTTGAAAAAGATAATGCAATAAGACTTTTTAATTGTGAGGCTCCCGGCTCTGAAGGTATTAAACTTGAGGAGATATTTTATGAGGAGAAAATGGAAGATGGCAGGATAAAGAAGGTTGTACAACATGTCCTTAATCCTGAGATGGTTCCATATATTCCATCTTCATCTAAAGATAAAAAAATTCCGGCGGTACTTATAATTCCGGGCGGTGCATTTAGAAGGCTTGTATACAATTTTGAAGGTGAAGAAGTTGCAAAATGGCTCAACAGTCTTGGAATAGCAGCATTTGTATTAAAGTGCAGACTTCCGGCAGATGAGCATAAGGACTCATATAATGTTTCTTTGATTGATGCACAGAGAAGTATGAGAATAATACGTGCACGAGCTGATGAATTTAACATAGATGCAAATAAGATTGGTGTTATGGGATTTTCAGCAGGAGGATACTTTGCGGCACTTTTATCTACAGCATTTGATAAAAATGTATATGACAAAAAAGACGATATTGACGAATTATCGGCAAGACCTGATTTTTGCATATGCGGTTATCCAGTGATAAGTTATGATAAATGTATAGAAGCCGGACAGAGGTATTTTCCAAAAGAAGTGATAATTGCAAATGTGCGTTCATATGAGGAAAATATGTTGAAAAAATACAATCCGGAGGAGCTGGCATCACCGGAAATGCCACCGGTATTTGTATTTGAAACAGATGATGACAGGACAACACTGGCAGAAAACAGTATTGGATTTTACATGGCTGCCAGAAAAGCAGGAGTGCCTGCTGAGTTGCATATTTTCAGAGAAGGCGGACATGGTTTCGGTTGTGGAGATGATAACGGACAGACCGGAGAATGGAAACAGCTTTTTGTAAACTGGGCTAAAAGCCTGAATATAATTTAAGACAATAAACAGAGCGGGATATGGTTTATCAATTATATCCCGCTCTGTTGTTATGTGCATGAAGCACTGCATATAACACAGGGGATGCTTCTTATGGTTATGGCTTGGCAGCCAGAGCAGCCTCAGCTTTTGCGAGCTCTTCTTTTGAATGTTTTGTTAATATTTGTTCTTTACTTAACCGCCTTTTTCCTGTATTGCAGGGGACTCATACCGTTTATTTGTTTAAAAAGAGTGCAGAAATAATTGGAATTGCAAAAGCCAAGCTCGTTGGATATTTCCTGGATACTTTTTGTCGATTCGGTGAGCATTGTCTGTGCAATTTTGTTTTTGTATCTGTTGACGTAAGTTTTGTATGAACAGCCTGTTGCGTCGCGGAAACGCTTCATAAAATGAGATTCGGATAATCCTGCCTTTTTTGCAAGCTCGGAGACTGAAGGATTATTCATAAAATTCGTGTCTATATAAGAAAGAATGTCCATTATTTCGGTGTCTGCCGTCGAAATGTGGATTTCGGACGTTTCTGCTACGGTACCGTATCGGTACATTATAAGTATGAGCTGTTCGAGCAGATTTTGCAGGGCGAATTCCGCAACGCTGTCGTAATTATCATATTCAATAAGCATCTGTTCATAAATATCGATAATCTTTGGCTTTATTTCGTCGGGAACAGATAAAGCAGTGTGCAGCATTAAATCGTTAAATTCGTTCTCGCCTATTATTTCTTTTATTCTTGTTGTTACCGAGCTGACAAAACGCACCGCATAAACTTCGTAATTCCTGTCCGATAAAGGTGATGATTTATGATATACGCCCATGCTGACAGGTGAGAGGTATCCGTCATGGACGAAAAAAGTACGCTCGGGAGTCGAGACCTGTCGGTCGCCTTTTACCAGATAACCTATTCCGTAATATTTTTCATATATGTCAAAAGAAGGCATGTAATTGGAAGCGGGTTTTGTTACATGCTCAACTCTGAATTTGTAGCCTTTTTTAAGAGGAATTGCCATAAAAATCTCCTTGTAAAATAATAGAAAATTGTAATGATTTAATCGGATTAATAATATAATGAATGTTTTTTATATAATTATATTATAAAATGTTATTAAAGAACAATGCAAGGAGAATAACATAAGATGAAGAATAAAAATATTTTTACAAAAATTTTTATAAAAAATATTCCGCTGTTTTTTATTGAAATATTAAGTGCGTATATTGCAACAAAAGTATTGGTTTTGGGAAATACAAAAATATCGCAGGCGATAGACGCATTGTTTAATAATACAATTTCGGAGTATATCAATAAACAATTCTGGATATATGTTGCCGTTCTTGTTGCGGCGGGATTTATTTTTACATATATTCAGACATATGCGACAAAAGTATTTGCGGTAAATATGCAGACTGATTTCAGAAGAGAGGCGGGAAAGAAGCTGCCGGAGCTTCAGTTTAAATATTTCGACTCGCATTTGTCGGCGAGAGTGCTTAATAATTTTATTGATGATGTGGCTAAAATTTCGGAATATTATTCTGAGCTTCTTCCTGATATAGTAAAAACAATAATAACAAGCGTGACGATTTTTATTACACTTATAAAAGTTGACCGAGTGACGGCACTTCTGCTTCTTGTTATTATACCCGTAATGGCGGTTATCACAAGTTTTACGGGAAATATGGTGTCAAAGCTTACGAGAAAACATACTGAATATAACGATGAAGTAAATGAACTAGCATATGATGCCATAAACGGTATCAGTGTTGTAAAAAGTTTTAACCTTGAAAATTATTTTAAAAATAAGATAAAAAATACGTTAAAAACAATATTAAAATTTGAATACAGAAGAAATGCAATTTCGTCAATAGGCTGGGCTACGGGAAGCCTTGTATCTACGGCACCTTATATTATTTTGAGTATATTTGCGTTACACAGAGTTTTGTCGGGAAATCTGACTGTGGGCGGGATGACATATTTCATACTTTTTATGGACAGGCTTTTGCAGCCTCTTGGCAATCTTCCCTATATGATTATTGATGCAAAAATTGATTTGGTTTCAAAAAACAGGCTCAAAGAGCTGATGAATTATCCTGTTGAAACAAATATGGAAAATTCCGAGGATAACACAGGAGATTTTTCTAAAAAATCCGATAACACCGGGAAGAACAGTAATATTGTAAACGCTGACAAAATCGGGAAGAACAATAACGCGGCAGTAGTATTTAAAGACGTTACATTTTCGTATGTCAAGGGAAATAATGTTTTAAAAAATTTCAATGTTAATATAGAAGCGGGAAAAAATGTTGCGTTTGTCGGTTCATCGGGTGGAGGAAAGAGCACAATTTTCAAGCTGATTTGCGGTTTGTATGAAGTAAACGGCGGTACAGTGGAGATTTTCGGAAAGAGAATCGGCGAAGAAAATATTGATTTAATAAGAAAAGATATAGCACTTGTTTCGCAGGATACTTATCTGTTTCCAGAGACGATTGCGTGGAATGTTGCCTGCGGAGACGAATCGGTAAGTATGGAACGCATTATCGAATGTTGCAAAAAAGCAAGAATTCACGATGATATTATGAAAATGCCTCAGGGCTACAATACCGATGCAGGGGAACGCGGAAATATGCTTTCGGGCGGACAGAAGCAGAGAATAGCGATTGCAAGGGCTTTGCTTAAAGATGCCAGGCTTATATTATTCGATGAGCCGACAGCGTCCGTGGATATTGAAAATGAAGAAAAAATAAAACAGGCAATAGAAGAAATTAAAGAAAATCATACAATAATTACGATAGCACACAGACTTAATACAATAGAAAATACAGACTGCATATATGTTGTGGATAACGGTGTTATAGCCGAAAGCGGTACGCATGATGAATTGATAGCTGGAAACGGAATATATAAAAGGCTGTACGATACGAAAGATGAGGTGTCCTATGAATAATTTTAAAATATTAAAAGAGCTGATAAAAAGATTTCAGGGAGTTCGTGCAGTTCTTTATTTTGCGGAAATAATAGGAATGGGAGTTGCAGATGGAATTTCGGTGGTTCTGGTTTCAAGAATTATAGGCATAATTACGGACACTGCCGTGTCAAAAGGAAATTTACGCGACACCAAACTGGTAAAATATATAATTCTTACAATAATATTTAAAATTATTATACAGACATTGCTGGCTGTTTTGTATAACGACGAAGCAAAGCGGACAGGTGCGAATATGCGTAATACTGTATACGGAAAGGCCCTGTCGCTTCCTATGGAATTCTATGACAATCATCATACGGGAGAATTTATGTCGAAACTTACATATGATACAAACATGGCATCTGGAGTGTTCGGTTCAAGAATAAGGCGTGTCATGATGCCTGTTATTATGGTTATTGTCTGCATAATACCTATGTTTGTTCTTTGCCCTCCTGTTACGGCGGGTCTGCTTGTTTTATGTATAATTTCGCTTACATTAAATTTTGTGATGATACCTGTGCTTGAAAAATACAGCCGTAAAATTTCAGATGCAAATAAAGAAATAAGCAAATCCGTAACAAATATGCTTCAGGGAATGGAAACAATAAGAATGTTTCCGCTTAAAAAAGTTATAAGCGATTCTTATAATAATGCCAATGAAAATTGCGGTAAAAACATGAAAATCCAGGGACGGACAGAGGCTTTGATTTCGGCGTTGAGAGCGGCATTTGACCTTATAGGGGCATTGGTTTTTCTTGCACTTGGAATATTATATACAACCAAAACAGGAGGAAAACTGGGAAATCTTATAAGCCTGTATTCAATATACGGAGCGTTTCAATATAATTTTCTGCTCATGGGCGTATATATACCGAGTCTGTCAAGCTGGCTTGTAAATGCACAGCGTGTTCTCGAGTTTCTTGATACTCCGAACGAGAATTTTTACGTCGAGAATAAAGAAAATGCAAAAGATAATATTTGTCAAAAAAACAGCAAAGCTTACCATACGGTAGAATTTAAAAATGTAACATTTGGTTACGCGGGTAAAAATACAAATATATTTGAAGATTACAGTGCGTTTTTTGACAGCGGAAAAAGTTATGCACTGGTGGGGGAATCAGGCCGCGGAAAGAGTACGCTTACAAAGATTCTGCTCGGATTTTATCAGCCGAAGAAAGGCTGCATATTTATTGACGGAAGTGATATAACGGAGCTCGGGCTTGTAAATGTGCGTGATAAAATCGCATATATACCGCAGGAACCGTATTTATTTAACTGTTCAATTAAGGAAAATATAAGAATGGGAAAATTAAATGCTTCAGATGAAGAAATTTACAACGCGGCAAAACAGGCGGGAGCACACGATTTCATATCGGAGCTTGAAAACGGCTATGAAACGTCTGCGGGCGAACGAGGAAATATACTTTCGGGAGGTCAGAAGCAACGAATAGCAATAGCCAGAGCAATTCTCAAAGATGCACCTGTAATCATATTTGATGAGGCGACATCGGCACTTGACAATGAGACGGAAAAATATATAAACAAAACTGTTATGTCGGTGAAAAAGGATAAGCTTATCCTTATGATAGCACACCGCCCGTCTACGATAGAGACGGCAGATTGCAGATTTGAGGTGTAAAAGAGCTTACTGATATGTAATGTGGCTAAAAAGGTTGAATATATATAAAAAAATACCGATGTTTATGAAAAACTTACTGTTTATTACAAGATGCTACAAAAAACTTGAATGTTTTGACTACAGATGATATGTTTAATACAAATATAGTGTGTCTATCGGAAAACAAAAGGTATTTTAGAGTAGGTAATCAGAAACAAGCGGAGGGGTATTTATGAGCAAAAAAATAAAATACATAGTGGCAGCAGTATTGGCAGCAGTGGTATGTGTGGCGGTGATTTTTACAATTAACAGGAAGAAGTCAGGTATAAATATGAATGTAGGTGAATTGTCGGGTGATGAGCAGAATTATTGGAATCCTGATATTCACAGCATTTCAAAGGCGGAAAACGGATATTATTACCTGCATTATGACGGAAAGGACCTTTTAGTGAAATATTTTGACGAGTCATCAAAAAGGTCTGTTCCGGTATGTGCGAAAGCAGAGTGCAGTCATAATTCAAAAACGTGTAATGCGTGGCTGGATACCGATGAATATCTGAGTTCTCCGATTTATTATTACAAAAATAATATATATGTTGTACGTGTGGAAGGCGGAATGGCTAAGCTTGTAAGTATTAAGGATGACGGAAGCGACAGAAAAGATGTTGCTAATTTGTTTGCAAATGACAGGATAACATCAATTTCTATGGTGTTTCATAACGGATATGTATATGCGTACGACCATATAGGTCATATAGGAAGCTCTGAAAGCGGTAAAGAGATAATTAAAAAAATAAATATTTCAGATGGAAACTCACGGGATATAGTCGAATATGAGGGTGAAAACAGTGCTGTGATGGGAGCGAGAAGTTACGGAGATAAACTTTTTTACAAAATTTTTCAGTATTCCGTAAATAAGCAGACATTAAAAGCTAATATGAATTTTCAGCTTTATTATTATGATTATACCGACGGTGAGAATAAAAAGGTTTCGGATATGAATATATGTGATTTCTGTGTCGATGCTGACAACGGAATGTTATATTATTTTGTTGTTGGAAAAGGATTGTATTCTCAGTCGCTTGACGGACAGAATAATAAACTCATATACAAGGCGTCCGAAAATATGGTATCTGCGGTAATGTCATATGATGGCAGATATATTTATATGAGTAACGGCGGAATGGGAAGTACGACAGATTTATCTAAGACCGTTGAACGTGAAATTCAGGTTGTTGATACGACTGGAAAACAGATAGATACAATTAAGCTTGGAAATGAAATAGAGAATTTATATTTCGGCGATGAAAAATATTTATTTGGGACAAAGAGTGATAAGCTTGTTTATATAGATAAGAGCAGTCTCGGAAACGGTGCGTGTGTTTGGGAAAATGCGGAGTAGAAACTTATTATGGAAGAGTTTAAGAGGGTTTTTGGCATAAAATTTATAATGGTATTTACAGTGACAATGCTGTTAAATATCGGTTTGTTTGTATACAGCAGTTCCGAGGGTAAAAGTATGTCCGATATAAGGCAGGAGACACATTACCGTCAATGGATAATCGGAGAACTGTCGGATATGCAGCCCGAGGAAGCTCTGGAAATTGCCAATATACAAAGTGATTCCGTAATAAAACGTAAATATGACGAATTGGAACCGGAGGAGCAGACTGTATATTCAAGGCAGTTAAACAAAATAAAAGAACAATTAGAATACATAGTAAAATATCCTGAAGATATAAAAAATATACAAAATAACGCAGATACCCTGAAGAGTTTTTCGATATTTGCAGATAAAAAGTCATTTACATATAACAATATTCAAAAGACGGCAAAGGATTTCACACGGGTAGAGGGCGTACAGCTTTATCTTACCGATAATAAAGCAGTAAGCGGTTTTGTTACATATTATTATATCTATTATCTGGCATTGATACTTAATGTGTTTGTCCTGTATGAACTTTTCGGCGAACGGGAAAACGGAATGTGGTGCATTGTTCATACATCAAAAAGCGGCAGGGCAAAACTTGCGTTTAACAGGACAATGATTATTACAGCTTCTGCATTTATAATTACGGGAGTTTTGTTTTTTACAACATTTTTGACGTCGTTTATATTATACAAAACGGCGTCAATTAATGCACCGATTCAGAATATTGAAAGCTTTTCGAGATTTTCATTGCCGATGAGTCAGCTTGAATATATAATATATGATTTTTTATATAGTTTTTGTGCAGTGCTTACGCTGACAGCGATTGTATGGATGGCATTTGTTTTTATAAGGCACCGCAATATAGCGGTTACGGTAATTGCGGTATTTATGGGTGTGGAAATGTTTTTGTATCAAAAAATACAGTCACAGAGCGTATATGGCATTTTTAAGCAGATTAATCTTATAAGACTGTTAAAGGTTAATGATATAATAAGCACGTATGCCAATCGCGGCAAAGGAACATTTGTGGTTTCCGAATCAAATATAATGCTGACAGTTACGACGGTGCTTTTTATTGCCGCATGTGCGGGAGGAATTCTTGGAACCGTATATATGAGACCGGAACAGAAAAAATCAGTGCTTGCAAGAATTGCGGATAAAATATGGGAAATGTATCAGCATTTATTGTCGGGATTTTCGATTACGGCAAAGGAATTCCATAAACTGCTTATAACAGGCAGAGGATTGATTGTTATAGGCGTGCTGGCGATTTTGGCGGTTTATTTTGTGAGATACGGACAAATGACATTTTCTGACAGCGCAAAAGAACTTGATAATATCTATATTACCAATGGCGGAAAAGAATATCATTATATAACCGATATGGTTAATGAAAGATTAAATGATTATCAGAGTGCGGTTAAAGATGCACAAGATTGTATGGTCCGTTACAATGCAGGAGAAGCAACGCTTGAGGAGGTTACAGAGAGCTCATCAACAGTTTCGTTATATGCGATTAAACTTGGCAGGGTATCCGAATACATGAAAAAACAGGAGTATTTGCAGGAAATTAACGAAAAATACGGAGTAGATGGCTACATGATTTCGGACAGGGGCTATGAGGAGATTTTTGGAAAATATTCGATTATAAGGGAGACTGTATTGTTTTTGGCACTTGCTGCCGCAATAATTCTTATAGTTGCTGAAAATATTGTGCTTGAATACAGAACGGGAATGAATTATATAATAAATGCCTCAAGGCACGGAAGATGCTGGATACAGATACACAGAGCTTTAACGGGTGCTGTGCTTACAATAATTCTGTTTTGCTTTATATACGGCATGGATATGTATACTATGTATACAATGTATGGTATGCCGTACCTTGAAGCTCCACTTATGAGTCTTACTTTTATGGAGGGGTGTAATCCGTCTTTTACAATAGGGCAATGGATTATAATTCGTCTTGTAAAAAGATTTGTTGTGATTCTTCAAATATATATTGCCACATATGTCATAACAAATGTTGTTATGGTTGTCCGCAAAGAGAAAACGTATTAAAAACACAAAAGTTTGAAGCAAAAAAGTTTAGAACAAAAAGTTAAGGCACAGTCGACAGAAGTTTTTCTGTAAGCTGTGCCTTTGTTTTCAATGAATTAATATATTTAATTTCAATGATTAATAATACATAGACATGCCACCTGATGTATTAATGAAAGCAAAAACATAAAATACGATTGTTAAGATTCCGAGGATAAGACCTACCAGAAGAGCAATCTTACATCTTTTGAGCTGTTTTTCATAATCATCGAAGTTTCCGATTTTGAAAGCGTTGTTACCCATGATAATAAATATTATTCCGATTACACCACATATTTTATTTAAAAATACGGCACACAATATACTCAGAGTAAGCCATGTGCCAAAAGATGGTGCATTCTGGCTTGATGGATATGGCGGACGGTTATATCCGTTATTATATTGATTATATCCGTTGTTATACTGGTTTCCGTACTGATTATTGTAGTTATTATAGCCATTGTTTCCATAACCACTATTGTAACCATTGTTGTAGCTGTTGCCGTTATTGTAACTGTTGCCGTTATTATAGCCATTGTTGTTGCCGTAGCCGTTATTATAGCCGTTATTGTAACCATTGCTGTTGCTGTAGCCGTTATTATAGCCGTTGTTATTACCATAGCTGTTATAGCCATTATTGTAACCGGAATTGCCATTGTTGTTATAATAATTATTATATCCGTTGCCATAATTGTTGTTATTGGAATTATTGCTGCCGGAATTGTTATTGTAATAATTGTTGTCAGAAGAATTATTGCCGTCAGAATTATCGGATGTTGAACTATTGTTTGAATAGTCATCTGATGGTCTGTAATTGGCATCATATGTATCATTATAGCTGCCGTAAGTTCCGTTGCCGGAAGCATTATTACCGTTATTCTGATTATTATTCTGGTTGTTGCCTGAATTATCATTAAAAGGATCTGGTGTATAGTTATCCATGAAACTCCTCCATTTCTGTATGATTCATACTATACTTAGAGTATAATAAATATAAGCTGTTACGTCAAGTTAAAATTTATTACTAAAAAGTAAAATAAAAATAGCATTTGCATGTAAATTGTTAAAACAAATAAAAAAATAAGTTTGTAAATTTTATAATTGCATGATATACTCATAATAACATTAATATGTTGATGACATAAAATATTGAAAATACAGGAGTAAAAATTATGCCTAATATACTAATTGTAGAGGATGATATAAATATTAATAACCTTCTTTGCGAGGTACTTAGGAAGGCAGGTTATATGTGTGAACAGGCATTTTCAGGAACGGAGGCAAAGCTGCTTCTGGATATAAAAGAAAAGGCTTATACGCTTGTACTGCTTGACTTAATGCTGCCTGGTGC
>ERZ1106943.1648-NODE-1648-length-21618-cov-12.340676_pt1 | contig 21618 bp, 16 predicted proteins | sample MGYA00403671_ERZ1106943 | MGnify/ENA primary metagenome ERZ1106943 (study PRJEB35170, sample SAMEA104062427) | human gut metagenome | biome: human gut; feature: human-associated habitat; material: faeces | place: Denmark | collected 2012-06-14 ...
CTAACCTAATCTCTTGCCATAGAGATATTTATTGTGTAGCCTATATGGGCGCATCGAAATCATACCAGATATTCCGATTTTTATTGACTTTGAATGAAGGTGTCATATCTTCCCTATACGGGGCACGGAACCATGCCGCACAAGCGGTTTCCCTTGCAGGGAAACAACCGATTGCTTTCAAGAAGTCCACAATATCTATTTGTTTGGTCTGGGCTATGTTCATAATAACTTTTGTGTTTCTATTCGGGTTTAATAAAGTTTATCTTATATATACACCGACGTTAAACTAAACCTCTTTATCGGAGGTACAGCCGCTATACTCCAGCACCTTCGGATTGTAATGGTAGCTCTTATCCTGTTTCACGATAATGCCACGTCCCATCAGGTACTTGTTCAGTTCAATGCAGATGTTCCGGCCACGCTTGAAGCCGATTTCGATATATCCCTGTTGGAGCGCTTTGATAAGCGGCCTGTATCCGGTTATGTCCCCCTCGCTGAATGCCAGCCTGAGAGCCTGGGCGTGTTGTGCATCGGAAATGGATTCGCAGAAGCCCTTACGCTCTTGTGTAAACGAGTATTCTCCCACCAGTTCAGGCAAGGCATCGTTATTGATGCGGAAAGCGAACGGCTCAAACTCCTTTTCACGAATGTGCATGGCTTTTACTTCACTGATATTACCGTCAAACTGGCTCTTGGTGATTTGCAGAATGGTTTCCGCCTTGTTGTTCAGTTCCGTGCCGATATGCCCTCTTGTATTGTCATCTCCCTTGTTCAGATGTAATACTGTATGAATATGGAGGTCGTGCATACTTGACCAGCGCATGAGGTCGTTTATCAAATCAACGGACTCACTGGGGCTGTTGATGTCATACAGGAGGTCACGGATACCGTCAATGACGACAAAGCCGATACCTGGGTCGGAAGCCAACGCATGGTTGATAATCTGTCGGCGTTGTTTGGGGCTGTATTCCCGCAGCATGAAAAATTCAAGGTTGTCCGCTTCACAGTCAGTAGGCAGCCCGGCCAGCCGTAGGATGCGTTCCAGCACCTTGTGGCAGTGGCATTTGCTCTGTTCCGTATCTACATAAAGCACCTTGTGTTTACCCTCCGGCAAATGCGCATTGTAGCGCAATACGTTTTTGCCCGATAAGGCCGAAGCCACGATAGCTGTGATGTTGAAGGTCTTTTTGCTCTTGGGCTTTCCCACTGAGGCACTGAAATTTCCGAGCGTTGCAATGGTGATGTCATCGACACGCACGATTTCCGGTGGAAAGGCGTATGTTTCGGTAACACGCAGACGGATGAATTGCAATATCTGTTCATAAACCGAACGGTCAATGTCGTTTCCTATCTGGAGCAGGTTGGTCGGTGTCATGGTCTTCTCCCTTTCTTTTTATGGTTAGACTTATCGGTGTGGTCATGGACGGTCATTATCGCCACCTGCCTCTCCAGTTCTCTTTGTGAAGGAACCGGGTTGCGCCGTTTCCATTCGTCCAGTTCCTTTCTTTCAAAGAAGATGTTCTTGCCATTCGGCTTGGTATAGGATATGTCACGGTTGGAGGTAAGCCGGTACATATGCCCTTTGGAGATATTCAGGTATTTGGCGGCTTCATCAATGTTCAGCATATCTTTCAAGTAATAAAGCTGATTCTCTACACTTTCAAAACGCTCAATCAAGGCTTCAAGTGTCCCAAAACGGTCAATGAAGGCTTCGATGGTAGTTATCTTGCCTAATACTACGTTTATATCTTCCATTCGGGTTAGAATGACGGCCACATCTTCTACCCGTTTAAGTGTTTCAAGGAATCCGGTTTCTGTCATGATGCAAATTGTTTATTGGGTTCAACATATTCATTCATGTTGTCCGGCATCTCCTTTGGACTGCTTTTTTCGGTTTCTTCCACCTGGTTTCGGCAGAGCCATTCGTCCAATTCCTGCTTGTTAAAATATAGCAGTTTGCCGGACGGTCTGTAGTGAGGGATATGCCCGTTCTTGGCAAGTTTGTACAACTGGCTTTTTGACAGCCCCATATACAGGCAGGCTTCTTTGAAATTGAGTGTTTTCTTGATGCAAAACAGCATATTTTCAATCTTCTCCGTTTGTTTCTGGAGCATACTAAGCTTCAGGAAACACGATGAACAGGACACCGCTACACAGTTTCTTTCTTCTTGTTGGTTCATTTCGTATTCTTTTTTGAGTTAGACATGGGGGGAGTGATACCCCGAAACTTTATCGCTTCGGGGCAAAGGTAGATATGTGTTTTTCAATGCTTGTAAAAAGGAGAGTAACAGTTCGGAAGTGTTATCCGAACTGTTATCCTTTTCTGTGTCACTTGTTATCCGTTGTGTTTCTTTCTGTCATTTCTCTGACAGCTTGTACGCATTGGCTGATTACCTCCTGCATACTGTTTGGATTGCTCTTGGCAAGACTAAGTGCACTGGAATACTGGCCGTGTTTGAGCGGACGGCCGTCTCTGGAACCCAATATGGAACCGGCCTGTTCCAACAGATGTTCCCAACGTCCGAGAATGAGACGGTGGTGACATAACCGGTCGAAAAAAAAAGCTACCAACCGGTTATTGGCAGACTTCAACGGCTGATGCAACGTGCCTTCCAAAAGAGAACGCAATATGCCTGCATTCACAGGGGTAGTGAAAAGTTGAGCCTCATTAGCACAATGCGCAATGAGGCTCAGTTGATTGTCATTCAAAAAGCTACCCAAAGACAAGGCAGGAAGGTTCGTTTCAGGGCGTGGCTTATCCGGTTCTTCTTTCAGACCGGAGGATGCTTTCGTCGTGTTGAACAGACGAAGCAACTCATCCATGCGGTTAGGAGCAAAAAGTATATTGGAGAAGAATTGCTCCACAAGGTCTTTACGTTTTGTCAGTATTCCTCTGAGAATACCGATGTTTTTCCAATGTCGGTTTTTCCCGGCGGCATCCCGGTGGTCACTATAATAATGACCGTTCAGAAAATCCTCCACATACAGTTCATACAATTTACTCTCACCGATAACTTCCTTCCGATAAGTAAAAGAGGCTTCCTTCAGCAAGGCAAAAAGTTCATCACGTTCATTTCCGACACTTTTGTGCGGTTTGTTTGCCAATCTCTTGTTTTAAAAAAAGGCAATCATTTCTACGGTTACGCTTCATAAATCTATTGTTTTAAGTTATTGGATAAATGCGTCATCCAAAAGGGAGACGGCATGGTCTTTCTTAGAATTGATGATTTGTGCGTACCTCTGAGTGTGTCTGATATTGGCATGACCCAATAATTGACTTGTCGTATAGATGTCAACCCCTGCGGTCAAGGCCAGCGTTGCGAACGTATGCCTCGCCACGTGGAATGAGAATTTTTTTTCTATTCCGGCATCTGTGGCCCAATCGCGAAGTATGCTTTTATACCAAATACTCAACTTGGGAAATACGCGGTCTTCAGAAGAAGCATCCCCTTGTTCCGGCATCCATTTCCGGGCATTCATGTTCAATGGCAAATACAACAATGCGCCGGTTTTATACTGGCGTATCTCTACCTGCCACCTATTCCCGTTTTTACTGATATGTTTCCAACACAAGTTTTTGATGTCCATGATGCGCAAACCGCAGAAACAGGAAAACAAGAATGCAGCCTTCATATCATCCCGGCGGCAAGGAGTTGCAATAAGGCGTTTTACTTCCTCTACTGTAAGATATTCACGTTTGGCTTCCGAATCTGAAAGCATATCCCGTTTGATTTTCTTGAATGGGCTTGACTGGAGCAGGTTCTCCTTAACTGCATAATTCAGTGCAGCCCGTATATAAGCGAGGTAGAGGAAAACCGTATTTTTGGCCAGTTGGTTATGGTCACGTGTGAGTGCAGGTCTATCTAGTAAATGGCTGAGAAATCTCATAATATAATCCCTATCTATTTCTGCAAGGGTAACACTGTTGTCGTACTTCTCCAATTCATTAGTTACCCGATCTACCCAAATAAGTGCAGATGCCGAAGCCCGTTTTTCCACATCTTGCCGATAAACTTTCATCCAGTCCGTGAAAAGCATATTCGCTTTATACGAACGGTCTGTGATACCTGCTATCTTGTTGGTCAGGTCCAAAATTTTTTCGGTCTTAATGGCATTGGCTATTGCGAGTGTGTTGGCATTTTGGATTTGCGCCGACACATCCGTTTCTGGTACAAGATAGAGTTTCAATGACTGGTAAGTTCTCCGGCCATTGTAGTAAATATCCAAATAGATGGACTTCCTGCCATCTTTGAGTTCATTAAAACGTAAACGGACAGGTTCCTTTACTTTAACTTGCTTTTTCGTACGTGCCATATACCTTTGTTGTACTATTATTCATGAAAAGATTAATTGCATTTTGTTATCTTGATTAATGTTACTATACAATAATGGATAACATAGCTTTCTGAGAAACAGACATAAAGAGGCTGTTTCTACAAAATGCAAATATACACAGTATTTTTAATTAAACAATACATACTGTATAATTTAAAAATAGAAATAAGATTGTTGTGGTCAAACAGAATTGAATTACGAAAAATTTCTTTCTGCTATGACTGATACACAGATAATTGCGACATGCAAAATTTGCAATATATTTCTGTTTGACTATAAATATTAGAATAGAGAATCTATTAGTAATACAGCGGCTTCTTTTTTAGCATCTATGATTTTCGCATAAACTTGTGTTGTTTCCACATCGGCATGACCAAGTAACTGACTAGTTGTGTATAAATCTGCCCCCATGGTAAGCTCCATTGTTGCAAAAGTATGCCGACTCATGTGATAGGTCAGTTTTTTATTGATTCCTGCATTTTTGGCCCACTTCTTCAACTGTAAATCAATGGTAGAAGTGCAAGGCAGAGAAAATACATAATCTTCAGCACTTCTCTTAGTGTGAGGCAGATAGGCTTGCGCTTGCTTGTTGAGTGGCAAGTACAGCATCCGACCAGTTTTCTTTTGTCGCAACTCCATATGAATATTCCCGTTATCTTCAATGATTTTTTTCCATTGCAAGGCACGGACATCACTTAACCGTAATCCACAGAAACAGGAAAACAAAAATGCAATTTTCACATCTGCTCTTGGTGCATCCGCCTCTATGAGCTTGCGGACTTCATCAATAGTCAGATACTCGCGTGGAGTTTCTTCACCGCAAATGGCTTTCCTGTCAATAGCCAATCCGGGATTTACAGACAACACATCATCATCAACTGCCATATTCAAGGCTGTAATGATAACCCCAAGATAATTGGATATGGTCTTTTTGGCAAAAGGAGCTTTGGTACGTCTTGCTTTTTGCCCTTTCATAAATTCAACAAAGCCATCCAAGAAATCCTTATCCACATCGCACAAACGAGCTTTGGCATTGTATTTCCGCAATTGTTTTAAGGCTGAATGCACATGGTTTTCTGATGATGTCTTTCCTTGTTGAATACTTCTGTTCTTATACTCGTTTACCCAATCAACCAGTAAAACCTTTGCCTTTTCTGAAATGGTTACGGGTGTTCTGTTGTTCGATATTTCAAGAATACGTTGTGCCCTTATTGCATCAGCAGCTTTCATTGTATGCTTGTTTTGCTTTCTTGCTTCCGAGGAATTCTCTGGGATAAGGTACAATTTCAGAAACTCATACCGCCTCTTCTTCTCGTAGTAAATATCGAGATAGATAGACTTGTTTCCATTTTCCAGTTCCTTGAACCGGATGCGTACAGGGGTTGATTCTATTTTCTTGGTACGAGCCATATACTTGAATTGCTTATTTTCTTCTTCTACAAAGATAGTGATTTTAATCGAAAACAGGTGCTTTTTTGCACAACAAAATAGTAACATAAAAACTGTAAATAAGACTATCGATGGCTAAAATCAACAATAAATGCAATTCTACATTCTTTTTATAAAAACCTGATATACATTGATATATTGTGCAATAATTGCATTTTTCTTGTGTTTTGTTTTTATATTCTATATATCCCGTCATTCTTGGGCAAGCATCGCCAAGAGTAAGAACATTCCTATTTCGGTTATCAGTGAAGGGATGGGGCACGACTCGGAGATGACAACTCAAATCTATTTAGCATCATTGGATAATGCCGTAGTCGATAGAGCAAATGCACAGATATTAAAGGATTTGTAGAAAGCGAAGATGTTTAGCAAAATGATTGCTCTCTATGTAAGAGATACTTAATTTACTGCAAAATTACGCAAAATAAAGCAACTATCACCATTTTAGAGCCAATAAAAAGCCTGACAGCCATATAATTGTGTATGATTGTTTAGCAAAAGCAGATAAGCAAAACGAAATACCGTCTAATAATCAGCAAGTTCCGTCTTCTATAGTATCTCTTACATAGAGAAGAAAGGTAACGGTATGGAGTTGATAGATAATATTAACAAGACCTTAAAAGGTGATTTCGTTACGGAGTTGCGCGGTGGCAGTAAAGTGGCTATTGCGGCTTCGTGTTTTTCAATCTACGCTTTTGAAGAGCTGAAAGCACAACTCAAGGATATTGATGAGTTGCGTTTCATCTTCACTTCTCCCACATTCGTTACCGAGAAGGCCAATAAGCAAAAGCGAGAATTTTACATTCCTCGTCTGAATCGCGAACGCAATCTGTATGGCTCTGAGTTTGAAATCAAGCTCCGCAATGAACTTTCTCAAAAGGCTATTGCTAAAGAGTGTGCCGACTGGATACGCCAAAAGGCTTGCTTCAAAAGTAATCGTACAGGTGAGAATATGATGGGCTTTGCTACCATTGACGATAAAGCCTATATGCCCATTACAGGGTTTACAACCGTAGAGTTGGGTTGTGAGCGTGGCGACAATGCCTATACGATGATAAACAAGTTCTCGGCTCCATTCTCTCAACAGTATCTATCATTGTTTGACCAAGTTTGGAATGATAATGCCAAGATGCAAGTGGTAACGGACAAGGTGTTAGATAATATTACAAATGCCTATAAGGAGAACGCTCCCGACTTTCTCTATTTCGTTACGCTTTACAATATCTTCCGTGAGTTCTTGGATGACCTCTCAGAAGATGATTTACCCAATGAAGCAACTGGATTCAAAGAGAGTCAGATTTGGAACAAACTCTACAACTTCCAAAAAGATGCTTGCCTTGCCATCATCAATAAGTTGGAGAAGTACAACGGCTGTATCCTTGCAGATAGCGTAGGATTGGGTAAGACCTTCACAGCTCTTTCGGTTATCAAGTATTACGAGAACCGCAATAAGTCTGTATTGGTGCTATGTCCCAAGAAGCTCAATGACAACTGGATTACCTACAAGAGCAACTACCTGAATAACCCAATTGCCAAAGACCGCTTACGATACGATGTATTCTTCCATAGCGACCTTTCTCGCAAAGGTGGTAAGACAAACGGGCAAGACCTATCATACATCAATTGGGGTAACTATGACCTTGTAGTCATTGATGAGAGCCACAACTTCCGTAATGGTGGTAAGGTAACAACAGATGAGAATGACGATAACCCTCGTGAGAATCGTTATCTGCAATTGATGAATCGGGTTATCCGTTCGGGAGTAAAGACCAAAGTGTTGATGCTTTCAGCAACTCCCGTCAATAACCGCTTCAATGACTTAAAGAATCAAATCCAATTGGCATACGAGGGTGAGAGCGAAAAGATAGATGAACTGCTGAATACCTCATCAAGCATTGACGACATTTTCCGTCAGGCACAGAAAGAGTATAACATCTGGGCAAAACTTCCTGCGGAGGAACGCACAACCAAAGAGTTGTTAAACCGTTTGAGTTTCGACTTCTTTGAGGTATTGGATAGTGTAACAATTGCCCGAAGCCGTAAACATATTGAACAGTACTACGATACTGCCGACATAGGCAAGTTCCCAACACGACTAACGCCTATTCCTCGCCGTCCGGACTTGACTGACCTTGATTCGGCCATCAACTATAATGAGATTTATGAGATTGTCAGTCGATTGAATTTGGCAATTTATACACCCTCGGATTTTATTTTGGCAAGCCGAGTAGAGAAATATATTGATACCGATAGTGATGGTGGTTACTTTGCCGGTCGTGGTATGGCAGGACGTGAAAAGGGCATTCGCCGACTGATGAGCATAAACCTGTTGAAGCGTTTGGAGAGTTCGGTGAACTCTTTCCGCTTGACTCTTGAACGCATCAAGAATCTCATATCATCTACCATTGATAAGCTGGCAACCATTGAGCAGGGTGAGGACTTTGAATTGGAGTTGGAGGACATATCGCAAAATCTCGACTACGATGACCGTGAAGCAGATATGTTCATCGGGGGCAAGAAGACAAAGATTGCGTTGCAAGACCTTGACCATATCGCTTGGCGTAAGTACTTGGAAGATGATTTGGAGAGCCTGAAACTGTTGTTGCTGATGTTGGCGGATATTACTCCTGAACACGACAGTAAACTACAACAGCTTGTTGCCGACCTTCGCCATAAATTTGCCAATCCTATCAATGAGGGCAACAAAAAGGTGATAATCTTCACTGCGTTTAGTGATACAGCCGAATACCTTTATGATTGCTTGGCTGAGCCTATCAAAGCTAAACACGGATTGCATACAGCCCTTGTTTCAGGTGATGTCGAGGCACGTAGTACGTTACGATTGCCTCAGCGTGAGAAGCTGGACTTCAACAAGGTGCTTACATTGTTTTCTCCCATTTCCAAGGAGAAAGCAACCATCTATCCGCATATACAAGACGAAATAGATGTGCTTATTGCCACCGATTGTATTTCGGAAGGTCAAAACTTGCAGGATTGCGACTACCTCATCAACTACGATATACATTGGAACCCTGTCCGCATTATCCAACGCTTCGGGCGTATCGACCGTATCGGCAGTCGAAACAAGGTCATTCAGTTAGTAAACTATTGGCCAAATGTAACGCTCGATGAATATATCGATCTCAAAGGACGTGTAGAGGCAAGAATGAAAGTATCAGTACTCACAAGTACAGGCGATGATAATCCTATATCTCCCGAAGAAAAAGGCGACCTTGAATATCGCCGTGAGCAGTTGAAACGCTTGCAAAGCGAGGTAGTAGATATTGAGGAGATGAATACGGGCATCTCTATTATGGATTTGGGGTTGAATGAGTTCCGTATGGACTTGTTGGCATACCTCAAAGAACACCCGAACATCGAACATACACCATTCGGATTGCACGCTGTTGTTCCAGCCCGCGAAGATAGTCCTTCGGGCGTAGTCTATGTCTTGAAGAACCGCAACAATGGAGTGAATATCGACCATAAGAACCGCCTGCATCCATTCTACATGGTATATATCTCGGACGACAAAGAGGTCATTGTCAATCATCTGTCGCCTAAAGAGCTGCTCGACCGCCTGCGTTTCTTGTGTAAGGGCAAGGATACTCCCGATATGGAGATTTGTCGAGAGTTCAACCGCATCACTCGTGACGGTAAGAACATGCAGCACTACTCCGACCTGTTGGGCGATGCCATAGCCTCGATTATCAATGTAAAGGAAGAGAGTGATATTGATTCATTCCTCAGCGGAGTCCAAGGCTCACTCTTTACCGAGGAGATACGAGGACTGGATGACTTTGAGTTAATTTGCTTTTTGGTAATCAAATAACTATGTACGGTCTCCCCATATCCACAGAGCGCAAGAAGCAGCTTCCAAAGAAAGCAATCTATGCGAAGTTCGACTTGAAACCATCACAGCGTGAGAGTTTCGATGCCGACATAGCACGCATAGATATTGTGGCGGTAGTTTCATCGGCTACCGTTCCGGCACTGAGCGAAGGAGCAGCGGTAAAAGAGTTTTATCTGCTTGTCGTACAAATGAAACGCAAGGAGTATGACGCTAAGAACATCGCTTTACTAACGAAACTCATTCCGCAAAAGATGGTGCTGGCTCTGCAATATGAGGAGCAGACACAATTTGCCATATACCATACAAAACTCATTTCATCGGCTTGGCAACCTACGGATGATGCAACACTCCCATTATCGGGATTGAATCTTGACACCGTTTGGGAAAACATTGTGACTCATATCGGGCAGATTGATGTAGAGGAAGGCAATACACTTGCCGAGCAGATAGCCAGCAATGATCAACGGGCAAAGGTGCTTGCTCAAATCGTTACGCTTGAACACAAAATGGCAAACGAAAAGCAACCGCGCCGTAAACGAGAATACTTTGAACAGATTAAGAAATTAAAAAGTCAGATATAATGGAGAAACTGAAAATGCAGAGCCATGATGTGATAGGCTCGAATACACAGAAGATTGCCCAACTGTTCCCTAATTGCGTAACAGAACGCTTGGGTAAAGAAGGCAAGCCTGAATTGGCTATCGACTTTGAGAAGTTGCAAGCAGAGTTATCCAACGAAATCATTGCAGAGGGCGAAGAACGCTATCAGTTCACTTGGCCTGATAAGCGTGCTGCTGTCCGCTTGGCAAATACGCCTACAACAATGACACTCCGTCCTTGCCGTGAGGAGAGTGTAGATTTTGACAATACACAAAACCTTTACATCGAGGGCGACAACCTAGATGTATTGAAAGTGTTGCGTGAAACTTACCTTGGCAAGGTGAAGATGATTTATATTGACCCTCCTTATAATACGGGCAACGATTTCGTTTATAATGATGACTTTGCACAAGGCAAAGACGATTTTGAGCAATCAAGTGGTTTGTTTGATGATGAAGGCAATCAAACGATTGACCCAATGCAACGCAATACTGAAAGCAATGGTCGATTCCATACGGATTGGCTCAATATGATTTATCCACGCCTAAAAGTCGCAAGGGATTTGCTTTCTGACAACGGGTATATATGTATATCAATAGACGATAATGAAGTCAACAATATGCAGAAACTTTGTAATGAGGTGTTTGGAGAATCTAATTTTGTTAGCAATTTTATCGTCATACGTTCAGAAGGTGGAGGTTTGGCTAAACGGGCTGTCATAGGCCATGACTATTTACTTGTATATGCTAAACAAATAGATTCAGCTATTCCCCTGGGAAGACCTAAAGACGTTAGAGGGCAGATTGTAGAAAAAGATGGTGAGCAATATTGGATAGAAACCGATTGGTTTAGAGAAGAGTTTGGCAGATATGGTACTTGTCATTATGAAGATATGCTAATCTGGCACGATGCCAAGAAAAAACAAGAAATAGATGAGGGGATAAGAAAAGGTTTGTATATCTTAATTCCACGAAACGGGAAACATATAGTTGGAAGATATAGGAAATTGGCTGAAGATACTTCAAAATTCTATACTGTAGTAAAGCACTTAAACAAAAATGGAGTAAAAGATCTGGAAGGAATTGAATTAAGTAAAATTTTTGATTTTCCAAAACCCACATCGTTAGTGAAGGAATTTATACTTGGCACAACTATCCTTTCGAAGAATAACAATGATATTATCCTCGACTTCTTTTCGGGCTCCGCTACCACTGCTCATGCTGTAATGAAACTAAATGCCGAGGATGGAGGAAATAGAAAGTTCATTATGGTGCAATTGCCCGAAAAGACGGACGAGAAGAGTGAAGCCTACAAAGCAGGGTACAAGAATATCTGCGAGATAGGCAAAGAACGTATTCGCCGAGCAGGGAAGAAAGTCAAGGAAGAGGCAGGATTATCGGCTCAAAACCTTGATACAGGTTTCCGAGTATTGAAACTTGATACCTCCAATATGGAAGATGTCTATTACACTCCACAAGAGTTTGAGTTGCAATCGCTCTTTTATGAAAATGTAAAGGCAGACCGTACCAATGAGGATTTGCTCTTCCAAGTAATGCTCGACCTCGGCATAGAATTGTCTGCAAATATTGAGAGCAAGCAAATAGCAGGAAAGAATGTTCATTTTGTAGATGATAACTACCTTGTGGCTTGCTTCGACCGTGATGTAAACGAATTGACCATTACCGAAATTGCCAAGTTGCAACCGATCTACTTTGTTATGCGTGATGCCTCAGCTGCCAATGACAATGTGATTGATAACTTTGAACAGATTTTCAAGCACTATTCACCCGATACTAATTGCAGAATTATCTAAACGAAGGTTTTATGAAGTTCAAGTTTAAGATTCAGCAATATCAGACCGATGCAGTAGAAAATACTGTATCAGTCTTTACTGGACAGCCATCGCACAGAGGGGCAGAGTATCGCCGGGATTTAGGTAAACGTTCTCAACAGCAAATAGACTTTGAGGGCGAAACAGGCTTCCGCAACCATCATATAGAGTTAGACGGGAGAACACTGCTCAAAAATATCAATGCCATACAAAACTTGTATGATATAACTCCGTCTGCTACACTTTCCAAAGGTGTAGGTGCAGTAAACCTCGACATTGAGATGGAGACGGGTACAGGTAAGACATACGTCTATATCAAGACAATGTTTGAACTGAACAAACAGTATGGTTGGAGTAAGTTCATCATTGTAGTGCCAAGTATTGCCATTCGTGAGGGTGTAGCCAAGAGTTTCAAGATGCTGGAAGAACACTTTATGGAATACTATGGCAAAAAGGCTCGTTGGTTTATCTATAATAGCAGCAACTTGCAACAGCTCGATAGTTTCTCTTCCGATTCGGGATTGAGCGTGATGATTATCAATACTCAAGCCTTTGCCGCCTCAATGAAAGAGGGGGGCAAGAGCAAGGAGAGCCGTATCATCTACTCCAAGCGTGATGAATTTGGTAGTCGCCGACCTATTGATGTGATTGCTGCCAATCATCCTATTATCATTATGGACGAGCCACAGAAGATGGAGGGTGATGCCACACAAGCGGGTATAAAGCGATTCAATCCGTTGTTCGTGTTGAATTATTCGGCTACTCATAAAACCAAGCACGATACCATCTATGCACTCGATGCATTAGATGCTTATCGCCAAAAGTTGGTGAAGCGTATCCACGTGAAAGGCTTTGAGGTAAAGAACCTGCGAGGAACGAGCAGTTATCTCTACTTAGATAACATTGTACTCTCTCCCAAGCAACCACCGATGGCACGCATAGAGATAGAGACCAAAACAGCATCCGGCACTATAGTTCGCAAGATAAAGACTTTTGGTGTAGGCGATAGTTTGCGTGAGGAATCGGGCTTGGCACAATACGATGGATTTACCGTATCAGAAATCAATGTGAACGGTTATGTAACTTTCCTAAATGGTACAACCATACGCCGAGGAGAGGTCATTGGCGAAACCAACGAACTGAATATGCAGCGTGTGCAAATACGCGAAACTATCATGTCTCACTTCGAGAAGGAACGCCAACTATTCAAGCGTGGCATCAAATGCTTGTCGCTGTTCTTTATTGACGAAGTGGCGAAATACAAGAGTTACGATGAAGAGGGTAACGAGGTAAAGGGTGTATTCCAAAAGATGTTTGAGGAGGAGTATTCTCGTCTTGTAAGTAACGAGTTCCATATTTGGGATGAGGACTACAACGAATACCTTCGCCGATTCTATCCGCAAGATGTACATCGTGGTTACTTCTCCATAGACAAGAAAACAAACCGAATCATTGACGGAAAAGTCGAAAAGAAAACGGGGCTATCCGATGATATTTCTGCCTACGAACTAATCTTAAAGAACAAGGAACGCTTATTGAGTTTTGAGGAGCCTACACGCTTCATATTCTCTCACTCTGCATTGCGTGAAGGTTGGGACAATCCCAACGTGTTCCAAATCTGTACACTTCGCCATAGTAATTCAACTACTGCCAAACGCCAAGAGGTAGGGCGTGGTTTGCGAATCTGTGTAGATAAGCATGGTACCCGAATGGATGCCGAGCTATTGGGTGAAGATGTACACGAAGTAAACAAACTAACGGTGATAGCCAATGAAAGCTATGCAGACTTTACCACTGCCTTGCAGCGTGAAACTCGCGATGTACTTCGTGAACGTGCCGCCAAAGCAACCGTTACCTATTTTACAGGCAAACAAATCAAGATTGGAGAAGAGGTACACACCATCAGCGAAACCGAAGCAAGCCGTATCATCATCTACTTGGAGGACAACGGCTATATTGACGACCAAAAGAATATCACTCCCGAATATCGTGAGGCTGTGGCCAATGGTACAGTTGCTCCATTGCCACAAAAGTTGCAATCGATAGCGGAAGGTGTTACACGTTTGATTAACTCAATCTTTGATCCGAAGGCGTTGGATGATATGGTCGTTGAGGAAAAGACCACTACACCCGATAATAAGCTGAATGAGAATTTCAATAAAGCAGAGTTCCAAGCTTTATGGAATGAAATCAATCATCAGTATGTATATCAGGTAAGTTACGACAGCAACGAACTTATTGATAAGGCAATTCTATACATCAATAAGGACTTGGAGGTTAAACAGCTTCGCTATGTGATGGTAGAGGGTACGCAAGATGAAAGCCAAGTAACTGAATTTGGCGATACTCGTTCACAATCCCGTGAACTTACCGATGTTTGTACCTCAACCGTCAAATACGACCTTGTTGGCGATATTGCCAAAGGTGCAAACCTCACTCGCCGCACCGTAGTGAAGATACTGCAAGGTATTAAGCAAAGTAAACTCTACTTGTTCAAAAATAATCCCGAAGAGTTTATCCGTAAGGTAATAAGCATTATCAAGGAGCAGAAATCAACGATGATTGTAGAGGCCATCCACTACAATCTCACTGAAGGTAAGTACGATAGCGACATTTTTACGGTCAAAAGCAAAATGGACTTTGACCGAGCCTACGAAGCGAAGAAACATATCACCGATTATGTATTCAGTGACAGCAAGGGCGAGCGCCAATTTGCACACGACCTTGACGAAGCCAGCGAAGTGGTGGTATATGCCAAACTGCCACGCACATTCCAAATCCCGACACCCGTAGGCAACTACGCTCCCGACTGGGCGATCGCCATGAAGAAAAACGATGTGAAGCACATCTTCTTCGTAGCTGAAACCAAAGGCTCAATGTCGTCAATGGACTTGTCAGCCATCGAGCGAGCCAAAATTGACTGTGCAGAGAAGTTGTTCAACTCCATCTCCACAGCCAATGTGAAGTATCACAAAGTTGCGACCTATCAGGATTTGATAGATGGTATGAATGCGATAGGGTGATATAAATTCGGCGTTCACCTTCAACAAGTGAACGCCGAAGTATTTATTTGTTTATTAAAGTTTCAAGGGCAGTTTTAAAGTCATTAATAAATGGGGTGATTACATCAATATTGTCGTGATAAAAATAAGCCATTAAATTAGTCTGTTCAAAATGAATGAGATTCGTTTTAAACCATTCCTTTCTTATTACACGTAACGGTTCTTGTCCGGCAGTCATAGGAAATGTGTCTATAATTGAATCCTTAATTAGCTCAATATTGTATCGATGCGGAAGATTATTCCAATATGGATGTTCAAGATCTAGTAAGAGCTTTGACAAATAACTATATATTTGAAATTCAGGAGTCCTAATCTCAATGTTTGCAACATCGTCACCAATAATAGCTGGTAAGGCTAATATAGTTTTAGATTCCTCCATAATAGGAGTTATTCTGTCATTCAAAAGGACGTCATTATCAAATACTATTACTACTTGTCTGAAATAATCATCAGTAGTATATAAGGTTCTTAAATTATCACATCCAAGCTTTGCTGAAACTAGAGTTAGATCATATCCATAACTTAACTTTGAATCAAATTTTTCAGTTTCTAATAATTTGTTGAAGAACCATTCGGCTTCCTTATCTTCAAAATAGACCTTAATTTGTGGCGTTACATCATCAAATGTTGGAAGTATACCAAGCATATCGCTTTTTATATTCTCATAGGTAGGATATTCCATTAACTTAGGTCTTAATACATCTTCAATGTAAACTACTGAATCAATATTCCTTCCTGCTCTAGCTGTTTCATCGCTTATTTTTAGAACCTCCTGAATTATAGTTAACGAATGAGATGTCATTATAATCTGTAGGTTCAAACTTTTGGCTTCTTTTTTTATGAGTTGAATCAATTTAATTTGTGCTCGTGGGTGAAAACCTGCATCAATTTCATCAATTAAAAGGATGCCTCCTTTATAATTGGGATTTTCACGTTTTAATTTTGCAAATGAAGCTAATGCGGTAATAATTACTCCCAACGAATCTTGCCCTAATGAAATTGTACGAGTAGAATGTTCGAATTCTGGCAATAGGGATTTTTTTGTGGTTCCTTTTAGTTCTTGTTTAGTGATATGGTTACTATCAACAACTTTGTTATCGATAATAGCTTTGAATTTTTCTCTAATATAAATTTTATCCTCATCTAACAATGTCTTGGATAATTCCGAATTAAGACTGCTTTGATATTCCCCGTTGGGTAACATTCTACTCATACTCAAAAATAATGTGGGTATAGGGACTTTTGCAGAAGCACCAACATCCCATCCCTCTTGTTCGCCACGGGGTACAACTTTAAGACGTTCAATTCCTAATTTCTTCTCTGAATGTTTAGAAACATTACAAGTCTTTATTAAATCTTCTTTTTCTGGCTGAGAATATGTTAAAGTAAAATAAGGTTTATCTGCAGTTTTCTTAACATAATCTCTTTCTATATCAAGATAAAACAATTCATGCAATTGTGCTTGAAATGAACGTTTGAGAAGTGTTTTTCCTTCACTAGATTTAAGTTCAGAGCCATTAGCAATTAGACCAAGTAGAGTGGATTTACCAATACCATTATGACCTGCTATAACTGTCAGGCGTTCAGAAATGTTAATAGTAAGATTTCTGAACATTCTAAATGGAATATCTCCAAACGAAATACGTTTAATCTTCATGTAAATAAGTTTATTACTATGGTTCTTATTTGTTAAATAGTTTATGGTGTGGTATAACCATATTATCGGAAAATATCATAATTTCTTTTCCTTTTCCTGAATTACTTGCACTATAATTCAGCTCAAAGGTTTCTTGTCTGTATTTTGAATACAGATTTGCAATAAAATCGACATTATCATATGATATAATCCATCTATGATTTTGGATTCCATCAATTACTTTGGCAATGTCTTGATGGTCATCATCGTTATAATAGTTCATATAAAGACCTTTACCTTTTACATAGTATGGGGGGTCTAAATAGAAAATAACATTGTGAAACAATTCATTATTTAAGCGTTGGACCAAAGTTACAGCATCTTCATTTGATAAATGAATTCTATCCGCATAGTCTGCTATTCTTTGGATTCTTTCTATTAAGTCATCTTTATTGAATCTAGCATCAATCTTGTAGTTACCGGTCTGATCGTACCCTCCAATAACTCCTGCTTTTAAAATACCTGAACGATTTGTTCTATTTAAAAAGAATGTAGAAAATCCTAAATTCAGTAAATCAATATTTTCTTTATTTGATTGAATCTCCTTTAGCTTATGCCATGTCTCTACATTTATCGGAGTATCTTTTATTAACTTACATAGAGCCTCTGATTCGTGTAAAACGCTATACCAGAATGCGTAAATAGATATATCTTTATCATTTATATATATATCCCTCACATATTCATTGAAAAGTAAAGATAGAGCTACGGAGCCTCCTCCTACATATGGCTCAACATAAGTACCATCAAGCAATGCATTTTCTTTGATTAAGCATTGCACGAAGTCTGCAACTTTAGCTTTGCCTCCTGGATATCTTAGAGGTGATAAAAACTCCATACCTTTATTCTTTATTTATAGATTCCCACAATAATACAAAGAAAGTTTCAATATTGTCCCAACCAATAATTAAATTATCTGCCTTAGGATAAAAGAATTCATTATGAACATATGCGTTCAATGATTCAATGGACAATACTGAATTCTTATCGTTAATTTCTGACCTTATTCCTTTTGATAAATCATTACTCATTATTCCTAATTGAGTCATATGATTTAAAACTTTACCAACTTTGCCTTGTAAACTTTCCCCAGAGGAACAAGCTGTGATAGCATTGTTTTTTACTAAATCATATTTCTCCAAGTAGGCATCAACAGACAATTCTAAGAAAACTCTTAACAAAACAGAAGATGCATTAGGACATGTCCTAACTGGTATTTGTTTAAGTTCCTCAAAAATTTTGTTCAACTTAGGATTATTTATGTGTAATACTAGGTTTTTCGGGACTAAACCTACTCTTGTCTTTGGTTTCTTACTTTTGTTCTTTTGAGAATCTTTTGGTTCATTATTTATTTGAGATTTCTCATCTTCGTTTACGATGTCCTGTATGCCCCATTGTTCAGAAGTCTCGTTAGACAAATCCGGCTTCTGATCTTTGCTAAAACTATCTATGTACTGTTTCCTTTTTTCTCTATTATAGATGTCGGCAACCTTAAACTCAGGATTTAAAATATCAGTAACAACTTTCAATAATCCCTTAATAACTTCAGAAACTTGAATCTTTGAAACCAATGTTCCGTTATTGATTTCTAAACCAAGATGTTCTCTGACATATGGATCGGACATCAAACGTTGTAGGTTTGTAATATTGAGTTTTGATAATGAATCTTTGATATCTTCTGGAACATTGTCTTGAGATCTCAACAATGTGATAATCTGCAATGGAATTGATGATTTTCCTTCAGTCTTCTCTTCAAATCTTTGTTTTTGTTGAGCATTCCAAGTAACAGTACCAACACCATTCAGCTCTCCGGAATGTTTACGCTTTATCCATATATCAGCCTCTGCAGGATTTTCAAACACAGCACAACTAATGCTCTTTAACTCTGAAACAATATTTGCTTTATCTTTTTGTAGTTTTTGGAATTTCTTCCTTAAAGAAGCATACTTATCATCAATAAGAGTTGGATTGTTTAATAACTTTAGTGATGTAATTCGTCTGTTACCCTCAAGTACAGTGTACTTGCTATTATCTTCACTAGGAGTTACGATGATTAAATCAACAGGACTAAGCCCATTAGTAACAATGTCATCAACAAGAGAATATAACTTATCCTCTTGGTCCTCGACCATCTTATCTATCGCCTCTTTTTGTGATGATAGTGGTTCAAATCTATAATTCTCTGTATTGACAAACAAAGAAGTTAATTTTATAGTTTTTATAATCATAGTAACATAAAGTGTATATTACGCTTTGCAAAGTTACTCATTTTTAATGAATTTGATTCAGTTTGCCCAATAAATAATAATTTTACCCGCTTTATATGATTTATATATGTTGTAATTCGAATACAATTCCTATCTTTGCATCAAGAAATAAGCGTTCTTTTCAATAATGCAGAATAAGACGGATAAGGGAACTATGCTCGTTTCTAAATCGTTACCTGTCATAAATTCAAATTCTGTAAATCGCTTGTTTTCAGAGAGAAAGAAGAAATACTATGTCTCAAGCAGTGGAAGGTTATGTGTTTTTTGATTCCGGCTTCCGAAATCCATTGCTTGAGAGGCTGATTCGTCATAGCTCTGGTCAGTCCTTTGAATACGCGGCCTGAACCTGGGATACCACATAGTTCCAATGCTTCGTTACTAATGGGGAGAGTGGCTTCAGTTTCTGTCTTTTCCGTACAAATTCTGATGTAATAACCATTGTCAGGACCGACTTCAATATTATCCCATGTAAGCTGTAAAATATCGCTGATACGGAGACCGGTCATACAGGAGAATAATGAAGCTTGTTTCAGTACAGGAATCTTGCATGGTGTAGCGGCCAGTTTCTTAACTTCTGCTAATGTGAGATACTGCTTTTTGACTTCTTTCCATTCAATCTTGTCTATGAAGTCATTCAGATTTTCACGTAGCATCTTCTCTTGATAAGCTATTTTCAGTAATGCACGGAAAGTTGAAAAATAGCCAGCTGCCGAATTCCTCGAAACACTGATATTAGGGTGACGGATCTGTTTACAGTTCAGTAGATACTGCCTGAACTTCTGACAAAGCTCTACCGTTACATCACCGAAAGTGCAATAGCCGTTTACAAACTTTTCAAAATGCTGGTAAACGCAGTCCCATTTGTGATACTTCAGTTTTGCTTTCTCACGAAAATAGGCAAGGAAGTCAGCTTTCATTTTGTGCTTGTCAAGAAATCCAAATTCTTCATTGACGATTGCCTGTACTCTGATACAACGAATGGCTTCAGCCTTACTCAGCATCTCATTGTTGAAATCACGTTCAATCTCATTTTTAGGACGGGCATAGATATAAATGCCAAGATATTCCCTGCGACTCATTTTCATTGTGTACGGATTGCGAATAGCCGGATAATAGTCCAGGTAGAGAGAAATTCTGCCGTTACTGATAACTCTTTGTCTCAATGTTACGTTAGTACATGTAAGTGCCATAAGATTAATGTTTTTGGTTGATAAATTATTATTATCGGTACAAATTAAACTGGTGTTTTCTTGGTGAATACTCACACCGGAAAATAACTTATACCAGGATTATTCAATGATAGGATCTTCGAACAAACTATCGAGCTCAGCTTTGGATATAAGAGTATACTTTCCCTTCTTAATCTTGGGAATTTGATGATACTTGGTATAATGGTATAGCTGGTCTCTTGTTATTTTGAATTTTTCCATAGCCTCTTGAACTGTGTAGTATTTGGGCTCTTCAGCCTGACGTATTCCCTTAGCTATATCGAAGTGCTTTTTTGAATAATATACGGTAATACCAACTTTCTTTTTCGGAATGGCATTTTTATAAACAAAAGAGTATATAGCGTTAAGGCTCATTTGAAATTTGTCCTGAACTTCTTGCACACTGTACCATTCTGTAATGTCTGCATCTGGAGCCTTCGAGGAAAAATAAGCATCAACATGCTTTTTACTCCAGTAAGTCTTACCACGGTTGAATGTCTTTGGAATTTTATTCTTCTTAGACATAACAAAAATCCATGATTCACTTACATTGAATTTTTTCATTATTTCGGCTGTAGTATAAAATTCTTTGATAGGTAGAGTGTCCTTGGGCATTCTAAATTCATAAGGATGCCGTTTTAACATCTCATCTATATCAGAGCGTTTGACGAAAGATAATCTGCTGCTAATTTTTGAAGCTTGAAGGTATCCTTTATAGACCATCTTATAGACTGCTTGTCTGGTAATACCTAAAAGAATTCCAACCTCTGAGAAAGATAGAAACTCTTTATCCTTAATTGTGATGATAGGTAGTTCCTCAATCCTATTTTGAGTATTCTCTTCAGTAGCCTTAATGTTTTTCTCTCTTTCTCTTTTTTTGTAAGCTAAATTTGCACACCTGTGAGAGCAGTACTTTGTACTTATTTTTTGTGCTTCGAATCGTGTTCCACACCATTCGCAAATCTTTTTAATTTTAGTGTTACTTGCTGGCATATTATCTCAAATTTTAAATGTTTATTTCGCTTTATTTCTCCCGTTATGTGTCAACTATCGTAAATCTTAGTAAACCATAGTCAACTTTCTCCACAATCTGTCCAGCGTAAAATGCCGGAATTTTGCTTCGTGGTACAAAAACGGTACAAAAAGATGATGTACAAAGCTTATAAATGACTAATATTGACAGTAGAGCAACAAAAAAGGCGCCCTGTAAAGAGCGCCATATCAATCGATTACATCAGTTTAACTCATTGATAATCAGATGGTTACTTGCCGATGCAAAAATGTTCGAAAATATTCCCAAGTACCATATCGTTCGTA